>ENA-OQJE01000240-OQJE01000240.1-human-gut-metagenome-genome-assembly--contig:-NODE-240-length-11223-cov-2.926099_pt1 | contig 11223 bp, 11 predicted proteins | sample MGYA00242594_ERZ504760 | MGnify/ENA primary metagenome ERZ504760 (study PRJEB26092, sample SAMD00036358) | human gut metagenome | host: Homo sapiens | study: EMG produced TPA metagenomics assembly of...
CAATTAATAACATGTGGAATTACTGGTAAGAACTTTTCAATGATTCGTTATGCTGATATATTATTATTGCATGCTGAATGTCTGAATGAATTAGGACAGACTTCGGAAGGACAGTACAGATCGTGAATAATCAAATTCGTACTCGTGCATGGGGAGGAAACTTGCCAGAAGATAAGAAATGGAATTCGGGAATGAGCAAAGATGAATTCCGTGATAAAGTAATGGATGAACGTTTGCGTGAACTTTGTTTCGAAGGTTGGAGACGTATTGATTTGCTTCGTACTAATAAATTTGTAGAATTGATAAAAGAACGTAACCGTTGGGCAAAAGAATCAGGGACAATTCAAGATTTCCATAAGCGCTATCCTATTCCTGATACTGAAATTAAAACAAATGATGCATTCGGCCCTGAAGATCAGAATCCGGGATATAGCAAATAAATTGTTTCTATCCATATAAATTAGAAGCATCAGGAGGAAACATCTGCTTCCTACCTGATGCTTTTTCTTTTTCTGAAATTTGGAATAATATGAAAATAATACATAAAATAGAAACTTATACCTCTGACGGAAAACCTGTATTACGATTTACCGTAATGAACTCCTCGGGAGCTTATATGGAATTCACTAATTGGGGGGCACGTTGGATTACAGCTTCAGTACCCGATGTTCAGGGAGCATTAGCCAATATTTTGATCGGTTATGATACCTTGTCCGATTATTTGAAAGATTCTTATTATATGGGAGCAACTGTTGGCAGATTTGCCAATCGTATTGCTGATGCTTCTTTTACAATAGATAGGAAAACCTTCCATTTGGAAGTTAATGATGGGAATAATACCAATCATGGAGGTTTTTCCGGCTTTCATAACAAGGTGTGGCAATGGGAAGAATTACCGGATGGCATCCGTTTTAGTCTGTATTCGCCAGACGGAGAAGGAGGTTTCCCGGGAAATATCCATGTGATAACAGACTATCGTTTCAATGAGGACAATGAACTTTCTGTACGGCATTATGCGGAAACAGACTGTGCTACTTACATCAATATGACTAATCACGCATATTTCAATTTGCGCGGAAATGGAAAAAAGATAACAGAGCATCGGTTGCATATTTCGTCTGACCGGATATTGGATACTACCTCGGCGTTCATTCCTACGGGAAGAAAGATGAAGGTGAAAAATACTCCGTTTGACTTTACTTCCCTAAAACCGGTAGGTGCAGACTTATATGCTGATCATGAGCAATTACTTTGGAATAAAGGATATAATCATTGCTATATATTGAAAGATAAAATGTCTGAGGAGATGTTAGAGGCTGCTTCTTTATATGAACCTGTTACAGGAAGAAAAATGACAGTGATGACTGATTTGCCTGCTGTTCTTTTGTATACAGCGGGATATTATGACCGACCGGATACAGCCATCTGTTTGGAAACACAATTTTATCCGGATACTCCTTCTCATTCGGATTTTCCTTCTTGCCTGGTGTTACCGGAGAAAGCTTATGAGCATTGCACCTTGTTTAGTTTTCAGGTGCAAAAAGAGAAATAGATGATTGATAAATATGAAAAGACTATAATATGAAAAACGTAAAAAAAACATGGGTTGTATTAGCCCTACTGGGATGTATGCAAGTACTGCATGCTCAAACTGTGTATTTACATAGCGATAACCCACAAATGAAATGGAAGTTAAAGCCTCAGGCTGAAGTCGGAACGGATGTGAAGTCACTTTGTGGAAACGGATACAATGTTTCTGCTTGGGTAGATGCTGTTGTGCCTGGAACAGCTTTTAATTCGTATGTAATAGCAGGGCTGGAGAAAGATCCTAACTTTGGTGACAATATTCATCAGGTAAATCGCGACAAATACGACTGTAGCTTTTGGTATCGTACTACATTCCGTGTTCCTGCTGATTTTACAAAAGAATTGATATGGTTGAATTTTAATGGGGTAAACCGTCGTGCGGAAGTCTATCTGAATGGAACATTATTAGGTAAACTGGATGGGTTTATGCATCGTGGACATTTTAATGTTACTTCAATAGTAAATCGTGATAAAGAAAATGTATTGGCTGTACTTGTTCATATGCCTGATACTCCATTGGCTAATCAGGGCAGTCCAACCTATTTGTCTAGTGGCGGATGGGATTGGATGCCTTATGTGCCGGGGTTGAATAGTGGTATAACCGATAAGGTATTTCTTACTAATACGGGAACAGCTACTTTAATTGATCCTTGGATACGTACTAATTTACCTACCCGTGCCAGAGCGGATTTGAGTGTGGCGCTTGATGTCAAGAATAATTCGGTAGAAAAGACGAAGGTATTGGTGCGCGGAACAATTACCCCAGGAAACATTGTTTTTCAAAAAGAATTAGACGTGAATGCCCATACTACTGAACAGGTGAAGTTTGACAAACGCTATTTTCCACAACTGTGTATAGACCAGCCGCGTCTGTGGTGGCCAAATGGGTATGGAGAACCCAATCTTTATCATTGTAAGTTTGAGGTGATGGTGGATGGAAGAGTTTCGGAAACGAAAGATGTTTCTTTTGGTATAAAGAAATATTCTTATGATAAAGAGGGCAATACATTCCATATTTATATTAATGATATTCCGGTATTTGTTAAGGGAGCGAATTGGGGGATGTCTGAATATATGCTTCGTTGCCGTGGCGAGGAATATGATACCAAAGTCCGCCTGCATAAGGAAATGAATTTTAATATGATACGTAATTGGCTCGGCTCTGTTACAGATGATGAATTCTACGAGGCATGTGACAAATATGGCATTATGGTATGGGATGATTTTTGGATAAACTCTAATCCGAATTTGCCTTATGACCTCAATGTGTTCAATAATAATATGATGGAGAAAATAAAACGTGTGCGTAATCACCCTAGTATAGCCGTGTGGTGTGGCGATAATGAATCTAATCCTCAGCCTCCTTTAGAAGGATGGATGGCGGAAAATATTAGGACCTTTGATGGAGGTGATCGTTATTTTCAAGCAAACTCCCATGCTCAGGGCTTGACCGGTAGTGGTCCGTGGGGAGCATTTGAGCCTCGCTTTTATTTTACTAAATATCCTGATGGCTTGGAAGGAGATCCGGCGCGTGGCTGGGGATTTCGTACAGAAATTGGCACAGCTGTAGTTCCTACCTTTGAAAGCTTCAAAGTAAATTTATGCCCAAGGAGAACTGGTGGCCTCGTGATGAAATGTGGAACAAGCACTATTTTGGCCAAAATGCTTTTAATGCAGCTCCCGATCGTTATGATGCTTCTATAACCAAAGGTTTTGGCAAGCCCGAAGGGATTGAAGATTATTGCCGTAAGGCTCAGCTTGTCAATATTGAATCTAATAAGGCTATGTATGAGGGTTGGCTGGATCGTATGTGGGAGGATGCATCAGGTATCATGACTTGGATGGGACAGTCGGCATATCCGTCTATGGTTTGGCAAACTTATGACTATTATTATGATTTGACAGGAGCCTTTTGGGGAGCAAAATCAGCCTGTGAACCGGTGCATATTCTTTGGAATCCTGTGACGGACGGTGTGAAGATTGCTAATACCACAGCATGTGATATGGAAGGTTTGACTGCTGAAGTAAAAGTTTACAATCTGGATGGAAAGTCTGTGGAGGCTTATACAAAATCAGCTATTGTGAACTCTCCTAGCAATTCTACTGTGCAATGTTTTACGATAGATTTCAATAAAGAGCGTAAAAATTTGTCATTAAATAAACCGACCTTTGCTTCAAGTACCACTTATGGACAGCCTTCAGATGCTACGGATGGGAAAAAAGATACCCGTTGGGCAGCGGCAAAAAGCGGAAAATGAATGGCTTTATGTGGATCTGGGCAGTGTGCAACCCGTAGGTGGGGTTCGCTTGAATTGGGAGGCATCTTTTGGTAAAGGATATAAGATTCAAGTGTCAGATTGACGCCGAGACTTGGAAAGAAGTATATAAAACTGATGAAGGACGTGGAGGAATAGATGAAATTACTTTCCCCGAAGTTGATGCCCGTTATGTACGTATGTTTGGGACGGAACTAGGTTGGTGGTTTGGTTATTCATTATGGAGTTTTGATGTATTGGGTGGAACACAGCCTAGTGAGGGTTTGAGCGATGTACATTTTTATCCGCCTGACGTTGAAAGATAAATCAGGAAAGGTTGTTTCTGAAAACAATTATTGGCGTGGCAACGACCGTTTGGACTTTACGGCTTTGAATACTTTGCCGGCAGCCGAATTGAAAGTTTCTTCTAAATTGTTGCGTAAAAATGGTCAGGCAGAGATTCGGGCAGCTATAGCTCACCTAAAGTCTGCAAAAGGTGTGGCGTTTGCAGTATATGTTCAGGCTGTTCGGACCTCGGATGGAGAGCGTATTCTTCCTGCTATTATGAATGACAATTATTTCACATTGATGCCGGGTGAAACCAAAGATATATGTATTACTTTTGATGAGGCTTTATTGCAAGGTGGTTCCTATAAATTGTTGGTAACACCTTATAATAATAAATAAGATGCGAGTTGGTGGAGCTTGGAGAATTTGAAATTCAGATTGGTGTAGCTTCCGATGATGTATGATTAAAGAAGAATATAATAGTGGAACAAATGAATTTGGTAAATATGGGAAATAAAATATTGTTTTTATGTGTTTCTCTCTTGGCGTATGTAAATTCTTACGCCAAGGTGGTCTTACCCGCTTACTTTACGGACAATATGGTTCTTCAGCAAAATACGGAGGTTACTTTTCATGGTAAAGCGGTATTGGGTAAAATCTTAAAGGTAACTACAGGCTGGAATAATGAAGTGTATGTGACTCAGGTGAATAAGGACGGTTATTGGAGTTTGTCTGTGCCTACTCCTGCTGCAGGAGGGCCTTATACGTTGACATTTACGGATGGTAAGAAATTGCAATTAAAAAATGTAATGGTGGGAGAGGTATGGTTTTGTTCTGGTCAGTCTAATATGGAGATGCCTGTTGCGGGTTGGGGGAAAGTCATGAATTATGAGCAGGAGATAACGGAGGCGAATTATCCTTCTATCCGTTTGTTTCAAGTGAAGAAGAATACTTCAGTAATTCCGTTGAGTGATATGGAGTCTACTATGGGAGGTTGGCAGGAATGTTCTTCCGCCACAATTCCTGAATTCTCTTCACTCGCTTATTTTTATGCCCGTTCATTATGGAAAGAATTAAATGTCCCTGTGGGTGTGATTGACTGTACGTGGGGAGGAACGCCTGCTGAAGCGTGGACCAGCTATGAAACATTGAAACAGGTGCTGGGCTTTCGTGAAGAGTTGGCTAAGATGGAACAATTGGACTTTGACCCTATTCGTATGGAAAAGGCCTATAATCAAGAGCGCTCTGAGTGGCAATCTCTTTTTTCTAAGGAAGATAAGGGAATGGAGGAAGATAAGCCTTGCTGGATTGCACCGGACTTGTCAGAAGGACAATGGTGGGATATGTGCCTTCCTGATTACTGGGAAAAGAATGGATTGAAAAATTTTGATGGAGTAGTATGGTTCCGTCGTAGTTTTGAAATTCCAGCAGAATGGATTGGTAAACCGTTAAAACTAAATTTAGGAATGATTGATGATGAAGATATCACTTATTTTAATGGGGTGGAGATTGCCCGAGGGGCAGGCTATATGACACCGCGTACTTATACCATTCCTGCAAAACTAGTGAAGGCTGGTAAGGCGGTTCTTGCTGTTCGTGTTTCTGATTTTGGTGGAGAAGGCGGTATTCATGGCAAGGCGGAGGACCTTTATGTAGAAGCTGATGGAAAGCGGATCAGTTTGGCTGGAGATTGGAAATATCGTATCGGACTTTCTTTAACAGGATTTCCACCTGCACCGATTTCTCCTGTTCAAAGCTCCAGTTATCCTACGGTGCTGTTCAATGCGATGGTCAAACCATGGACTGCTTTTCCCATTAAAGGAGTAATATGGTATCAAGGTGAAGCTAATGTAGGTCGTTCAGAACAATATGGAGATTTGTTTCCTGCTCTCATTACGGATTGGCGCCGACAATGGCGGAGTGATTTCCCCTTTTATTTTGTACAATTGGCTAATTTTATGGAATCCAAGAAAATACAGCCGGATTCCGAATGGGCGGCTTTGCGTGAAGCGCAAACTAAAGCATTAAAACTTGACCAAGTTGGTATGGCCGTGACCATTGATATTGGTTTGGCTGATGATATTCATCCTAAGAATAAGCAAGAGGTGGGACGCCGTTTAGCTTTGGTTGCCCTGGCCGGTAGTTATGGAAAAAAATGTTTCAAGTTCGGCTCCTGTATTCCAAAATTATATAATTAAGGGGAACAAGATGGAATTGGATTTCGGACAAAAGCAAGATGGATTTCAGATTAAAGGTACAACTTTAAAAGGCTTTACTATTGCAGGGCCGGACCGTGTATTTTATCCGGCAGAGGCTATGGTCCATGATGGAAAAATTATACTTTCTTCTACTGAAGTTCCTGCCCCTCTTGCTGCACGTTATGGCTGGGCAGATAATCCGGATTGTAATTTGTACGGAGAGAACGGGCTCCCGGTTGCCCCTTTCCGGACCGACTGTTGGTAGATGGTGTAAGTCTTAACCTTTTTCTTTTCTTTATAAGCTGATGGAGGCATCCCCATCGTCTTAGTAAATAACCGGGAGAAATAAAGAGAATCCTCATAGCCTACCAAGGGACTTATTTGGTTAATTTTAGGTTAGTAAAATCCAGGTAGTGACAGGCTTCCTGTATTCTGAGATAGGTAAGATATCGAAGAGGAGAGGAGCCTGTCTTTTCTTCAAACAGATTGGAGAAATAGGAAACTGAGAGGTTTACTTCCGCAGCGATATCTGCTAGGCGAATGGTTTTGCTCAAATTTTCTTGCATGAAATGAATCGCTATTTGCACCACATCCTTGCTTCTGCAACCATTGCGCATAGAACCGCAATCCCGATATTCACCAATAAACTTCATGGAACCTAAAAAATGGAAAAGACTGGTAGTGGCATAAAGCATATAGTTTTTGCTATATCCGGAGCTGATGGACGAGTAGATTTCCTCGAAGAGTACTAATCTTTCTTTGATTCGTGAATCCTCTTGTGGAGTGATGTCTTTCGGACGGTCAAAACCGGCACTGAAAAATGCAGCTTTTGTTCCATTGAAATGGATCCAGTAAATAGTCCAGGGATTTCTCTCATTACTGCCATAAGCGTGTGCCTGGTGTTTAGGTAGAATGAAAAATTGGTTGGCGGTAACTACATATCGATGTTTGTCTAACTCAAACCACCCTTCTCCCTCCATACAATAAATAAGGATAAACTCGGTTGCTTCCTCGGTGTTGCGTTTCCGGTAATGAAAACAGGCATGAGGATAATATCCTATATCTGTAATGTAAAGTTCGCTGCCTAACGGATCTTGCTTTAATTCTTCAATCAGAAAAGCAGGAAGTACGATGGCGCGTTCTCCTTTAAATCCCTCTTTAATTCGTGGCATATATCCATGTATTAGAATTGGATAACAAAGATAGCAGACTTCCTTGATTTTACCTACAATACAGGCTTGATTTCGATGATTTTGAGGGTATAAGCGTCAAAATTCTTATTTTATGGCGCATTTGAGTAGGGATTTTTGAGCTTCTCTCCCTATTTTTGCACTATAATTTTAATCGATAAATAATACCATGAAAGAAAGATTATTCTTCTTGATATGTTTTTTATGCATATCATTTATGTTAAAAGCGGCAGATAAGCCAGTAATTAAAATTAGTACAGAAAATGTAGACCTTATTTACCGGGTTGGTAATAACGGACGTCTATATCAAAGTTATTTGGGAAAGAAGTTGAATTATGCTACAGATATTGCCCATTTGCCACAGGGTAGCGAAGCATACCTTACTCATGGCATGGAAGATTATTTTGAACCGGCTATTCATATAGTACATAATGATGGCAATCCTTCTACTTTATTAAAATATGTTTCTCATACTCGGAATCAAGTGTCGCCGGGGGTAGATGAAGTGGTGATTACTATGCAGGATGATAAATATCCTGTAACTGTAAAACTTCATTATGTGGCTTATCAGAAAGAAAATTTGATAAAGACTTTCACTGAAATCAGCCACCAGGAAAAGAAACCTGTGCAGCTTCATAAGTACGCGTCTTCCATGTTGCACTTGAATCGTGACAACTATTTCCTGACTGAATTCTCGGGAGACTGGGCTAGTGAGGCGCATGTGAAGGAACAACCTTTGGAATTTGGTAAAAAAACGATTGATACTAAATTGGGAGCACGTGCCAATATGTTCTGCTCTCCTTTCTTCCAACTTTCATTGGATGGAAAATCAGAAGAGAACCAAGGTGAAGTGTTGGTCGGAACATTAGGATGGACGGGTAATTTCAGTTTTGTATTCGAGGTGGATAATAAGAATGAACTCCGTGTTATATCAGGAATTAATCCGTATGCTTCGGAATATAGTCTGAAACCGAATGAAATCTTTCGTACTCCCGATTTCTATTTTACTTACAGTTTTACAGGTAAAGGACAGGCTAGCCGTAATTTCCATGATTGGGCCCGTAAGTATCAGGTGAAGGATGGGAACCAGACTCGTATGACTTTGTTGAATAACTGGGAAGCCACCTATTTTGATTTTGATGAAGCGAAATTGGTGAAGCTGATGGATGATGCAGTAGAACTGGGTGTGGATATGTTTTTGTTGGATGATGGTTGGTTTGCCAACAAGTATCCGCGCAGTGGTGACCATCAAGGATTAGGTGACTGGGATGAAACGGCTGATAAACTTCCTCACGGCGTAGGTTATCTGACGGAAGCGGCTAAGAAAAAGGTATAAAGTTTGGTATTTGGATTGAACCGGAAATGGTGAATCCTAAAAGTGAATTATATGAAAAGCATAAAGATTGGGTGATTCATCTTCCGAATCGTGACGAGTATTATTTCCGTAACCAATTGGTTCTGGATTTGAGCAATCCGAAAGTACAGGATTATGTATTCGGAGTTGTGGACAATTTGATGACTAAATATCCTGATATCGCTTTCTTCAAATGGGATTGCAATAGTCCTATTACGAATATTTACTCTGTTTATTTGAAAAATAAACAGTCACATTTATATATTGATTATGTGCGTGGCCTGTATAATGTATTGGAGCGTGTGAAAGCAAAATATCCTAACCTGCCGATGATGCTTTGTTCCGGTGGTGGTGGACGCTCAGACTATGAGGCTTTGAAATATTTTACAGAATTCTGGCCTAGTGATAATACTGACCCTATTGAACGTTTATTTATTCAGTGGGGATTCTCACAGGTGTTCCCAGCCAAGACAATGTGCGCTCATGTTACTACATGGAATAAGAATAGCAGTGTGAAATTCCGTACGGATGTGGCTATGATGTGCAAACTTGGTTTTTGATATCAAATTAGCGGATATGAGTAAGGATGATGAAACTTATTGCCGTACTGCTGTGCAGAATTATAACCGTTTGAAGCCGGTAGTTCTGGAAGGTGATATGTATCGTTTAGTTTCTCCTTATGGTAGTAATCATACCTCTACTATGTATGTGGGCAAAGATAAGGATAAAGCAGCGGTATTTGCTTTCGATATTCATCCTCGTTATGCGGAAAAAATATTGCCGGTGCGTTTGCAGGGGCTTGATGCAGACAAAAATGTATCGTGTGAAAGAAATTAACTTAATGCCCGGAGCCAACTCTTCTTTATCAGGTAATGGTGAGGTTTTCTCAGGAGAATTTTTGATGAATGTAGGATTGAATTTGTTTACTGCACAGCAACTTAACAGTCGCGTAATTGAAGTTGTAGCTGAATGATTTGGGATTGATTGTATATAATTTAGTGTATTGCCTTTATCATTTATCTTTAGGAATGATGAAGGCAATTTTCTTTTTTAATGATGAATGATACTATGAGATTTTTCTTTTTGGCTTTTCTGTTTGTTTTGCTGTTTTTGTCGGAAAAGGTACAAGGACAAGCTGTTTCTTGGGGTGACCAAGGTAATGGAACTTATATAAATCCTATTTTAAATGCAGATTATTCTGATCCTGATGTGATTAGAGTGGGAGATAAATATTATATGGTTTGCTCTGATTTTCATTATATCGGGATGCCGGTGTTAGAATCAGATGATATGGTGAACTGGAGAATCATCAGTCAAGTGTATAATCGGTTTGATTTTCCCGGATGGGATAATAATGAAAATTATGGAGGAGGATCTTGGGCGCCTGCTATCCGTTTTCATGATGGTAAATTTTGGATTTATTTTTGTACACCTAGAGAAGGACTGATGATGAGTACTGCTACTGATCCTCATGGCCCGTGGACGCCGTTGCATTGTGTGAAGAATATAGGCGGCTGGGAGGACCCCTGTCCTTTTTGGGATGAGGATGGACAGGCCTACATGGGGCGTAGCCAGTTAGGGGCAGGTCCTATTTATCTACATCGTATGACTCCGGATGGTAAAACTTTGTTGGATGATGGGAAAATTATTTATACAGGTCCTGTAGCTGAGGGAACTAAATTTTATAAACGGCATGGTTATTATTATCTAAGCATTCCTGAAGGGGGAGTAGGCGAAGGATGGCAGACTATTTTACGTTCAAAAAATATCTATGGACCATACGAAAAGAAAGTAGTCTTGGAACAGGGAAACACTACTGTAAATGGTCCTCATCAAGGGGCTTTAGTAGATACGCCTGAAGGAGAATGGTGGTTTTTTCATTTCCAATTGACAGAACCTTTGGGACGTGTCGTGCATTTGCAGCCTGTTTGTTGGATGGAGAATTGGCCCGTGATAGGGGTGGATATGGATATGAATGGGATAGGTGAGCCGGTAAAGGTTTGGACAAAGCCTGGTGTAAGCAAAAGTGTTCTTGTTTCTCACCCTCAAACGACTGATGATTTCAATTCTTACACTTTAGGGCTGCAATGGCAGTTTAATCATAATCCAGTGAATACTCATTGGAGTTTAAATGAGCGTAGGGGCTGGCTTGCTTTGAAAGCCTTGAAGGCTGCAACATTAAGAGAATCTCGCAATATGTTAACTCAAAAATAGTATGGGGTATCTAAGCACAGCCACTGTGTTGCTTGATTTTTCTAGCGCTGGCTGATGGACAAAGAGGTGGATTGTTCTGCACAGGCAGTCTTTATAACGGAATTGGCATTAGTCGTGAGGAAGGTAAAAATTAATCT
>ENA-OQJE01000241-OQJE01000241.1-human-gut-metagenome-genome-assembly--contig:-NODE-241-length-11184-cov-3.094782_pt1 | contig 11184 bp, 7 predicted proteins | sample MGYA00242594_ERZ504760 | MGnify/ENA primary metagenome ERZ504760 (study PRJEB26092, sample SAMD00036358) | human gut metagenome | host: Homo sapiens | study: EMG produced TPA metagenomics assembly of...
TCCCTTTGGAGGTAAAAGGTACTACCAGCCGGATATTGTTTTTCTTGGCGAATTCCGCAACCGGTTTCACCTGGTCGGGATAAGCCGGGCCGAAGATAATATCCATGCTCTTCAATTCACTTCTATCCAGAATGTTCTTGATGGAAGAAGTATTGTTATGGGTATCGTATGAGTACAGGTCGATGGATACTCCTTTTTCCTTCAAGCTGTCTACTGCCATCAGGAAGCCTTCATAGTATTCCACCATACGTGTCTGTTCGTCACGGTTGCCCTTGCCGTCTGTCATGAATGGCAGCATTACGGCAGCTTTGATGGTAGATATTTTGCGTGCCTCCTTCTTGCTTTCATTAAACAGCTGGTCGTCCGTGGGGATTACGGCAGGCGTATTATCCACAGGCGTTTCAGTCTTTGTATCCTTAGGATATGGAATACAAAGGAACCTTCCTTTTTTCAGTTTTTCGGTACGCAGTTCAGGATTGGCGGCAATCAGTTCGGCTTCTGTGATGCCATACAGGCGGCTGATGCTGAATATCGTTTCCTTGCGTTCCACTTTATGCATATCCCTGCAATTGGGTTTCAGTGGGGTGGAAGTGGTGACCGGCTTGGTAGTCTGTGCGGCTTTCACCTCGTTCATGATTATCTCCTCGCTGTCCGTCACCTTGGCGGGAATTACGATAACCTGTCCGATACGGAAATTCTCCGCGCTCAGTCCGGGATTTGCCTGGCAGATGCGTTGTGCGGTTACTCCATAGCGTTGTGTCAGCTTGTACAAGGTTTCACTCGACTGGATGGTATGGAACATCTGCTGTTCCGTTCCGATGTTCTTTTGTGGAATCTTCAATGTTTCACCGGTTTTAATTTTCTGGTCGCTGCCGGGGTTCATTTTAACGATATCACCGGTAGTGACATTATACATGCTGGCTATGGAATAAAGACTTTGCCCTTTGGTAATGGTGTGCAGGAAATAGCCGGAAGACTGTGTTTGAGCCATCATTCCGGTGCTGCTGGCAGACAAGGCTGCGATAAGATATAATGCTCGAATAAATTTCATTTGCAGTGTGTTGATTAAACTGAGTGGCAAAAGTACAAAAAAAACTGTTTTATTCACATTATATAGAAAGAATAGAAAATATTATTAGGCTTTTTAATTAAATATTTCGTCGGGAAGCATTAATTTTGCAAAGATTACGCAGAGTAAGAAGATTATGAGTGAAGAAAAAGAACTGATTAATGTATACGGTGCCCGTGTACATAACTTGAAAGATATAGATGTTGAAATTCCACGGAACAGCCTGACGGTGATAACCGGATTGAGCGGAAGCGGTAAATCGTCTTTGGCATTCGATACCATCTTCGCCGAAGGGCAGCGGAGATACATTGAGACCTTTTCCGCATACGCCCGTAATTTCCTGGGAGGGTTGGAGCGCCCGGATGTGGATAAGATTACAGGACTCAGCCCGGTAATTTCCATCGAACAGAAAACGACAAACAAGAATCCCCGCTCTACCGTGGGAACTACGACAGAGATATACGATTATCTCCGTTTGCTCTATGCCCGTGCAGGGGTTGCTTATTCTTATCTTTCGGGAGAGAAAATGGTGAAATATACCGAGGAACAGATCATCGGTCTGATTCACCGGGATTATCAGGGTAAGAAGATATTCATGCTTGCCCCCTTGGTACGTACCCGCAAGGGGCATTACAAAGAACTTTTCGAACAAGTGCGCAAGAAAGGTTATCTGTATGTCCGCGTGGACGGCGAGGTGCGCGAAATTGTACACGGCATGAAGCTGGACCGTTACAAGAACCATGATATCGAAGTCGTGATAGACAAGCTGGTCGTATCGGAAAAGGACGACAAACGGCTGAAACAGAGTGTTGCCACTGCCATGCAGCAGGGTGAGGGGCTGATTATGATTTATGATGCCGATACCCGGGAGGTGCGCCATTACAGTAAGCGGTTGATGTGTCCTGTCACCGGACTGTCTTATAAAGAGCCTGCCCCTCATAATTTCTCGTTTAACTCTCCGCAGGGAGCCTGCCCCCGTTGTAAGGGGCTGGGGTATGTGAATCTGATTGATGTGGACAAAGTGATTCCCGACAGGAATCTTTCCATTTACGAAGGAGCCATCGCTCCTTTGGGCAAATATAAAAATGCCATGATTTTCTGGCAGATAGAGGCCCTGCTTGAAAAATATGATTTTACGATCAAGACACCGGTCAAGGATATGCCGGATGATGCGATAGACGAAATACTCTATGGCTCGGATGAGCGTATCAAGATAAAGAGCACCTTGATTCATACCTCTTCCGATTACTTTGTAACTTATGAAGGGATTGTGAAGTACATCCAGATGATGCAGGAGAAAGATGCATCGGCCACTGCCCAGAAGTGGGCGGAACAGTTTGCCAAGACCGATGTCTGTCCTGAATGCAAGGGCGCGCGCCTGAACAAGGAGGCGTTGCATTTCCGTATCCACGACAAGAACATCTATGAACTGGCAAGCATGGATATCAACGAACTGTATGACTGGTTGCAACAGGTCGATCCTTTTCTGGAAGACAAGCAGCGCATGATTGCCGCCGAGATTTTGAAGGAGATCCGTACCCGTCTTAAGTTTCTGTTGGATGTGGGACTGGATTATCTTTCACTGAACCGCACCTCGGTATCCCTTTCGGGAGGCGAGAGCCAGCGCATCCGTCTGGCAACTCAAATCGGCTCCCAGCTGGTGAACGTGCTTTATATTCTGGATGAACCGAGTATCGGATTACACCAACGGGACAACCTCCGCCTTATCAACTCCTTGAAGAAGTTGCGTGACACAGGTAACTCTGTCATCGTGGTGGAGCATGACAAGGATATGATGCTGGCGGCGGACTATGTGGTTGATATGGGACCGAAGGCGGGCCGTTTGGGTGGGGAAGTAGTATTCCAAGGAACTCCGAAACAAATGCTTCAGACAGAAACACTTACCTCTAAGTACTTAAACGGACAGATGAAGATAGAGATACCGGCCGAACGCCGCCCCGGTAACGGGAGATCCTTATGGCTGAGAGGGGCGAAAGGAAACAACCTGAAGAATGTGGATGTGGAATTTCCTTTGGGAAAACTCATTTGCGTCACAGGGGTGTCCGGCAGTGGCAAATCCACGCTGATAAACGATACCTTGCAGCCCATCCTGTCACAGCATTTCTACCGTTCTTTGCAGGAACCTCTGCCCTATGACAGTGTGGAGGGACTGGACTATATAGATAAGGTGGTGAATGTGGACCAGTCGCCGCTGGGCAGGACACCGCGTTCCAATCCGGCCACCTATACAGGAGTATTCTCGGATATCCGGAATCTGTTTGTCGGTCTGCCCGAAGCGAAGATCCGTGGCTATAAGCCGGGGCGTTTCTCGTTCAATGTAACCGGAGGACGCTGCGAGGCTTGCGGCGGTAACGGATACAAGACCATCGAAATGAATTTCCTGCCCGATGTGCTGGTACCTTGCGAGGTTTGTCACGGCAAACGATATAACCGCGAAACGCTGGAAGTGCGCTATAAGGGTAAATCCATAGCCGATGTACTGGACATGACCATCAATCGTGCTGTAGAGTTCTTTGAGAATGTGCCTCAGATTCTGAATAAAATCAAAGTGCTGCAAGAGGTGGGGTTAGGATATATTAAACTGGGACAGCCCTCCACCACCTTGTCGGGCGGAGAGAGCCAGCGTGTGAAACTGGCTACGGAACTGTCCAAGCGTGATACCGGCAAAACAATGTATATTCTGGATGAGCCTACTACCGGGCTTCATTTCGAAGATATCCGTGTGCTGATGAATGTACTGAACAAACTGGTGGAGAAAGGCAATACCGTTCTGGTTATCGAACATAACCTGGACGTGATCAAACTGGCGGATTACATCATCGATATGGGTCCCGAAGGCGGAAGGGGCGGAGGACAGGTGCTTGCTGCCGGAACTCCTGAGGAAGTGGCCGGAAGCAAGAAAGGATATACCCCGAAATTTATAAAAGAAGAATTGGAAAATTAACCGGCATACCAGCAATGAAAGAGAAAATAGCTAAAACCAACGTAGCCCGTCTGCTTGATAAGGCCAAGATAGCATACGAGCTTATTCCATACGAAGTAGACGAGAACGACCTCAGCGCTGTTCACGTTGCCGCCAGTTTGGGCGAGAACATAGAACAAGTCTTCAAGACTTTGGTGCTTCATGGGGATAAATCCGGATATTTTGTCTGTGTCATACCCGGCGAGCACGAGGTGGATTTAAAAAATGGCGGCAAAAGTCTCAGGTAACAAGAAATGCGACCTGATTCCCATGAAAGAGCTGCTTCCCCTGACAGGATATATCCGGGGAGGATGTTCTCCCATCGGCATGAAAAAGCATTTCCCCACCTATATACACGAGACTTGCACCGCATTCCCGTACATTTATATCAGTGCCGGTATCCGCGGATTACAGATAAAAATAGCGGCCGATGACCTGATAAAAGAAACGAAAGCAGAGATTTGTTCCCTTTTCACCGAATAAATATGCCAAAAAAGAGTCACATTTGTGGCTCTTTTTTTTCAGATAGACTAAAAGTTATATCTTTGCAAAAAAAGAATACTAACTATTAATTAAATCTTTATCAACTATGTTTGAAGGACAGCCTAAAGGCTTATACGCATTAGCTCTCGCCAATACCGGCGAACGCTTTGGTTATTACACCATGCTTGCTATTTTCACTCTTTTCCTGCAAGCGAAATTCGGCTTTACAGCCGCCACGACGTCAACAATCTTTGCCAGTTTCCTGGCAGGAGTGTATTTCATGCCGCTTATCGGAGGTATCCTGGCCGATAAATTCGGTTATGGCAAGATGGTTACTACCGGTATCGTTATCATGTTTGCCGGTTATGTGCTGCTGGCTATCCCGATGGCAACCAATATCGGATTGTATTCCATGTTCGGCGCTCTTGCCCTGATTGCTTTGGGAACCGGACTTTTCAAGGGAAATCTGCAAGTAATGGTAGGTAATCTGTATGATGCTCCTGAGTATAGCGCGAAACGTGATACCGCTTTCAGTTTGTTCTATATGGCAATCAACATCGGTGCCCTGTTCGCTCCGACTGCCGCTACTGCCATGACCAACTATGTGTTGGGCAAAGCAGGCTTCAGCTATGTGCCCCAGATACCTTCTTTGGCACACCAGTTCCTGGACGGTACGATTACCGCCGAAGGCGAGGCCACACTGACTGCCATGCAGACCGCACAGAATTTCACAGGAAGCATGGCTGATTTCTGTACTACCTATATTGATAAATTGTCAGAAGCCTATAACTATGGTTTCGGTGTAGCTTGTATCTCACTGGTTGCCTCTATGGCTATTTATGTTATTTTCCGTTCTACATTCAAACATGCCGATTACAACTCCAAGCAGGCTAAACCGGCCAATGTACACGAAGAAGAGCTGACTCCCGCACAGACCAAAGAACGCATCGTCGCTTTGTTACTGGTATTCGCTGTGGTTATTTTCTTCTGGATGGCATTCCATCAGAACGGTCTTACCATGACCTTCTTCGCCCGTGACTACACGGCACATGAGGTAACCGGTCTGGATCGCCTTGGCTTCAGCGTATGGAATCTGGCTCTTCTTATTGTAACCGTTTATGCAGGTTTCTCACTGTTCCAGTCCAAGACAGGCAAGGGCAAATTGATTTCAGGCGTTATTGCTACCTTGGCTCTTGTGGTTTTAGGAGTCAATTATGGTACTATGGACCCTACATTGCCTATCCTTCCTCAGATTTTCCAACAGTTTAACCCCTTCTTCGTTGTCGCTCTGACTCCGGTATCACTGGCAGTATTCGGTTCATTGGCAAAGAAAGGAAAAGAACCATCAGCTCCGCGTAAAATCGGTATCGGTATGGTGATTGCCGCAGTAGGTTTCATGTTGCTGGCATTCGGCTCATTCGGTCTGCCTACTCCTGCTGAAGTAGAAGCCAATGGTATTGCCGAGAGCGCGTTGGTTTCACCCAACTGGCTGATCTCGACTTATCTGGTATTGACTTTTGCCGAATTGTTCCTGTCACCGATGGGTATCTCATTTGTTTCCAAGGTAGCTCCTCCCAAGTATAAAGGCGCTATGATGGGACTTTGGTTTGTGGCTACTGCTATTGGTAACTATCTGGTAGCTATCATCGGTTATTTGTGGGGTGATATGCAGTTGTGGATGGTATGGAGTGTATTGATTGTGTGCTGCTTGCTTTCAGCATTGTTCATCTTCTCTATCATGAAGAAACTGGAAAAGGTTGCGAAATAATTCCCGCCTATATTATATATGAAAGAGAAGCCCGCTTAACCAATCAGCGGGCTTCTCTTTTTTTATAAATTACAGAAGAAGGATACGTAAAACAGGAACACTCATATCAATCAGTATTCCGTGGAATATGGCCAGGGGAATCATGTCTTTTCCCGAATAACGTGTGATGGATGGCAGCAATACATCCATCGAGTTCACTCCGGCAGCCGAGATAGGAGCCAGCTGTCCGAAATATTTCCGTATGAGCGGAGCACCGAGCAATGCCATCATCTCCCGGAAAATATTGGCCAGTAACGCAATGGTTCCCAATTCGGTGGCCAGTTGTAATCCGATAGACGGTTCTTTGAACTGTGTGATCAGAATGGAGGATAGTGAATAATAGGCAAAGCCGCTGCCCACCGCCATACAGTCGAATACACTCCATTGGCTTAATAGCAGACTGGCCAGTGCCGAGAAAAGCAAGGTTCCCGCAATGGTAGCCATCGGTACCAGGAGCATTTTCAGCCGTAAGCTTTTAATCAGTTCTTTCAATTTCTTATTGCTGCCTATGCTGATTCCTACTTGGAGCATCAGTGCATAAAGCACATACATGGAAACAGAGTGCATGTCATACTGGAAATTATTGACAGCTCCAATCATACATCCTGCACAAAAAAATGCGACAACAACCAAACTGCCTTTCATTGTTTGCCTCCTTTCTTAAAAAACAGATGAAATACCAGGAAAGAAGCTAGCATACTGCCCAAAATGCTTAATGTAGCCAATATAGCCGCCTGCCATCCGAATCTGCCTAAATTGTTAATGATTAAGCTGTTGGAGCCGATAGAGATTCCCAAAACAAACAGCAGCAGGAAGATAGTGAGTGATGTACTCTTTTCTATTTTCTGTAAAAACTGCAAGTTGCGCAATACATATCCTATACCGATACCAACAAACATAATAGATATAATAGTAAACATAGCAATCAATTTTTTTAGTAAAACATATACAACCCGACGGTTTAACCGAATGAGAACCATCATGCAATATATCTTTCATCGGGCACGTGTGTGGGTAGGATGAAAGTTGGGTAATAAATTACGTGTGAGTGGAAATCTAAACAAAGCCGCTGAACCAATGTACATGCACAATGAAGTGATTACACAGGGGGGTATTTCCCGATGTAAGGTGATGTATGCTGTATGTAGTCTGTAATTGGTTCATATCATTGATTCATTTGCGGTGCAAAGATAATCCTTTTATGTATATTTTCAAAATAAATATTCATAAATCTTCTTCTGTTACCTTTGGACGGATATAGCGTGTGTTTTAACATAGGATCATTTATTGGGAATTTATCTCCGAATTCTGACGATAAAAAATATTCATTAATTGCAGGGGATAAGAACTTTATCTTTTCTTGAGAATTATACTTTTTTATTGAATTGAATATGCTGTGTAATTGTTTGTATACTAGTTGTTTATATTTGTTTGAGATAAAAATGAAGATAATGTCATAATTGGTGGCAATTATCTATACACCCTATTGATATTTTTTGTTTCTTTGTAATCTATTTATATACTAACACACCAAAGGAATGGATTACACCGAACAGTTTATCCGGCTGAATTGCAGCTTGATGTCAGATTACAAAATGATGAAGCTGAATGCCGAAATGAAATGCATGGGAATAGGATTATATATTCAAATGATATTGTTCCTGCGAAGGCAACAGGAATACAAACACGATTTTAACGAGTTGGATTTGTTGGCTGAACAATGGGGGGCTACAGTGGAAAATTTGCAGCATCTCATTAAAGACTTTAACTTGTTCGTCATAACGGAGGACGGATATTTCCGATGCCTGTATCTGGATGAGGTGATGGGTTATCAGAATAAGCTTTCGGAGCAACGTGCAGCCGCCGGTAGCAAAGGCGGAAGAAGCAGCAAGAAAAAGACTGCGCAAATAGCTGAAAAAGTAATCACTTCTACTGTGCTGGTGGCAGCAGATAAAGAAGCGGATGACGAAGCAAACAATAAGGAAAACGGTGCAAAATGCATGAAAAATACGATTGAAAAAAGTGATGATGAAAATATAGCCGAAAATACGATTCAATATATTGATAATGAATGTGTTAATGAGTGTTCACAAGCAAGCGTTAAGCAAAACTTTATAAGAGAAGAAAAGAATAGAGAAGAGAAGAAAAAGAAAGATGATGTAAACATCATACAAAGAAACATCGACGTCGACGGAAAAATTGCTGTTGTTGCTGAACTTTTCAGAAACATAGAATTTACACCTCGGTGGAAACGCTATATCAATGAGGCTTTCCCCGTCCGGACTCAGGCGGCTACAGCGCGTATGATGTCGGTTCTGGAAGAAAGGGGAATTGGACCACCCAAGAAAAACTACGCGTCACATGGATTGCTGAGAGTTATTGACCACTAAGTATCCGCCGTTAACTACGGAGAATAGATATAGATCTTACACGTGCAAGATGCTATATCTTACAGCTGTAAAATTATATATCTTTCGCCTTCATCGTCTGGATGTTGCAGATGGATTCAGCCGGGCTGTCGGTGGCGGAATATAACCGCCTGCCCTTGTTTTCACGAGTATCGTTTGGGATATCTCAAAAAAATGCTCAGCAGAGCAAATACTCCGATAGCTACCGGATAATACAAGTATTCGATGATGCTCAGAGGAGAAAGGGAAGCCAGCTTGGCGGCAATCAGCATTTGCGCTCCGTAAGGGATGATGCCCTGGATGACACACGAGAAAGTATCCAGGATACTTGCACTCTTGCGTTTGTCCACCCTGTAACGGGTAGCGATGTCGTTGGCCAATGGTCCCACTGTGATGATGGCTATCGTATTGTTGGCTGTACAGAAATTGGCGATGCTCACCAAAGCTGCGATGCAAAGTTCGGCTCCGCGTTTGCTGTTGACATGTTTGGTCAGTTTTTGGATAATATAGTCCACTCCGCCGTTAAAGCGGATCAGTTCCAGCATACCGCCTGCCATCAGGGTGATGATGATGAGTTCGCCCATTCCGGTGATTCCTGTGCCCATGGAGCCAAGCCAGTCGAATAGGCTGATACTGCCTGTGAGCAGGCCGATCACTCCCGTTGTGGCGATGCCCAGTATCAGTACGAGTGCTACATTCATCCCTGCTATGGCGGTTCCCAGCACAACCAGATAGGGGAGGACTTTGATCCATTCCACCGACTGGATGTCATGGGTGGTCATCACGTCCATTCCCCTGAAGATGTAGTAGCCGAAAACCATCAGGGCGGCCGGAAGGGCTATCATGAAGTTCACCCGGAACTTGTCACGCATGGCGCATCCTTGGGTGCGGGTGGCGGCGATAGTAGTATCCGAAATGAACGAAAGGTTGTCGCCGAAGAAGGCTCCTCCCACCACGATACCCGCCATGAAGGCCAGGTTCATATCGGTTTTATCCGCAATGCCTGCTACCACGGGGACTAATGCCACGATGGTTCCTACCGAGGTTCCGATGGAGAGCGAGATGAAACAGGCGGCCAGGAAGATGCCTGCCAGCAGCAGATGATCCGGCAGCAGAAGAAGCGTAAGATTCACGGTTGCATCAATGGCCCCGATATCTTTGGCGCTTTGGGCGAATGCGCCTGCCAGGATGAAAATCCAGATCATCAGCATGATATTCTTGTTGGCTGCGCCGATGGAATATTGCAGCATGCGCTCGTTCAGGCTCAGTCCTTTGGTGATGCATACTGCATAAACCGAAGATGCCATGAAAGCAACCGTGATGGGGATTTTATAAAAATCATCTACGATGATAGATGTCACCAGATACAGGCATAGAAATACCAGTAATGGACTGAGTGCCCATAAGCTGGGTTTATTTGTTATTGGGGTTAATTTTTCACCGTTCATGAATTTGTATTTTATAAAATGAGGTGCAAAGTTACAAAAAGACTTGTTTTATAACAATATATGCGAGAAAAAGGTACACAGCCCCACCTTCGTAATAAGAAAGGCAGGGCTGTAAGGGTATTGGGAAAGTTGAGTATAAGATTGGATTATAGTGTCACGCCTGTCTTGAAGATAGCGATTTCACGATAATTCTTCTTCTCATTATTTACCGGTTCTCCGCTGGCAACCCGGATGATATAGTCTATAAAACGCTCGCAAGTCTTTTCCATCGGTTCGTTTTCTACGATGACTCCGGCATTGAAATCAATCCATCCCGGTTTGTTTTTAGCCAGAGTGGAGTTGGTGGAGATCTTCATGGTGGGAACAAACGTACCGAACGGAGTACCGCGGCCGGTAGTGAAGAGCACCATGTGACAACCGCAAGAGGCGAGGGCGGTAGCCGCTACCAAATCATTACCCGGTGCGGAAAGCAAGTTCAAACCTTTCACTTTCAGGCGGTCACCATAGCCCATAACGCCGTCAACGTATGCCTTGCCGCATTTCTGGGTACATCCCAGCGCTTTGTCTTCCAAGGTGGAGATACCACCTGCCTTGTTGCCTGGTGACGGATTTTCGCCCACAGGTTCGCCGTGTGACAGGAAATATTCCTTAAAATCATTAATCAGATGTACGGTCTGTTCGAACAACTCCTTAGTGCGGCAGCGGTTCATCAGGATCGTTTCCGCACCAAACATTTCGGGAACCTCTGTCAGTACCGAAGTACCACCCTGAGCAATCAGGAAGTCAGAGAACATGCCCAGCAACGGATTGGCGGTGATCCCTGAGAAACCGTCCGAACCACCGCATTTCAAACCTACACGTAATTCAGACAGAGGAACGTCCTCGCGTACACTCGGCTTTGGCCTTGGCATACAGCTCACGCAGAATCTTCATGCCTTCTTCAAATTCATCCCCACTTTTGAGTTACCATAAATTCACGCGGTCTG
>ENA-OQJE01000254-OQJE01000254.1-human-gut-metagenome-genome-assembly--contig:-NODE-254-length-10830-cov-2.409605_pt1 | contig 10830 bp, 6 predicted proteins | sample MGYA00242594_ERZ504760 | MGnify/ENA primary metagenome ERZ504760 (study PRJEB26092, sample SAMD00036358) | human gut metagenome | host: Homo sapiens | study: EMG produced TPA metagenomics assembly of...
AGTTCTAGTTGGTTAGAATACATGCCTGTCACGCATGGGGTCACGGGTTCGAGTCCCGTACGCACCGCAAAGTCTTTTTTCAATTTATTAAAATTATTGGTGCGTTAGTTCAGTTGGTTAGAATACATGCCTGTCACGCATGGGGTCACGGGTTCGAGTCCCGTACGCACCGCCAGATTACAAAGCAAAATTAGGAAAAGCTCTGATTCACAACAGAATCAGGGCTTTTTTCGTTTCCGGGTGGAAGCAGAATATAGCGTTTCTACGAAGTTTGTCAGGTGCAAATTCAGGGTCCTTTTTTAGGGACAATAAAAAAGCACCTGAAATGTATAATACTTCATTGATTATCATGTTTTTGCGTAGGATTTTCCTATTCCTCATTTTCTAATTTTACAACGTAAATAAAGTGGTATGAAACAGGAATCAATGAAAGTTCTGTTCTTTATCCGTAAGAGCAGACTAAAGAAAAATGGCGAGGCACCGATTTTTCTGCGAGTGACAATTAACGGACAATTGGATGAAGTCCGGATTCAACGTTCTGTTCCGTTGAAGTTATGGGACAATGTGAAGGAACGCAGTAAAGGAAAAGACCGGAGTTCAACGGAACTGAACAGCTATATCGAGGCATTAAAAGTAAGGTTGTATCAGATTCACAAGGAACTTCTCTGTCGGGAAGCCCTGATTACCCCAAAGAATCTTCTGATAAAGTTATTCTCTAAAGAGGAACGGCATCTGGTTTTGCAGACCATGCGGAAATGTATCGATGACTGGACTTCCTTAATCGGTACGGAGTACCAGCCCTCCACCATTTCACGTTATAACAACTGTTATGAATCGTTGCAGACGGTCATTAAGGATTTCTACAGGAAAGAGGATATTACATTCCATGAGCTGAATGGGGAGTTTATCGACCGGTTTGAGATGCATCTGAGAACGGTACGCAAGCTTTCCCAGAACACCCTGACCAAGTATATGAGCTGTTTCCGCAAATTTCTTGGACTGGCCCGGGAAAACGGATGGCTGGAGCAGGATCCGTTGGTCGGAAAACGCAAGCGTCTGTTCCGGAAAGAGGAGACGTGTCCTACGTTCCTGACCCTGGAGGAATTGAAACGGATTATGGAGAAGGACTTTTCCACGACACGTCTGAACACCGTGAAGGATTTTTTCCTGTTCTGTTGTCTGACCGGCCTGTCATACATTGATGTGAAGACCTTGAGTCCGGCACATCTTTACAAGGACAATGAGGGGAAACTGTGGATACACAAGGCCCGCGTAAAGATTACTACTCATAAGGAAAGCTGTACCTGCAATGTCCCGCTTCTGGAACCCGCACTTGTCATTCTGGAGAAATACAAGGACTGGAATCCGGAAAATCCTGAAGGTCCCTGTTTCCCGATTCCGTCGAATCAGAAGATGAACGAGTTCCTGAAAGAGATAGCCACCCTATGTCGGGTAAACAAGCGGCTGACCGTTCAGATGGCTCGCAATACGTTCGCTGCGACAGTCACTCTGGCCAACCGGATTCCCAAAGAACACGTCGGGGAAATGCTCGGCTATTCTTTCGAATATATGTTGCGCCATTATATGCAGGCTCTGGAGAGGAATTCCCAAAAAGCATGAAGCGGATATATACAAAATATGATAAAAAGTGAAAGGCTATACTCCAATGGATGTGGTGGTATAGCCTTTCCCATAAACGGAACCGGATGTCAGAACGCTTCTTTCCGGTTCTTTTCCAGCAGTCGTACGATATCGCTTTCCCGGTATAGAATTTTTCCTCCTATCTGGTAATAAGGCAATATGCCGCTGCTTCTGTAGTCCAGCAGCGTACGCTTGCTTAGCTTGAGTTTTCCGGCCAGTTCCGTATCTGTCAGATAGTTTTCCCCGTCCAATAAGTGTCGGTTGCCCATTGGCAAATGGTCGATGAGGTCCGATACCCTTTTCATTTCATCGAAGAAATGAAGCACTTCCTTGTCTGATCTGGTAATGATTGTTCCCATAAAATGTTCTTTTTGGTTTGAAACAAAGATATCCGCATTCCCATGCTGCTGCAAACCGTCGGAGCCTGTTGTCACCAGATATCATCAAATGTCTTCAGATTTCATCGGACCGGATTCCGACTTCCAGTCCTTCAGTTTGTTCTTTAATACCTTCATGTCCTCTGTGACTTTCCTGTACGTGATTCTGGCATAGGCTTGTGTAACCCTCAAATTGGTATGTCCGAGCATTTTGGAAAGTGTTTCTATTGGAAGTCCGTTTTCCAGACAGACAGTCACGGCGAACGTGTGCCGGGCCACATGAAATGTCACCCTTTTTCTGATATGGCAGATGTCGGCAAGCTCTTTAAGGTAAGCGTTACTTTTCTGGTTCGAGATGGTCGGGAACAGGTATTCTGATTCGCCTTTTCTTATGTAAAAACTTGCTATTTTCTTGGCTTGGGGAAGGAGAGGGATGAATGCGGGGTGGTTGGTCTTGGTCCTGTACAGATGGATATACATGCCATTGCTGGAATCTGAAATGATTTGATCCTTTCTCAACCGACAGATGTCTGAGTAAGCGATGCCTGTGAAGCAGCTGAAGATGAATATGTCACGGATGGAAACCAGTCTGGGAATATCCAGCCGTTTGCCCATTATCCTTATTATTTCCTGCCTGTTCAGGTATTGTTTCTGGCTTTCCTCCTTCTTAATCCGGTAAGTTGAGAACGGATTGGTCAGGATAATTCCGCACCGGTATGCCCATAGAATTCCTTTTCTTACCATACTCATCATCTTGGCTGTTGTATTGATTGACAGCCTGCAGTCAGTCCTGAAGAAAAGTTCCAATTCGTGTATCATCTGCCGGTTGAACTGTTCTAGTGGCATATTTTGTCTGCCAATTTTTTTGCAGAACTCCTCAAGCCGCCTGTAGATTAGTTTATGTCTGTTGGAATGGGACATGCTGATTTGTCCGGCATGTGCCAGCCTGTCCGCATCTTTCACCTGTTTGTCAAATATCTCCAAAAGGGAAGGCGGGTTGGATCCTGTGGCCATGAAGCGTTGTTTCAGCATGCTTGCTGTAAGATGTTTTCCTTCCAGTTGGGCCTGTCGGTAATGATGCTGCAATGTGGAACTTACTTTGTCTAGGTATGCATTGATGTCGTGTGCTTCTGGATTCATGTCGGAAACACGCCTGTTCTGCTTGTCCCAATGCTCCTGCAGGATGGACATCTTCAGGCTTACATCTGCGGCCTTGTTGTTGACTATGATGCGGAGCATGATTGTTGACTTGCTGTCTTTTTGAAGCTTTCTACGCTTCAGATAGAAGTAGATGGAAAAACTATGTCTCATAAGAAATAAATATTAATTGTGTCCATATCACAGACGGATGCATAGGACACGGATAAGACATAGATTATGGTTCTGAATGGAATGTAATATATTGATTATTAATAGCCTTGGATAAAACGCTACAGGAGAAAAACAAAGTAAATGCTTGATTTTCAGATATTTGTTAAGGTCATAGGAAAAGGTTCAAATCCGCCTGGGGCCCGAACCCAGAGCCCCAAGCTGCCTAGGACTAATTGGGTGGTGTGTAATGTACTTATTATCAGGTGTTTGTATCTGTATAGTTCGGCGCTGCTTACAAAAATAGGTTCAGTTCTTACTTAATTTGCTAGTGAACCTTGTAGGATATTAATATTCAATCAGATACATCAGACTGCTAAGTGTGGACTTTTCAAATAACCACCTCTTTCCATCTGCATCATAGAAGAATTTAACGTTACGGAGGTAGTGTTCTCTGGCTCGCCGGAACAGACAGGAAAAGTCGGTTATTTTCGTCTCTTTTGGGAGTTCTTACATTCCGCAGTTTGGGCATATCCGTTCACATAAATACGGGCTTCTTCACGGAATCTTTCACGTTCCGGTGTCCCAGGTTTACCGAACTGGACATCCATAAAATCATCGATTGTTTGTTAGACCGTTTTCTTTTAAAATCTCCTTTTTTGTCTTCATGTTCTAAAGATAGATTTCTTTCTGGAAAAGGACAAGTTTTATGGTGTAAAATTGTGAAGAACGGTGTTATAAACTTCTATGATAGTACAGTAACTTGGTGTCAAAGATTTGTTTCACAGGATGAGTATGGAATTGAATATTGATATATTACCATTAGTATCCTTACCTAATGTAGACTTCATATAGAATTAGCTTAGATTCTCTATAACATTCCAATTTGTCTTCCTATGAAATGATAAAAGGAATTAGTTATTTTTAAATATATTCTTTATTTTTGCAATTATAGGAAACCGTTTTATCTAATTAATAAAGCATTTATTATGGAAAACAAGAATATTTGTATCGATCTTAACAAAGTCATTAAAGGTGATGTTATTTATTATCCTATCAATGAATTAATCCATAGAGAGCAAATTATGAGAGTGGGTAATATTTTACTTGGACGAATGAAAGAAGCGGAAGAATACACACCGGGAAGAAATGGAGAATTTAAACATCAAACAGACATTATTTCTGTCTTCGCTCGTAGAGGAGCAGGAAAAACAACATTTGTACAATCCCTTATTAAGTTAATACAATATAGCAATGAAGAACCGTTTAGTACACTTGGGAAAGACCTGTATTGTCTGGAACTTTTGGATCCCAACAATACAGAAAGGAAAGAAAACTTGACAATAAGGCTTATTGCACAGATTCATCATGTTTTCCAAAAAGCAGCAGATAACATAAGACATCAACAATCTGAGAATTATGAAAGAGTGTATAATGATCGGGAACGTCTGATTGAAAATTTTGACAGAGCTACACAAGATTTGTATAAGACATTACCAGTATTGGATGGTATTGGTGATCCTTGTTTGTATTCAAACTGGGATGACTCAGTTTACCTTTCCGATAGATTTATGGAACTAACAATTAACGCTAGTAAACTTGAAAAGTGTTTTCATTTATACCTTGATGCTGGTTTGCGGTTAATACAGAAGAAAGCTTTGCTTTTTGTTCTGGATGATTGTGATATAAAAATCAATAATACATTTCAGATATTGGAAATAATCCGCCTTTACTTTACGTCACCTCAAATTATAGTAATAATGACAGGAGACGCATCCTTATATGGTATGGCTATCCGAAAACATTTTTGGCAGTATTTTGAAAAGGAATTTCTGGATAAAGAAATGGCGTTTTCATATAAGGAACATAAATTCAAGGAATACCAAAAAATGGTTAATCGTTTGGAGGCTCAGTATTTTCAGAAAATGATACGGGCAGAGTATCGAATTTTCTTAAATAATTTATATGATAAAATCCAATACGATAATCAGCCTGTTTATATTAAATATACAATAGATTCCAATGGAGAAGGGTCGATTGTGAAAGAGATAAAAGAATTGTATAATGAGGCATTTAATTTAGTAGGTATCTCTAGGAAAAATTATAAGATTTTTTCCGAATTTATGAATCACATGCTGGCACAGCCATTTAGAAATCAGATACGTTTTTTTATAGCTTATTATCATGCTCTTAATACTAAAGAAAATCAAACTTCAACTTTTGTTAGAGGAGTACTGAAAATATTTGAAGTTTACATAAATCAATACTCAGGGGACAGTAAATATCTGATGGGGCATAGTCCTGTTTATCCAGCTTGGATGTTGAAGTTTTTAGTAGAAAATAACTTGTTATTTACTGGTGCTTCTTTCCTCCCAGAAATAGAAGATGACAGTTTAAAGAATATAATTATTGCTTTATGTTTTTCATTCTATGAACAGGTAAAACATAATTCATTTATGATATTTGATTATTGGATACGAATATCTCTTACTCATCAATGGTTATCAGAAATAAAAGATAATAAAGAAAATATTAAATGATTTTATAACTCAATCCTGTCTATATACTGATTGTGGATTGTCTAAAATATTAGGAAATATGTCCGTTCTTGCAATGAATAAGAATGGGACAGTAATACTTCCTGGCCTTTTCTAAAACAAAAAAATCTTTAGTTGGAAAATCTGATAACTTGAATAAGCTATTAAATTCCAATTGCTCCAACTACAAATACAGACAAACAACGGAAATGTTATGAATATATTCTCTGTTTATCGTATATTTGCTTTTTTAGGAGAATTGCTTAGGGATGCTAATGATGTAAAAAAGGAATTAACTAACTCTATTGAAAGACAACTTGATTCACACTGGGATCTAGTTAAAAAAGAATTCACAGATAAGGCTATACATCGGAAATACAAAAATAAAGAAGGAAATAACAGAGATACATAATATGAAGATATATGGTTAAGAAAATCTAACATCTAATATCTCTATAGAAAATGAAAACGGTTTAAATTCTTTAATTCTTTTTTATAAACACGTATTTGAGTGGGAAAGAATAAGCTTTGATAATGAACTAGTTATACAGCCCTATTGGATTGATCATATATTTACACGTTTTTACCATACTATTCATCATTTTAATTCAAAAATTAAATTAAATGATTACATAAATAATTCGATACTAGCTTTTTGGAATGCATTAATTGTAGAAGGATTTTATGCAGATAATAGCTCAAATCGAATTCAAAATGACCAAAATGGAGATATTAGAGAGATTTTTTTCAAAAATTATCTATCTTATCTATTTAGATATAAAAACGAGAAATCATCAAGGTTCTTGGAACAAGATTTATTACTTCAATGGTTATTGTATTGTCCGATATTGCATAAATATATTAATCCCTTGATTAGTAAATTTATAATAATAGCTCGTTTGCATCTTGAAGGGTTAAAAGAAAATGATGATTATGAAAAAGAGTTTATTGAACTTTTAATGAATAGTAAAAATACTAATAATAAGTTCAGCAATGAAAAAATTATTTAGCGAAAAATGACTTAATAGCATTATACATGAATAAAATATGTATGCCTCAAAACGAAACTGAAATAAGTTATGATAAAAAAGAATTACTGAGTTCTTTAATTGATTATTACAATCTTTATGATAATAGTCAGATATACGAGTTATTAAAAGTATTTAGTATAGAACAAGAGAAATAAAATGCAAATAGATATACCGTTTTTTGCTTATATATTAAGGGATACATATACTTTGTCCAATTATGATTCAGGTAAGGTTACTCCATTAAGTGAAATAAGGCGCAGATTATTAGACTCTTCCAGATCTTTTAATCCTTATCTGCCGGACTATATTTATGAGAACCGTTATCGTCATGAAAATGAAGTTCCTGATAAATCTTATATAGAGAATTTAGGGAGTTTCATTACTAATGGTTTTGTTTCATTGGCAAACAAATACTTATATAAGGTGAATGGAAACTTATATATACAGAAGGAAAAATTAGAAGAGTGGATGGCAGTAATGCAACTATGTCCGCCGCTTTTAATTTGTGCTGCATATTATTTAAACGACTTTAGGAATAGAAGCTCAAATTCTTCCTTTTTCCGGCAAGTCTTAATACCTCAATTTAGTTCCTCTGCCATGCGTATTCCCTATGTATTTGAGTTGGATAATTGGATAAATGATGGTAAAGGGCTCATGGATTTACATGTTCATTTAAATGGAACGACTGAAACTGATATGTTATGGTGGTCACAAATCGGACAAGTAGATAAATGGATTGCATCTTTAAGAGACTCATTAGTGAAAGAAAGGGTACGAAGCCAATATGAACAATTATACATTGAACAGGAACAATTTATTAAACAGCTTCGTCTGGCATTAAATATTATCAAGAAATTGGTAAGAATTATAAACAAAGATTACAAGCTGTTCAAAAATGATTGGGATTACTATATAGACAATGGGAATACTCCAGTATTAGCCAAAGGCGCTTATTTTTATTTGGCGCTTTTTGATAAGATTCAAAATGAAGGCAACCTGAATATTGCCTGTAAATTTCATCATCTCATTCTGATATTGGGAAATCTCCATAAACTACTTGTACAACAGAAAAATCAAAAAGGTTTTACTCAATTTGGGGTTATTCCTGATAATGACTTACGCTGGTCACATGAATCGAAGGAGTATCTTAAACGTTTACGGCAAATAATATCAGATAATCAATTTTGCTTTATAGATTATTTGGAAGGACGTTTTTCACCTAGTAGCCAATCAAATGATAACCTTAAAATAATTAAGAAAATAAATGATGATTTTGAAAAGCTTTGTAAGGAAATTAGCTCAAACAGAAAAAAAGTAAAACTTTCTTTAATAGCACATTTCATCAAGAAAATGGATAAAAATCCTTATAGCCACTTTGAACGGCATAGTGAATTACGCAGGGAAATTTCTCAAAAGAGTCATAGTTTACTAAATGTAGTTAAACGGATAAAACACAATAAGTGGGAGGTACAAATAAAAGGTATAGATGCAGCTTCCAATGAAATGAGTGCCGGCCCCGAAGTTTTTTCACCGGCCTTTAGATATATGCGTAATCATTGGACGGGAGATGAAGATCTTAGAATAACATTTCATGCTGGCGAAGATTTTGTTCATCTGCTGAGTGGACTACGAATGATAGTAGAAGCAGAAGAATTTCTTGAAATGAGACAAGGTGACAGAATCGGACATGGAACAGCTGCGGGTATTTCTCCGGCTCTATGGATGGAACGAGTAGGTGATAATGTACACATCAGTCAAGGCGAATGGAGTGGATGACCTGCTGGTTACTTATTATCTGATATCTTCAGAATCAATCCATACATTTCCTTGAAGTCTTTATTGACAAAATTAAAAGATGAGATTGAAGATTTAGCTTTTAAAATATATCAAAAGCCAACATCAATTACAGTATTATTAGATAGCTGGAAGTGCAGAATGTATGATCCAAGGAGATATCTTTTAAACGATAGAACAGCAGAAAAAGACGAACAGCAGAAAGAATGTGTATGCAGAAGATTATTGTCAGACTATCATGTGAAAGATTTGTATTTTCAGTACCATTTCAACTCTTTAACAAAAAAACGATATAATAATATGATTTCAGTATCAATAGATAAAGGAATCTTTTCTGTGGAGGATTTTATACATATACAAGACTTAGTATTATATAAACTAGCCAGAAAAGGTATAGCTTTGGAGAGTCCTATAACCAGTAATCTTAATATTAGTTTTTACAAAGAATTAAAGGAACATCATTTAGAACGCTGGTTAAAGGGACATTCCTCAGATGGTAAGATTCCAATGCCAGCAGTAGTTATCGGAAGTGATGATCCCGGAATTTTCATGACCAACATCTTTATAGAGTATGCTCGTATAATGAAGTATCTTGAAGAAAAAAGGATATAATATAACAGAAAGAATGCATAAAAATTGAAGAGTTGTCTCAAATTTTCACAATATTACAGATTTTAAATAACAGATAATTAACTATTAAAATGGAAAATCCGTTTTCAAGTATGAGTTCTCAGAAAATTATTGACCGAATAGCCTATGTCCTTAGTGTTTTTCTATTATATCATATCTGGATGAATTATAAACGGTTATAATATCGTTGGCGTATCGATTATGAAACGTAAGATGGGCTTATTTAGTAAGGAAGTCATTATAATCATCCAGACTAATTTTTATATGCAGTATATATTTGGACTGAGTGAGCGTACGAAAATATCTGTATTCGCTCCCAATCTGTTCGTAGCCATCCAAAAAACTTTCAGATTAGTAACTAGGACGGTTTTATGGATGCTCTTCTGAGAATTAATATTAAAATGAAGAATTCAATGAAAGGATAAGAAGATTTCTGAACATGTTAATGAAGATGAAGACTACTAAAATACTGGCACCTTAGTAGATAGTTCCGGCATTCTCGACAAAGGCTCTATGAAGATTGAGGCCACCTGCTGTGATACTGAAGTCCGTTACTCAATTGTGAATCTACTTGAGTATGACAACTGATTTATCAGCCATTATATAGGGAAACTGCACTGAAAGTTTCATCTCCCTTTTCAGTCTACATTTAGGAAACGGTATAGGAAGGTATATCTCGGACTGGGTGACTTCAAGAAGAAGTCGCAATCCGAGGTGAAGAAATGTAAAAGTGTTATGGTTAGACCGATAGTGCGCGACATACATCTTTTCATTAGGTTGGTTGTTGTGAAATGGTACAATGTTACTGAATGCCTTGAAACAAAATAAGAAAGGGATGCTGATAGATCGGTTATCGAATTGCTGTGGCATACTAATTTAATACTCCTCAATTAATTTAATTACAGCTTTTATTTGATTAAGCTATGAAATATACAGATTATGATAAGGCTGAACTACATTGTCATTTAAATGGTAGTATCCCTATTAATACAATATTAAAAGTGATAGATAATAAATGTGGTTTTAAAGAACATGACTATATAATTGATAAGCCTGTTAAAAACTTATCGGAATATTTTAATCCATGGAAAATTACACGTCTATTACCCCATAATAAGAATATATTTATGGCTATATTAGATGGTATTGGGAGAGAAATGTTTACTGATAATATAAAATATATAGAATTAAGAAATTCCATTATATATTTAGCCAAACTCAATAATATTACATATGATGAAGTTTTAGATTGGTATATTGAGGGCTTTGAGGCTATAAAATCAGAGTATAAAATAGATATGAGATTAATCATATCTGTAAGAAGAGAAATTAATGAAATAAATGAGTATTATAAAATACTGGATTTAATCAAAAAAAAAGAATAAGTAATATTTTTGTTGGCTTTGATTTAACTGGAAATGAAACTGAGGTACATTTTTAACGAATGGCCTACCTTTTTTCGAAGGGTTAAAGAGAATGGATATGGTATCACTATTCATGCTGGAGAAAGTT
>ENA-OQJE01000255-OQJE01000255.1-human-gut-metagenome-genome-assembly--contig:-NODE-255-length-10824-cov-2.979994_pt1 | contig 10824 bp, 16 predicted proteins | sample MGYA00242594_ERZ504760 | MGnify/ENA primary metagenome ERZ504760 (study PRJEB26092, sample SAMD00036358) | human gut metagenome | host: Homo sapiens | study: EMG produced TPA metagenomics assembly of...
ATTACCTTTTATGCCGATTTCTGGCAGGTGGACAACTTTTGCATCTCCTCCATGGCGATTTATACATTCTGCGAAAAGCCGTGCCATTGCCAAACGTACACGCCATGTGTCCTGCCCCCAGTGTTCAGTTGGCTCTTTAGGAATATTGTCACCGTAATAAATAATGATAGGAATGCGCGTGAGAGAAGTGAATTGCTCCAGTGATACGGAATCAGCAGTCAATGCTCCGTAAGGACAAGAGGTCGGCATAGGAGCCGGAACCTCTCCTTTAGGAAAAATAAAACTACTACCCGGTTCGTAAGCGACTACCGCCCGTACTTTGGGGTTTCTGATGACGGTCAGCCATCCGGGACCTCCACCCATAGAATGAGTTACCAGGACTCCTTCTCCTGTACGGTCGAACACGGCAGACATTGCATCCGCTACGACATGCTTGTCAAAAGCTCCCGTATTCGGGGTGATTTGTCGCATGAATTGTTCCAATGACTGCGGATCTTTTGGAAACTGAACATCGGGGAAAAACTCCGGCCATATACCCAAACGGAATATTTCAAACTGGAAAGCTTCTTCCGGTAAAGCAGAAATAGAATCGGACACCATACTTCTCCCGGCTTTTCCCCTACGAGGCTGATCAACCAGATAAACACTGAATCCCAACCGTAGAAAGATATTTTGAAATCCTTCACGCCCGTCGGGTGTGGTTTCCCACGTTTTTGAAGATTCTCCGTTACCATGCAGAAATACCAGCGGGTATTTACGGGCATGAAGCGGTTTCTGGTAAAATACATACGCATGGTCGCCGTGGAGTATCTGTCCGGCAGGATTGGTCGGGTCATTTTCATTGTAGATTCCTGGGGTTGTCACGGCGGCTCCTCCGGCAAGGAAACTTCCCTGTTCCTCTACCACCAGCACTTCGCCATCAACCCGTTCCCGTCTGTCTTGCCCGCATGATATAAACAAACTGAACAAAATGGCTGAAGCCATCCATAGCTTTAGTGAATTTTTCTTTCTCATTGCTTTTCTCATTTTTATTCGCCGAAACAGAACCATCAAATCGGACGATATCTGTTTCCTTGTTTTTGATGTTGCAAAGTTAGAGAGAACCTTTCAGCGAGGCTTTACAAGAATTGCGGTTGAAAATGCTATTATTTCGGTTTTTCGATATTCTCGTGCATATACCCCGATTGGCCTGATTTCATTTTCCGAAAAAATGGTAATTACACCCGTATTTTTTGTTCCTACCGAATGAAGGAACGTCCGTAATTTTGCAGTCGGATAAAAACTTGAAACCATAAATAATAGTTAAGTATGAAAAAGTATTTGATTTTACTGATGATGGCTATGACCATCACAATGTTCGGAGCTTGCTCGCCCGAAGATGAAAATGAACCTGAAATGCCGGGTATTGAAACACCCGAAACACCGGACGAGGAGGAACCGGGCGATCAGGAAGAACCTGATAACCCGGACAATCCCGACGATCCGAACAATCCGGGGGAGAATCCTGATACTCCCGAAAGCGACAGCAAAATTCTGGTTGCCTATTTCAGTTGGGGAGGGACGACACAACGTATGGCGCAGGAGATTGCCAGCCAGACCGGAGCCGATCTTTTTCGGATAGAGCCGACAGTTCCTTATCCTACTGACTATACCGAATGTACGGAAGTCGCCCTTGAAGAACGGAACAACGATGCACGTCCGGCTATTGCCGACAATGTGGAAAATTGGGAACAGTACGATGTTATCTTCATCGGTAGCCCCGTTTGGTGGCATACAGCTCCGATGATCATCGCCACCTTCGCCGAAAGCTACGACTTCTCCGGTAAGACCGTCGTGCCGTTCTGCACTTATTCGGCAACTTACCGAGACGAAACGCTCGCCCGCATTGCAGAACTTACGCCCGATGCTGCCCACCTGACCGGTGAAGGGCTGACGAGCGGACGAATCAATGCAGAAAATGTAGGAACGTGGCTACGGGAAATCGGGGTTATTGAATAAACTTATTAATAAAAGGGAATATGAAAACAGTAAAATTGAACAATGGTGTCGAAATGCCGCAAATGGGTTACGGCGTCTATCAGGTATCAGAATCCGAATGTGAACGATGTGTTAGCGATGCCTTGAAAGTGGGTTATCGGATGATTGACACGGCTCAAGCCTATCACAATGAAGAGAGTGTCGGCAATGCCGTAAAGAAAAGCGGAATCGACCGTAAGGAGATTTTTCTCGTATCGAAGATATGGATTTCCAACTATGGTTACGAAAAAGCTAAAGCCTCCATTGACGAAAGTCTGCGCAAGTTGCAGACAGACTATATCGACCTGATGTTGCTTCATCAGCCATTCTGCGACCGTTACGGTGCATACCGGGCATTGGAAGAGGCATATAAGGAAGGTAAATTGCGGGCTATCGGTGTAAGTAATTTCTATTCCGACCATTTCATCGACATCGCCAGCAACATGGATGTTGTTCCTGCCGTCAATCAGGTGGAAACCCACGTGTTCAACCAACAGATAGAACCGCAAAAAATCATGGAGGAGTTCGGTACGCGCATCATGTCGTGGGGCCCGTTTGCCGAAGGTCGCAACAACTTCTTCACAAATCCCTTACTTGCAGAAATCGGTGTGAAATACGGCAAAAGTGTAGCACAGGTCGCTCTTCGCTGGTTGATCCAGCGAGGTGTCATCATCATCCCAAAATCCACGCATATCGAACGTATGCGGCAGAATATCGACATCTTCGATTTCGAGCTGACCGCCGAAGATATGGCTTCTATCGCCACGCTCGACACGGGAAAAAGTCTTTTCTTCGATCATCACGATGCGGAGACCGCACGAATGTTTATGGACTGGAGGTAATATATGAAAAAGAATTTAGGTAATACTCCCGTAGTCGCTCCGTTGCCCGTATTGATTGTGGCAACCTACGATGGACAAGGTACACCCAACGCTATGAACGCGGCATGGGGAGGGCAATGCGGTTATCATCATGTTGCATTGAATCTCGCACTTGGGCATAAGACTACCGAGAATCTGAAACACAAAAAGGCCTTCACATTAAGTATTGCCAATGTAGAAACATTGGTGCTTTCCGATTATTTCGGTCTTGTTTCCGGACGCAAAAAAACAAGATTGAAAAAACGGGTGTACACGTTACCCATAGCGAATTTGTCGATGCACCCGTTATCGACGAATATCCTCTGACTCTCGAATGTAAAGTTGTAGAAATGCAGGAGGCGTTGGGAGAAATGCACGTCGTGGGAGAGGTTGTAAATGTGCAAGCTGATGAATCCATATTGAATACACAAGGTAAAGTGGATTTAGGAAAGTTGCAGCCTATTTCGTTCGATTCCGTATTACGTTCTTACCGTGTACTCGGAGATGTGGTTGGCAAGGCGTTTAAGGATGGTGCGCAGTATCGATAAGGTTATACCGGACGAATGTATATGGCAGTCTCGTTATCCGTTTCAGGCAATTTACTTTTACCCCAGTGTTTTCATCTCACTTGAAAATGGAAGACCTGGCTGCCATTTCATCTCTTTACACTGATTATAGCGTGTGGTCGTGACCGGAAAGTCGGACTCTCGATTGCGGTCTTTTCACCAGCCATCGACTCCTTACTACCCGGTATATCCCTGGTTACAATACTGCCATTATTATGTTACAGCCCTGACGTAGCGTGATGTTTATTTATCTCAAATATGAAAAAAGGGAATTTATGATTAATGAGAAATACCAAATGACCTTGAATGATACCCTCATGCTAAGAGGTATATCCATCTTGATTATTATTTTGCATAATTATATTCACCGATTTTCAAATGTCGTACTTGAAAATCAGCATGTATATTATCCTGAAAGAAATAAGGAACTTATAAATAGTTTCCTTGAATTTGATTCCGGTTTATTCCTGGATTTGATTTCCCACTACGGGCATTATGGAGTACCGGTATTCGTTTTTCTAAGTGGATATGGTCTGGTCATGAAATATGAGAAAAAGGAGGTCTCCTTAAAATTTCGGGAGTTTATGAGGAGGCATGCCGGCAAACTTTGGCTGCTTCTGCTACCGTTATTAATCCCTCATTTTCTTTTCCTTGGCATAAAAGACCCTTCTTATTTTCAGGAACATTGGTTTGACCTGGCATTGATGACAGGCTTTGCAGGCAATCTACATCCGGAACCATATATTTTTCATGGACCATGGTGGTTCTTTTCACTGATAGTCCAGTTATATGTTATTTACTATGTTTTTGTCTATCATCGAAATATAAGACCTCTCGTTCTTCTAACGGTAGTGTGCATAATGGTTCAGGCTACGGCAATCGGCATTATCAGGAGTACAGATTTGTTGGAATACTTCAGATTCAATTTTATTGGTTCCGTACTTCCTTTCGCATTAGGAATCATAGCTGCACGAAGAAACTTTTTCCCGACGGGAAGTATGGCGGCAGTTGTCTTTATCCTTTTTATTGTATGCTGCTTTAATCAGTATTTATGGCTACTGACGTTCGGTCTCGTGACGATCGCAGTTTTACCGTTGGTAAGGGTTTTGCATTCAAATAATAAACTTTATGTCTCCCTTAAATGGCTCGGAGGTATTTCTGCCTTTTTATTCGTCACTCATCCGATAGTCAGGTCATGTATGCTTGGAATAAACCAAGATTTCCCTTGTCTGTCTATTTTGGGATATATATTGCTAAGCATATTGTTTGCATGGGAATACAAGAGGCTTCTACTATGGTGTAAAAGCAGAATATTATTCGAACAGAGGAAATAATATATGGATTTGGAAGGAAATTTATATTGAAAGGTTTACTTTGGTCTTTCTCTTATATATACCCGGACCAAAGTAAACCAAATTCTTTTTGTATTCATAGAAGTTAATAAGTAAAACGGGAACGTTTCCATTATCATGTTTCTTTATTGCTATATAGACTCCAGTATTAGTCGAACAATCCATTTACCAAATTTACCGCATCATCTTTCTTCTGATTGATAATCTTGGCGTACACTTGCGTCATTTTAACATCGGCATGACCAAGCAACTTAGAGGTAGTGTAGAGGTCTGCACCGAGTGTCAGCATCATTGTGGCAAATGTATGTCTCGCGGTGTGGAAACTGATAGGCTGTGCAAGAAAAAGCAGACAGAAGAAGATTAAACGTAAACCGTTTGAAATGAGCATGGTTTCAGTATTTTGCCAAATTGAGAAAATGCAAACGGCAACGTAATATTGAGGTTGTTCAGTTACCAAACCGTTAGCCGGGCAGTTACCGAAACAGGAATAGGTAACGGCAGGCAATGAAAAGAAATCCTCACCGTTTTGTTTGCGCTCATACACAATGTTTTGCATATCAAGGAACGCTTATATGGCAAGTAACTTTGCACCTAAAAATATAAGCGTATGAAAGTAGAAAAATTCAAGGTGCTGCTCTACCTCAAAAAGAGCGGACTGGGCAAGTCGGGCAAAGCCCCCGATAATGGGAAGAATTACAGTGAACCGCACGATGGCGCAGTTCGGATGCAAGTTGTCCTGCACTCCCGAATTGTGGAATCCCCGTGAAAGTCGTCTGAACGGAAAGAGCCGCGAGGCGGTGGAGACTAATGCCAAGATTGACAAGTTGCTACTGGCGGTAAACATGGCATTCGACAATCTTGTGGAACGCAAAATTGATTTCGATGCCACCGATGTGAAAGACCTTTTTCAAGGCAGCATGGAAACGCAGATGACCCTTATGAAAATGACCGATGTTGTCTGTGATGACATCAAGGCACGTATCGGTATTGACCGTGCCAAAAGTACTTATCCCGGCTATCACTATATGCGGCTGGTACTCGGAGAGTTCATCAAGCATCAGTACAAGGTCAAGGATTTGGCTTTCGGGCAACTGACGGAACAGTTCATCCACGACTATCAGACATTTGTCACGGAAGATAAAGGACAGGCAATCGATACTGCCAGACATTATCTTGCCATACTTAAGAAGATTTGCCGTATAGCTTATAAAGAGGGACATGCCGATAAAATCCACTTCCAACATTTCACCCTGCCGAAGAAAACGGAAGCGGCTCCACGGGCATTGAGCCGTGAATCGTTCGAGAAAATCCGTGACGTGGAAATACCTGCATACCGCAAATCCCATATGCTGGCAAGGGATATGTTTCTCTTCGGATGTTATACAGGTGTATCTTATGCGGATGTCGTTTCGATTACCCATGCTAATTTGCAGACAGACGGGGAAGGGGCATTATGGTTGAAATACCGCAGAAAGAAAAACGAACTCCGTGCCAGTGTAAAACTATTGCCCGAAGCAATTGCGCTTATCAATAAGTATAGCAGTGAGGACAGAGAAACCTTGTTTCCTTTACTTCGCTGGCCCAATCTTAGAAGGCACATGAAAGCGTTGGCGGCACTGGCAGGCATCAAGGATGACCTGTGCTACCATCAGGCGAGGCATAGTTTCGCCTCGCTGATTACGCTCGAAGCTGGTGTGCCGATTGAGACCATCAGTAAGATGTTGGGGCATTCCGATATTTCCACCACTCAGGTGTACGCCCGTGTCAGTCAGAAAAAACTCTTTGAGGACATGGACAGGTTCATCAAAGCTACCGAGGATTTCAAACTTACCCTTTAATACAGCAAACGATATGCGAAGTACATTTTCACTATTACCCTATATCAACCGCAGCAAGGTAAAGGCTGACGGTACGACCGCCGTTCTCTGCCGCATAACCATTGACGGGAAACAGACTGTCATAAACACAAGTATCTATTGCCGTCCCGAAGATTGGAATGGCAAGAAGAACGAGATAAAGTCCGCAAGGGAAAACAACCGCTTGCAGGAATATCTCCGAATCATTTCAGAAGCATACGAGGAAATACTGAAATCGCAAGGTGTAGTCAGTGCAGAGATGTTGAAGAGCTACATCACCCAAAACAACATTCATCCGACTACCCTCCTGCAAATGGGAGAATGGGAACGGGAGCGGTTAAAGAACACTCCGAGGAAATAGATTCAACCTCCTCCTATCGAAGTTCAATGTATTACCAGAAGTACCTGACAGACTATATTGTGTCATCGGGTAAAAAGGACATCTGTTTTGAAGAAGTTACAGAGGACTTCGGCAAATCTTATAAGGCATATCTGAAAAGATGCAAGAACTTCGGGGCATCTCAGACCAACCATTGTCTGCGATGGTTGAACCGCCTGTTGTATCTGGCGGTCGATAAGGAGATAATCCGAGTGAATCCCTGCGAGGAGTTGGAATATGAAACCAAACCGGAGGCAAAGCACAGATACATCAGCCGCGATGAGTTCAAGAAGATACTTTCCACCCCGATGTATGACAACAGGCTGGAGTTGGCGAGACGGGCTTTCATATTCTCCTGCCTGACAGGATTGGCGTATGTGGATATACAGTTGTTGCATCCCCACCACATCGGGATGAATGCGGAGGGCAGACGGTATATCCGTATCAACCGCAAGAAGACAAAGGTGGAAGCGTTCATACCCCTGCATCCCATAGCGGAACAGATATTGTCGCTGTACAACACGGTCAATGACGAACAGCCCGTATTTCCGCTTCCTAACCGTGACGCCTTGTGGTTTGAAATTCATGAGTTAGGTGTAATCATAGGCAAAGAGGATAACTTGTCCTACCACCAAAGCCGACATAGTTTCGGAACTTTCCTTATTTCAGCGGATATACCGATAGAGAGTATCGCCAAGATGATGGGGCACTCCAATATTCGGACGACACAGGGATATGCACGTATAACCGATGACAAAATCTCAAAGGATATGGACAAGCTGATGGAACGCCGGAAGAAACAATCTACCGGCGAAAAGACAAACAAAAGTAACTAAACAATGTCAATGCAATATATTATGGATAGAGGTATAATCACAATCAGTGAAGCGGGTATGGTCACTATTCCGACCGCACCCGTATGGATGACACAATTCGAAATCGCCGACCTGTTTGGAGTATTCTCTTGTGACATTCGTAAAGCGATTCATGCTATATATAGGAATAAGGAGTTAAACGAATGTGATACGATAAAATATATCAAGCAACCAGATGGTATCAGTTATGATGTTTATAATCTTGAAATGGTTATAGCCATTGCATTCAGGATATGCAGTAGAGAAAGTATCTTGTTCAGACGGTTTGTGATAAATGAAATCTACGCCACCAAGAAAGAGAACTCAATAACATTGTTTGTATCTTGTGGCAGAGGAAGCAACCTATGGTATAGTTGAGGTTCATCCCATCAGTCACCTGTTCCCGATGCTCGGATGCAAAGGTAGCGCATGTCACTGATGGCAGTGGCAAGGTCAGGCGGCAAGCCGTTTCGGGCAGAATCTTCCTCCTGCGGAGCGTATTCAGCCCGAAAACCTTGCCTCTGCCGACCATACGCTCGAAAGGCATCCGGCAACGGAAACAAGCGACTGACGGGAAATCAGAAGACAAAGAAAAGGAACGGCTAACAGACGAAGCGGAATCTTGATGCTTCATCCGTAAACCGTTCCTTTTTCTTTTTGCTGTCAAGTCCATTACTACCGCAAATTATAGGGCAGACGGCAAACTGCACTCTTTCAAGAAAATCAGATTACCTTCTGTCGGTAGGCGGAGCGGTAGCCGTCAGTTAGCATCTTCTCTATGTCGGATTCACGGTAGAGGATTTTGCCACCTAATTGGATATAGGCTATCCGTCCTTCGTTGCGGTAGTCTTGAAGTGTTCTTCGACTTACCTTCAACCGTGCCGATACCTCTTTGTCTGTGAAGAAACGTTCTCCGCCCAATGTCGGGCGGTAGTTGGCGGTCAGGCGCTCGTAGTTGTCCAGCAGACGGTCAAGGCTGCCCATGAAGTGGATTATCCACTCGTTGTCTTTGTTAATCAATTCGTTCATGTTACTTTGGATTTAGTGGGTATTGTTATTATACTTTATTTATTGCACTGAGATTATATCGTCCGTCCTTTGAATCTCGCTTCTTTTCGTCTATCCTCCACAACGGAAACGATACGCTGCACATCTTCGGGACGGTAATACGTCTTATGGTTTATTTGTGAGTAGGCAAGCGTACCGTTGTCCCGCAGAGTCTGTAACGTGCGAGGACTGATGTTCAGCATCCGGCACACGTCCTGATTGTCCATCCACTCACTTATTCTCTTTTCGCCGTGCCGCTGGCAGATTGCTTCCATACGGTGAACGAAGCGGTCGAACTTGGCGACCATCGCCTCAAAGGTTTGTCTTTCGATAGATACGATTTCCATATACGTTATTCTTTGATGTTATTGTTTCTTTTGCCGCAAAGGAATATATAATCAGTTATCCGACAATGGATTTTCTAAAAGTGGAAGCATGTGGCACCGGTATGGCATAGGTTGTCCGGGGTGCTGTTTATCGTTATCATCTTAATTGGGGATTTTAGCAAGAATGCCAAGAACAAAATAAGGGCTTAATTCAAATTTACCCGTAAATACATCTTTGTTCTTCCTGTGATTCATATCCGGCAAATCGAAGAAGTCTGCACCATTGTTCATACCGCCATAAGGCAAAACTACACAAAATTGCCTAACAGAATCCAAGTCCTTGACTGACTGAACTAAAGCCTCTTACTTTGCTCCCGACAAACGGTCAACTATGCGCATACAGACCAACAAGTATTCACTTTAACAAGAAACAACAATGAGCAAGAAATTCAAAAACATTGAGAACGATGAAGCGTTCAAGAACTTCAAGTTGGAAGACTATATGCCTTCCATGCCCAAACACGAACCGGAAGAGAGTTCTTCCGTAACAGAACAAGAACCTGTTGTGGAAGCGGGCAATCTCTTTCCTGTATTGGACGAGCCGGAAACAAGCGAGGGATCAGACAACGAGACAAAGAGAATAGAGGCGGATAACGTTAGCGTGGAACGGACAATCGCCAGACGTATCAGCAGCAAACAGCGCAGACTGTCATTGGACGAATACCGTGCCACCTTTCTGCGGGTACCCAAGATTGCCGACCGCAAGCCCGTGTTCGTCAGTGGGGAGGTCCGTGATAGGCTGGACGAAATCGTGCGCCGCCTCGGTGGACGTGGCATGAGTGTATCAGGGCTTATCGAGAACCTCGCCCGTCAGCACATGGAAGCCTACAGAGAATACATCGAGCAATGGCGTAAATTGTAGGAATTAAGACGAGACTAACCGGGTACTTTTAGGGCATCTTTCAGAGTTGCTCTAAATCACTTGTAACGATGTTTGGAGGGGCAAGTTTATGTTTCGGGCAGACCGAAACCACTTGCCCCGCTCCAAACATCGCAGGGAAGGCACATCCCGTTGGTCTATCTACTGTATAACTACTATAATCAGTAATCAAATCAAGAAACAGAAAATCATGGACAACGAAAAAAGGAAGAATAATGTAAAAGGCAACAGACGGGAGCGAGCCAACAAGGGAGGCCGTCCCGTCAAAGGAGCCACCGAGAAACTGAAATACCGTGTTACGGTGAAAATGGCAACAGAGGACTACTACCTATTGAAATCCAAAGCAAAGTCAGCAGGTGTTTCTGCCAGTGAATTCATTCGTGGTTGCATTACAGAAGGCAGTGTGAAAGAACGGCTATCGAAAGAGCATGGCGAACTTATCCGCAAACTCTGCGGTATGGCGAACAATCTGAATCAACTGGCACGAAAGGCGAATGCGGAAGGGTACACCTCCGTGTTTATTCCCTGCCGCACACTGATGATAGAGATAGACAATCTTGTAAACCGAATACGCCTATGATAGCAAAAAATCATGAAAGGACTCGGACTTCAAGGGTAGTGGTTTACG
>ENA-OQJE01000257-OQJE01000257.1-human-gut-metagenome-genome-assembly--contig:-NODE-257-length-10785-cov-3.079565_pt1 | contig 10785 bp, 10 predicted proteins | sample MGYA00242594_ERZ504760 | MGnify/ENA primary metagenome ERZ504760 (study PRJEB26092, sample SAMD00036358) | human gut metagenome | host: Homo sapiens | study: EMG produced TPA metagenomics assembly of...
ATCTTTTTATCATCTGCTGTCATACTTATGCTTTCAATCACTTTTTCTGACACAAAATCTGACAATTGTAAAGAAATCACCTGTTTACTAAATTCATCACGATTAACTGACAAAAAAAACTAATTCATTTTCTTCTTTATTCCAAACACTCAGACTATCTATATATGATACTTTTGGAAACTCTTTACAGCTGTAAGCGGGACCATCACTCATAGTTTTCATCACAATACCTTTTGCATAGTTTGCAAAATAATAAAAAGGATAGTATATTGTCTGCAACCAGTGATTTCCTCCCTTTTCAGTCATTATGCAAGCACTTATGTTAGTAAGTAAAGACTGGCATGCAATTTTAATTGCATCTGCATTCCTAAGAATAACCATCTGCATCTCTGCAAAAAGCAAAGCATCTTCAAGAGTATATATCTGCTCACTTATTGCAGGGGCTATCTGCCATGGTTCTTCATTTAATTCATTATTAACAGTATTGCTAGGTACAGCCCATACTCCCCACTCATCAACACTGAATTTCATATCTTTTTTTGACTTCTTTTTCTGTTTTATGACCTGGGCTGCGGATCTAATAGTATGGATATATTCTTCCATGTCAAGCGATTGAGCAAGAAATCCCGGTGTTCCCTTTTCCTGGCCTGCATAATACTGATGTAACGCAAGATAATCTGCAATATCATATGCCTTATCAAGCACTTCCATATCCCATTCCGGATAAGTTTCCATGCTTGACAATGAACTTCCGCAAACAATTAATTCAATTTCCGGATCTATTATCTTCATCACTTTTCCTGTCTCTGCCGCAAGTTTTCCATATTCTTCCGCTGACTTATGTCCCACCTGCCAGCTTCCATCCATCTCATTTCCAAGACACCAAAGCTTTATACCATAAGGTTTGTCTACTCCGTGCATTTTACGTAAATCGCTATACTCTGTACCACCCGGAAAATTACAATATTCCAAATAATGTGCTGCATCCTCAACTCCACGAGTTCCTAAATTCACTGTAAAAATAGGATTAATATTAGCTTTCTTTGCCCATTTCATAAATTCATTTGTTCCAAATTCATTTGTCTCAATGGATTTCCAGGCTAATTCTATCTTATGAGGTCTTTTTTCTTTAGGTCCAACTCCATCCTCCCAGTGATAAGCAGAAACAAAATTTCCTCCTGGATAACGAATTGTAGTTACATTCATTTGTTTTACTTGTTCTAACACATCTTTTCTAAATCCGTCTTCATCAGAATTAATATTATCCGGCTCATATATTCCTGAATAAATAACTCTTCCCATGTGCTCGAGAAAAGAGCCAAATAACCGAGAATCCACCTTATCAATTTGGAAATTTTTATTACATATAATCTTTGTAATTTCCATATTATTCAACTCCTATCCTTTTAATCCGCCACTACTCATGCCTTCAACAAAAATACTTTTGTCCAAACATATATAGAATAAACATTGGAAGTAATGAGACTAGAGCTCCTGCAAATGCAGCTCCATACTCTATTGTATTCTGTCCGATAAACAATGCCAAACCATTTGCAAGAGTACGCATTTCTGTACTACTTGTAACAATCATAGGCCATAACAAGTCATTCCAAGATCCATTTACGCTTAGAATAACAAGTGTAATTACAGCTGGCTTCACCTGTGGAAGCATTATCTTCCAAAAAATACCAAATTCTGTTAAACCGTCTATTCTTGCAGCTTCTGCCATCTCTTTTGGAATTCCTGTAAACGCAGCTCTCATCATAAAAATTGATCCTGCAACAGCTACTCGTGGAATTATAAGACCCCAATATGTATCATACATTCCCATTTTATATACAACCAAGAATAACGGAACCATAATAACCTGAAATGGAACCATCATTGTTGCAAGTGTCATAAGAAACGAAGCTGTTTTGCCCTTAAAATCATAAAATGCATATGCATATCCCGCCATACTATTCACAATAACCGCTAACGCTGTTGTTGCACCTGCATAAATTACAGAATTCATGATGTAACGAATAATATCTATTCTTCCTTGTACATCAACAAAATTTTCCAATGTAAATGTTTTCGGAATAAATGTAGGTGGCCATGATATAATTTCTTTCTCCGTTTTAAATGCACTTAATGTCACCCAAACAACTGGCACCAAAACCATCATAGCTATAATTATTAGAATTAAAGCGACTGGTATGTTAAAAACAAACCTGCCAATGCCTATTGTTTTTTTCTTTTTCATATCATCAGTCCTCCTTTACCATTCTTTTATACATCAAAACGGTAATGAACATGATGATAATGAAAAGTACCACCGACATTGCCGATGCATATCCCATACTTGAGTTTGATGAGAATGCTCTGGAATATATATAACTAACTGTTGATTCTGTTGTATAATTTGGTCCACCATTTGTTGTCACATATATAATATCAAAAATCTGAAGTGCTCCAGCAAATCTCGTCATCATAATATACCAAAATGTAGGCCTTATAGAAGGAACTGTTATATTAACAAATTGAAGTATCTTTCCTGCACCATCCATTTGTGCTGCTTCATACAACGATGGTGATACTTGCTGAATTGCTGTAACATAAATTATTGCTGAAATACCAAAACTTCTCCATATTGATATGAACGAGATTACAAAAATTGTAAGTCCCGGAGTATTCATAAAGTTAATTTTTCCTAATCCCATGGACTGTAATACAGCTGTTATAAATCCAATATTTGAATGAAGAATCATTCTCCACATAATGCCGATTACAGTTGCAGAACAAATTACCGGAAGAAAATACACTGCACGTAAGAACTTATTCCTTTTATTATTTTTACTTATAAACGCTGCAATTATCAAAGCACCCAACACTTGAACAGGAACTTCTATTCCAGTAAAAATTGCTGTAACCTTCAAACTGTTTATAAATCGCGGATCATGAAATGCTTCAACAAAATTATCCCATCCTATGAATGTTGCATGATTCATTGTAATCGGAACATCAAAAAAGCTTAATCCAAACGCCATAATTAAAGGAATTATACTGAATAATATCAATAATACTATTGATGGAGCAATAAACAGATATGCACTTCTGGATGGCTTATTCCAATACCTTTTGATTTTTTCCATCACTTATTCCATCCTTTCTATTCGTAAGGGTGACTATTTAAGCCACCCTTACTTGTACTATACTTTGACAATTACCACTATTTGTTATACTTATCAACAATTTTCTGAGTTGCTTCCTGTGCCTTTATTAAGGAATCCTCAACTGATGAATTACCAAACGCAACTGAATTAATCATTTCCGGAATAACATCTGATAATACTGCATTAATTCCAGGGAAATTTGAATCAACTATGAAATCTGTTGGTGCTTCAGGATTTGCGGCTGACATAGCACTAAGCTTCTTATTAGCTTTATACTCATCATTATTCTGAACTGAATATGTATATGCAGGGAAACCATTCTCAAGTGACCACTCTAATGCCGGACTACTTCCATCTTTGTCCTGTGTGTTCCACCACTCAATAAACTTGTAAGCAGCTTCCTTTTCAGCATCACTTGCAGCTGTTGTAATTCCAAATCCGATTACTTCTACTGAATTCATATCACCTGCATCGCCTTGTGGAATAAGACCAATACCATAATCAACACCAGCTGTATCCAGACCTGCTGTAACCCATGGACCACCAACTGTTATTCCGACCTGACCCGCACTTACCATTGAATCAGTATCAGCCTCTAACGGATTATCACCCTTATCAATCATATCTTTATACATATTAAGGAATTTCTCATATCCTGCATTATTTTCAAAATTAGCTTTCCACTTGCCATTGTCATCTGTTACAGCGAGTCCGCCAAACCTCTGCATAATGTGTGCAATCTGATATGCATAATCGTATGAAATACCTGAGCCATATATATTCTTACTAGAATCAGTTATTTTAGCAGCATCCTTTGCCCATTCGTCCCAATTTGCAGGAGGTGTTTCAGGATCAAGCCCTGCCTGCTTAAATAGATCTTTATTCCAGTACATATAATACCCCACTACCTGAAATGGTACAAAATACGTTTTGTCATCATCTGAACAATAATCCAAATATGATTGGATAAAATCCGTCTTATCAAGATCTGTTTTATCGAAAACATCACTTACATCTTGTAAATAATCCCCATATGTAAAACGATAGGCACTTGAGCTTAGTATCATTGTCGGTCCCTCACCTGCAGCAAATGCTGTAGAAAGCTGACTATCAAAATCTGATGAAATATCCATTTTAACTTTTATTCCATCCTTGTTTTCTTTATTAAACTTGTCAACCATCTTTACAAGCATATCCCCGTCTGCTCCTGTAAAGCTATTCCAAAAAGTAATCTCTGTTCCTTTTGATGAGTCTGACTTTTTGTTTTCTGTTGCATTGGTTGTTCCTCCACATCCAACAAGTGATGTAACCATCAACGCTGACAACCCCAATGCCATAATTTTCTTTAACTTAATCATATAGTCTCCATTCCGGAATACCTGGAGCAATCTACCTCGTCAGGTATCTTCTCCATACTTCCTCTATTTGCTTGTTTTGTACACGTGTACGTTGTCTTATATCCATAATATAACTCCGCCATCTTGTATTGTCAATATGTATTTACATTTTTGTTGTTTTTGTTATTATTTTAGAGGTTATTTTGTTTATTTTTCATAATTTTTCATTTATATCCATTTGTACTCGTGTACATATTAAGTGATAAAAAAAGACAACCACATCTCGGCTGTCCTTTTTTTAGTAATTATTAACTTTATTTGTAGAAAATATTTTCAAGCATAAGTCCCTTCTTGAATTTTCTGATTGTTGTGTCATTGTCGACAAATACAGCCTCTATACCCATCATGGTAACTCACTCATCCATCTGCTCAGCTGTAAGGTCATATGTGAACACTGTATGATGTGCTCCTCCTGCAAGCATTCATGCCTCTGCACCTGTATAAAAGTCAGGCTGTGGTGCCCAGAAGTTTCTTTAATACTCAAAGATTGCCAAAAGGTGTAACGATTACCTGATAATTCTTTTCCTCAAGGGATTTCTCAAATCCGAGCCCAATCTGTACCTGTACCGCTACATGCTTTTCAACTTCTAAAAATTTCTACGCTCAAGCAGAATGTCGTATTTATCATAGTACCCATCTACGAGTGCGTTTGTATCCAACTGTGAAACTACTGTAACATACTCTGCAATTTTATTTAAATAGTATGCATCCATACCCTCATCTGATTAAGTCCGCGATTCCCCCACATATAATATGGTATAGCCCTTGCTATTACAGACTTTTGTCTCGGTGGCTTCTCAGAATACAACGCATCTGAGCCTTCGAGTCTCACTGCAGGAATATCTAAAAGAACCGCACCCTTTAATATTCCCTCAGCTTCTGTTTCAATCTGTGCTTCATTAAGCCTTGACACATCTATCATCAGACTCTGCACATCATCATCATTGTCCACTCCTTCAAAAGCGTACACTACCGGACCTCTTTGCAAAGCTGCACATCCTATGTCCTCTCTTACCTTTGTATTGGCATATATTACACGGATATCCATATTGAAGCTGATTTCTATAACATCGTTGTCATGCCATTTATTTTTTATATAGATATAGCCATCCCTATAAGAATAGAACACATCTGCTTTTGTCTCACTATTCTCTTTTAACCTCATGCCATTGAGTGTCACCTCAAAGCTCTTCAGATATCCCGGAATATGTATTGCAACAGCAAATTCATCGCCTGTCTTCGGCGTAATGCTGTATGAAACATGCCCCTTCCACGGATATTCACTGACAACCTTTATATCTGCTTTTTTAAGCCCAGCCTCCTGACCGATGAAAAGATGTGAATAGATTACATCATCATCCTCATCCCACGCATATCTGCCCAGAGATGTAACCATACGCACAAGATTCGGAGGACAGCATGCACATGCATACCAGCCCGGTCTTTCAGGAATGACATGCTTATAGCCAAATATTTCACCTGATACTCCGGGATTTACCTCAAGCGGATTCACATAAAAAAATCTCTTTCCATCAAGCTGCATTCCACTTATAATTCCGTTGTATAATTCCCTCTCCATGACATCTGCGTATTTGCCGTTTTTGCTTATTTTAAGCATCTGCTTTGCAAAGAAAACAAGCCCTATCGATGCACAGGTCTCAGCGTATGCCATATCATTCGGCAGCTCATACTCCTTCGTAAAGGCCTCTCCCTCCACTGTTGAGCCTATACCTCCTGTTATATACATCTTCTTTTCTGTCATGTTATTCCACAGTCGCTCACAAGCAGCAAAAAGCTTTTCATCGTGCTCCGTTGCTGCCAGATCTGCCATGGCTGTATACATATAGACAGCACGCACACTGTGTCCTACCGCTTCTTCCTGTTCATAAATGGTAGCATGGCTCTGGTTATACTTTATATCCTTAGGAACCATTCCAAAATGATTCCAATCACGCTTTGCGGCTTCCTCAGCAAAAAAAGCGGGATTTTTTCCCCTCTCCTCAAGAAAATATCTCGCCTGCTTTTTGTAGGCCTCATTTCCTGTTGCATGATACATGCGCATCAGACCTATTTCAACCTCCTGATGCCCCGGTATTCCGGGCAGCTTGTCAGGCCCGAATCTGTCTATGATGTGTCCCGCCATGCCTTCCATAACCTTAAGCAGCTTATCCTTGCCGGTAGCCTCATAATATGCGACAGCAGCCTCCATCATATGACCTGCACAGTACAGCTCATGACACTCAAGCAGATTCTGCCATCTGTGCTCAGGCTCTTTTATTGTGAAATATGTATTCAGATATCCATCCGGCTGCTGTGCTGCGGCGATAATATCTATAATGTCATCAGCTCTCTTTTCAAGCGCAGCATCAGGCTTTATTATCAGAGAATATGCCACTCCCTCAAGCCATTTTGCCACGTCACTGTCCTGAAAGACCATACCGTAAAACTCGCCCTGTGAAAGGCCTGCTGCAATCTTAAAATTCTCTATTGCATGACTTTTTTCCACTCCGGGCTGTCTGTCATTAAGCACGTCTTCCTGAAACGGATGACAACATCTGTCACAAGCTCCTGCATATGTCCCCAAAACGGATCCTCTATTTTTATATTCTTTAAATCCATATTCTGCTCTCTCCATATAAAATACTTCAACCATCAAAATTGACCAGCCAATATTTGCAAGCATCATAAAAAGCGATTTTTCTTTTAATACATAACTATTCAGAACCACTTGAGGAACAGGAAAACCTGCTTTTTATTCCCCGTGATTCTGAATAGCTGTTTTAATATTATTTCGATAATCTAAGTGTAACAACACTGCATGCCGGAAGAGTAACCTTCACACCTGTCTGTGTATTTTCATATGCTGTGAAATCCTTCTCATCCACTACCTCAGGTGCTTCAAAGGTATTGTGTGCATCCATGGCACCTTCGATGTATCTGGCCTCACTTACACTGTATTTGTCCCCCTCATTTGTGAGTATAATATCAACATCCTCTGATGACTCAAGAGAATTGTTTGTAAGTGTGACTGTGATCACTCCATCCTTATCCTCTGATACAGACTCAAAAACCTTCGGAAGCTCATTCTTTCCTGAACCAACAGTAGCTCCTCCTACAAGAGAGCTGTCCAAAAGAGCTGCGCCCTGATGATGTCTCATCATATGGAATACATAATATGTAGGTGTCTTTATCATCTTATCGCCGTCTGTGAGCATTACAGACTGAAGCACATTTATAAGCTGTGCAATACATGCCATCTTCACACGGTCGGAATGCTTGTTGAAAATGTTTAATGTCATACCTGCAACAAGTGCATCACGCATTGTGTTCTGCTGATATAAGAATCCCGGATTGGTACCAGGCTCCACATCTGACCAGATGCCCCACTCATCAACAATAAGACCTATATTCTTATCAGGATCATACTCATCCATTATAGCTCCATGACGATTGATGAGCTCCTCCATGAAATATCCTCTCTTAAGAGTCTGATAAAAATATCCTCTGTAAAATCTGTCGCACTTCCCTTGATATTCCAGTCATCCTCTGTCTCCGGAAATGTGTAATAATGAAGTGATAATCCATCCATTTGACCATGGAATCTAGGCTCACAATGATCGAAGCATGTAGCCATCACCTTATTTGTCCACTCATAGTCATCCACATTTGGACCACAGCAGATTTTATTGATTGGCTGATTGCCTGCATAATTTCTGACATAAGTCTGGTATCTGCGGTATTCATTTGCATAATACTCAGGACGCATGTTTCCACCACATCCCCAGTTCTCATTTCCCACACCGAAGTAGTCAATAGTCCATGGGTCTTCGTGTCCGTTTTCCTTACGCAAATCAGCCATAGGTGATACTCCGTTAAATGTGATGTACTCTACCCACTCACTCATCTCGCGCACTGTTCCGCTTCCTAAATTTCCGTTCACATATGTCTTGCAGCCTAACTGTCTGCAAAGCTCAAAAAACTCATGTGTTCCGAAACTGTTGTCCTCAACTACACCACCCCAGTGTGTGTTGATCATCTTTTTTCTCTTCTCTTTAGGACCGATTCCATCCATCCAGTGATACTCATCTGCAAAGCAGCCGCCCGGCCAGCGGAGCACAGGTATCTTCATTTCCTTTAATGCATCTACAACATCAGTACGCATGCCGTTTACGTTTGGTATATCTGAATTCTCCCCTACAAATAATCCCTCGTAGATACATCTTCCGAGATGCTCTGAAAAATGTCCATAAATCTCCGGAGCAATTGTGCTCTTTTTATTCTCATTATTTACAATAATTTTTGCCATAGTTTCTCCTTTATCTCTTATACATTTATCCTGCTCTGCCATTGTTGCACACATAAGTGCACTGATTGTTAATGTGTTTTGCTTATGCACATAATATACATGAGAGTAGCTGCAATGTCAATATTTTATTTTAGATTATTTAAACTTATTTACGCATTGTTTAATAATACCTAAATTTATTTATTTTCGTTTTGAAACGCATGTAAGTTATACATATTGCACAATATATTTAAATTATTTTAAAACATGCTTCAATATAGCTTAAAACTATACAATAATATATTGACAACATAGGAGCTTATTCCTATAATTAAAACATGATTTACACACAAAAACTCGTTGTTAATTTTATAAAATATTTTAGGAGAATCTATATATGATACATATCACATCATTAGACGATGGTCTCGAACTGTTTAAAGCTCTCGGCTCTGATATTCGTATCCAGATTTTAAAAATTCTGCTCGAGAATAACCAGATGAGCATGAATCAGATTGCAAACGAGCTAAACATCAGCAATGGAGCTTTAACCGGACATATAAAAAAGCTTGAGGAGTGTGGACTTATCTCCGCCTCAAACGATTCATCCGGTCACGGCAACCAGAAGCTGTGTTCACTGATTCAGGATCGTATATTAGTAGAAATTGAAAAACCAATAGACTTAAGTAACGTATACAACACATCCATCAAGGTAGGGCAGTTTTCATCTCACAATATCTGTCCAACCTGTGGCCTGGCTACATCCTCATTTGTGATAGGAGAGCTCGATGACGTGCGTTACTTTGACCATCCTGACCATTTCAATGCAGACATTATGTGGTTCACAAAGGGCTATGTGGAATATGTAATTCCAAACCTCATTCCACGTAATCAGAAAATCACCCAGCTTTCACTCTCAGCCGAGATAAGTTCTGAGGCTCCGGGCACCGACAACGACTGGCCAAGTGATATAAGCTTTTACATAAATGACACTCTGGTCGGCACCTGGACCTCTCCCGGTGACTATGGAGATGTACGCGGAATGTTCACCCCTGAATGGTGGCCTCAGAACTGGAATCAATACGGTCTACTTAAGCTTTTAGTCATAAATCATAAAGGCACCTTCATAGACGGTCTCAAGATATCAGATATCACAACCTCTGAGCTAAAGCTTGACTACACAAGCACCATACGCTTCCGCATAGCTGTCGAGGAGGATTCTGCCCATGTCGGTGGACTCACAATATTCGGAAAAAGCTTCGGTAACTACGATCAGGACATTGTTGTATCCATCAATTATGCACCTCTTGACACTGAAAAAAACACTAAATAATAATAAAATGACTGCGGAAATCAAAACCGCAGTCATTTTGTTATTATTTTATTTGTACTACCACTTTTTATGAGGGCAGTGCGAAACGCCTGTAAGCGCCCGAAGCTCCACATAACAGCCGCATGCATTACAGGTTCCGGCATTTAGCCTGTCACACGCCTTGCACACCTGCAAGCCTTGCCTCATACTCTTTTTCCGGCACTCTGTCCTCGCCCTTTATCGCATCAACATATTTTTTTATCATTGCTGCATCTGCCTCTGCCATTTCTCTAAGCAGACACTTCTTACATATCAGCTCCATGTGATAGCTTCCCCCTTCTTTTTGACTTATCAGTTATACGAAAACACCGGACGTCCATCCTTCCATCCAAATCGCATGAGCATTGCATGACGGTTTGGATTATACAGTGGATTTCCGACAATTTCAGTCTCCGTTCTTGCATGGTATACCATTATGTCATCACCGTTTTCATCTACGGTAAATGAATTGTGTCCCGGTCCGTAAACCCCTGCTGTCTCATCGGAGCAAAGCACAGGATAACGATCCTTTCCCACGACGCGGTCAAGCAGGTCAGAGCTTTCATCTGCAGTCAAAACGTCCGACACAATATGTAC
>ENA-OQJE01000258-OQJE01000258.1-human-gut-metagenome-genome-assembly--contig:-NODE-258-length-10711-cov-2.374811_pt1 | contig 10711 bp, 14 predicted proteins | sample MGYA00242594_ERZ504760 | MGnify/ENA primary metagenome ERZ504760 (study PRJEB26092, sample SAMD00036358) | human gut metagenome | host: Homo sapiens | study: EMG produced TPA metagenomics assembly of...
GAAATACCCTGTCACGGATAGTCATGGATAGTCAGGAATTGACAGGAGGAAATGCCGTCAGGCAGACAGGAAAGGTTGCAATGAAAAAGAAAAATCCCTGCCTCATCTTTGAAGCAGGGACTAATAATAAAGGAGCGATACCGGTTACCGGACATAACCGGCGGCTTGCAAGTCCGTCAGGAAATGTTCAGGGGTATCGGTGGCAACTGACACGCCATGCAGCTCCCCGTAACGCCGGGCAAAGTTCTCCATATACTCCTGATCCGTGCAATCATAGTCGAACCGGCTCCCCTCACGGAGCAGCCGGACGAACTCTTCCGGGCTGGAGGCGGTTATCTGACCGCCATCCAGCAAATGATAAGTCTGTATCATACCGCTAACTTTTTAGTTCTAAGTTTAAAAAATAATTTCTGTTTCCCGTCCAGGAAGGGTAACCCCTCCAGTGTCATCCGGCTGGGAAGGCTGGATCTTTTCGCAAAGGTAATCAATCCGTTCAAGAACCGGATCCAATTCTCCAATCTTTGTGAAATTAGTCGTACCGGAATGCTGGCGGAACTCAACGGTCCGGTGCCTGGAATAAGCCTCAAAATTGACCTTGTGGTACCGGTCATTATTAAAGACCTCCCGCAGGCCGTCTATCGTCCTTACCGATTTGATTCTCTCGTCGGAAACACCGGAGAGGGTTTTGCAGTACGGTATTCGTTCCGGCGTGTCCTTGGCATAAAGGCATCAATCAGGTGTTCGAGATGCTTGTAGGTCAAAGCCAGATTCTTCCAGGTGTCCAGATTGAAACTAGCCGCATCCATATGGACATGGAACCCGCAACTGTCATTCACTTTTGCATTACAGATGTCAAGCACCCAGCATACCGTTTCCAGCTCTTTCAGGCCATTCTCACCCACCAGTATCGGGCTGACCAGCTCGAAAGTATTATTTCCCTGCAGGCTGCTGTCCGTCACCAGCTTCCAATGATCCCTGATCGTGTGATTATAACCCTCAACGGCAACATGGATGCCGGCCTCCCTCAATTCGCGTGCCAGTCTTTCCATATTACAGTTATAGGCTTCAATCTCAATACCGAACTTGTGGGTGAAGGTGTAATCCATCAGGGTGGTTGCTGCCCTGTTCAGCAAGACTCCACCTTCTCTTTCAAGCATTTTCTTCTCAACATTATATACAAAACCATAGTTGCCGCGTGTCACCAAATCGGCAATTTCCTGCGCGTCAGGCCCAGACGGAGCAGCTGCTCAATCTTGCTCGTCTTGGTGGTACTCTGTTCTAAGATATTTCTAACTTGTTCGTTCATAGCTTTTTATCCTTTATTATTATACCACTAAGGTAGCATAATAAACCCACATATCATAGTATTAGAATCCTTATTGTCAGACTGTTAGCTTAGTTTAGCTAAGGCTAAATACCCTTATTTTATGTATCCGATTATAACATTGCAGCAATCTACAAGGACAGCAATACAGCAATCTACAGTTCAGGGAACCTGTCTTTTTTCTCATCGTTTCCCCGGTTAGGGAGATTAGATAATTATGCTTATTTTTGTGCTGCGAAAACTTAACCGATAACGAATAGATTATGATGAAATACCTGATTGTGTCCGACATACATGGCTCGTTACCGGCACTTAAACAAGTGCTGGCATTTTACAGAGAGCAGTAATGCGGAATGCTTTGCATCTTGGGAGATATCCTGAATTATGGTCCTCGGAACAGGATACCTCAAGGACTTGATCCGAAGGGGATTGCAGAACGTCTTAATGCGATGGCCGGTGAAATTGTGGCCATCCGTGGAAACTGTGATTCGGAGGTGGACCAGATGCTGCTGGACTTTCCCATCCTGTCCGATTACATCCTGCTGGTAGATAACGGAAAACGTTTCTTTCTTACCCACGGACATGTCTATAATGAGGACAGACTGCCGAAAGGAAAATTTAGACTGTCTTTTTTATTGGCCATACCCACCGGTGGAAACTTGAACGGGCGGATCGTATAGTGGTTTGTAATACCGGCTCCATCACTTTCCCGAAGGATGGGAACGTGCCGACATTCGCTGTTTACTGTAACGGTACGATATCTGTCCACCGGCTGGACGGCAGCAGGCTCAAGGAACTTTCTCTCTGATGGGAAGTGTATAATTATAGCCCTTTATAATTGTAGTCTTTTATAATTGCTTATCCATTATCCAAATATAGCAATATCCAAAACGCCAATTATTCAGTTATCACTGTATAACATTCCAAGAGACTACAGATATGATAGTATTTGGATTATCCGATTATCAAAATATTCAGTTCTCTGAATATTCAATTATCACGGCAAAGAAACTTTCTAATGTCTCGAATAATCGTAGTATGCTCTACAATTACAGGAAACTACAGCTATTCTGTCTCTGGAATATAGGTAAAAATTGACAACTTTTCTAAAGAAGCAGACTGAAATCGGGAGAGGTTGCCATCGGGAAGAAGGCACCAGTCGGGGCAATCTACAGTTCTACTTAAAAATGTTGTCCTCGTAGAGAGGACAGCAAGTTGTGTTTTCGTTAAACGAAAACCAGACGGTTTAACAGCGCGTTACGCCGTTAAATCGTTACCCATTATATGCTCCGGAGTCGCTTGCCACAGGGAAAATATCGGGGAGTTCCCACTATTTTTCGTCCGGTTCTTCCACAATTTCATCGGGGATATTCCTTCATGTGTCCAGTCCGGTTCTTTTAGAAACCAGTATTTAGCGCTTGGCTACGAATGGTATTTCACTAATATTACATCATATTTTGCAATATCGCTTTGAAAAGGTACCGATTATTAAAGTCAGAGCACCGTCACCGGTAATATTGCAAGCTGTTCCAAAGCTATCCTGCAAAGCAAAAATAGCGATAAGCATGGCTGTGCCTGCGTCGTCAAATCCCAACACGGAAACTACGATGCCCAATGAGGCCAACACTGTTCCGCCGGGAACTCCGGGCGCACCTACCGCAAATATTCCCAACAGAAAGATAAACAAAACAAGGGTGGAAAGTGCGGGAAGCTGTCCGTAAAGCAACTGGGATACGACACATACAAAGAACACTTCCGTCAGAACGGAGCCGCAAAGATGTATATTCGCGAACAGAGGAATGGAAAAGTCCGAGACTTTCTTGTCCAGGACAGGGCTCTTGTTTGCACATTCCAGAGCTACTCCCAGTGTAGCCGCAGAAGACATGGTTCCTAATGCCGTGAAATAGGCAGGCAAGTAAAATTTGACTACCTGCCAACTGTTCTTACCGGAATAAACGGCAGCCAATCCATAGAGCAACAACAACCATAGATAATGGCAGGCTATGGCAATCAGTATTACCGGCAAAAATATCCCCAAACGGGATATATCCCCCTCCATAAGATAACGAACAGAAATTAAGCAGCCACATACAATGGAAGGCAGGGGTAGTCAGAATACGTTTTACCTAGCTGCAGCACGATCTCCCGGAACTTGCAAGAGCAGTTCCGCAATCTCTTTCGACTTTATCCAAATGCATCCCAACCCGATCAAGACCGAGAATAGCAGAGCGGACATCACACTCAACATGGGGGGAAGTCTCCAGGCTGAACAAGACTTCCGGCAGTTCCCTTAGGGACCCGGTGACAGGCCGTATGTCCAGCAAAGGTATCACCTGATATCCTACCAGCATGGCAAAGAACGCTGCGCCTACGGACGAAAGGTATGCTAACGAGAAGGCAAAGACTATCAGCCGTGAAACACTCCCTTTCAGCGATGCGATGGAAGGAGCCACGAAACCGATGATGATCAGAGGAACGAGGAAAAAAATTATCTGTCCACTGATTTGCTTAAGGACCAACACGCCCTTCATCCCCGCCTCGGGGATGAAGAAGCCTGCCAGTATGCCGGCAACAACAGCCAGCAATAGTAGAACAATCGTATTGGAAAGAAGCTTACGCATATCGATATTGTTTAATGATTGTAACGCCAGGAATGTACATAGTCAATGATGGCACGCAATCTATCATAGTCCGTATCACTGGGTACTGTACAGTCGGCCCCCAGAATAAAGTTGGCAGGAGCATTCTCCATCACCTTGTCCACCTCTTTCTTAGCCTCTTCCAGCGTACCGGTTGCTAAAACACCCAAGCGATCGAGACCACCGAAGACAGGGCGTTTGAATACCTTTTGTACATGTTTCAGATCGACACTTCCATTCTCTAAATGGATTGGGGGATTGATGATGCTGGCTGGGTAATTGGCATAGTCATCAATGCTTACATAGCTGCTCCCATAGTCACAAATATGCAGGATATTGAAGGGAGCGATCTCGTTTGCCACTTCGCTAACTCGTTTGTCATACGGACGGATAACATTCTTAAAGATGGGCGTCGTACCGAAGGTTTTTGTGTCACCCCCTTGGCTGGATACATAGAATCCATCAGCTCCGCGCCGACGTGCGGCACGCAGATAATTCTCTATACTCAGAGTTATATTTTCCAGTGCCGGACGAACAGCCTCCGGGTCTTTCTTCACCAGTTCCACAAAACTGTCACCAACCGTCTGGTGTAACAGAGAGACCGGAGAATAGACGGTAGGCAACACCAGAGCTTCACCTTTCAGCTCACGTGCCAAATCCTCGATCACTGCCAGTTGTGGTTCAAAGAACGCTTCGCCATATACAGGAACCTTTTTCCAATCGTCGGGCGTCTTGATCTCCAAGCGGGGAACGACCACTTCGTATTGAACCTTTACGATGTCCATATTTGTGGCACGGAAGAAATTGATATGATCTTGTACAGCCTTGGCACCCAGCTTGTGTTCAAAATGCAGGAAGAAGGCTGCCGGAACATACTGATTCGGCTTGGACTGGTCCAATACAGACAATATCAACTCACGCTTGTTAGCTTTCTGGGTAAAAGGTTCTTGGGCTTGAGCCTGAACAGGCAATGCTATCACACTCCATGCAGACAAAACTGCAATAAAAAACACACTTTTCTTCATAATGCTATCATTAAACTGTTTACTAATCATGCGAATCAGGGGTTGGCGACCTGATTCAAAAATTAAAAATTGACATATGTAAGTAGAGCGATGGCCAACTTTCCAAAGGTATGTACTAACAGTCCCTTGCTAACTCTTACTTTAGACGCTCTTTGAATTTCTGTTTTTTCATTCAGCCAGTTGAAAAACGCTTCTATAGGCTGTCTGACCTTGGACACTGCTTTAGAGAACAAGTCTCTGGCGGCTTTATCCCTTTGTTTGAGCACTTCCGACCCTCCTTTAATCTCCTTATGTGGAGTAAGTACTTTAACCGGATTGCTTTCACCAAAGAAAGAAAAGTCGCTGTAAATCTTGTCCGCAAGAACGATCTTTCCGTACAGATATGGCACGAACTCGTTTTTGAATACGGTCAGGTCGTTGTCCGAAGCCAGTGTCAGAGCCATCATCTCAGGAAAAGTTATTCTCCCTTCCCTTCGCTGTCCTACCATGTGCAGTTTCATGCCATAGTAGTACATGTTCTTGGTAGAGCAATACCCTTTTGATGTTATCTCCGTTGCGACTTTCCCTTCCCGGTTCTTTCCTTTGCAGGTTACAATCGGCATGGAATCCACAATGGATATGAGAGAGTCGCAATCTTCGAGCTTGAATGATTGTATTATGGTTTCCACCAACACTTTAAATGCTTCTGAAAGCATGTTTAAACGTGTATTGAATGTCTTATAAGACGGCAGTTTTGGAAACCACGATGACAGATACTCCTTGGCGAAAAGTATGCATTTCCTTGATGCCGAAGTATCTCTGGCAGTAACCGCAGAACAGATAGACGGTAAGAACCTCCTCGTCTGTAAACTCGGGATTGGAGTTGTTGCAGAATCTCTGGCAGCAGAAACGTAGAGAAGACCTATAGACATCACAGATATACATATACAAACCTATTAGTTTTAACTTTTCTCCTTAGGAATCATAATTAGAAAACAACTGGAATTATCATTCTAATACACTGATTTTAATGAGATTACAAAAGGGTAATTAACTAAATTACAAACTTTTAAACTGTGAATCAGAAGAGATTTTCAACTTCTGATTCGCATAAATCATTATTTCTGTTTTATTCTGTAGTCCAGTGCCGGTTTACGATCGCCCAGCAAAGGCTCATACTTGAAGTTACTACCTCGGCGTTGTTCAAACTCCGCCTTTGCCCGTTCCACTAACTGCGGATGCGTATACAGTTCTATGGCAGACAACGCAAAAACCTTAGCGGCATTTATCAAGCTTTTGGTTCCGATGGTGGTACCTGCAGAAGCCGCGTTCTGCCAACTGTGACCTGCACTGCCCGGAATAAAAGCCGCCGTTCCGAAACTCGCGGTAGGAACATTCCAACTTACATCGCCAACATCGCTCGAGCCACCTCCCTCGGAAGTGAATTCCTGCTGCAAGGGCCGTATGGCAAGTGCCTTGTCCAGTATGCTCTCCGGTTGTCCCAGTGTTTTTACGATTTCACGGGCAAAGGTCCGTTCGCGTTCGTCATACTCCACACCTCCTACCAGTTCCAATTTATTTTGCAATACCTCCGACAAGGTCCGGTTATACAAATGCTCATAAAATCCGGCGATAATCTCCACCTCTACAGTGGTTTGGGTACCCAATGCGGCTCCTTGTGCAGCTGCTCCTATCCACTCCGTCAAGCCTTTCAAAATGTCACGTTTGGGACTACGTATATAGTAAGACACTTTGGCATAATCCGGAACTACGTTAGGAGCCTCCCCACCGTTCGTAATCACGTAATGGATGCGGGAAGAGGTGGGCACATGCTCCCGCAACAAGTTGACCATATAATCGAATGCTTCAACACCATCCAATGCCGAACGTCCTTTGTCCGGACTGCCGGCAGCATGTGCCGGAATGCCACGAAATGTATAGTCTATCATCTGTATGGCAGTTCCTGTACCGGTCTTCACGCTATTTTCTGTGGCAGGATGCCAATCGAGCACAATATCGACCCCATTGAACAAGCCGTCACGTACCATGTAGACCTTTCCACCACCACCCTCTTCGGCTGGTGTGCCATATACCTTGACAGTACCTTCATGCCCGGTTGCAGCCAACCACTCCTTAATGGCAACCGCTCCTGCCACCGAAGCGCTTCCAAATACATTGTGACCGCACGCATGTCCGGCTCCTCCCTCTACCAATGGCTTACGATAAGGTACCGTGTCTTGCGACATACCGGGCAGGGCATCAAACTCTGCCAAGATGGCAATCACAGGAGAGCCGTGCCCGTAAGTAGCCACATACGCAGTGGGCATACCCGCCACTCCGCTTTCGATGGCAAACCCTTTCTCGCGCAGATGGTCCTGGTGTTTCCTGCTGCTTTCTGTTTCCAGGAATCCCAGTTCCGGGTTGCTCCATATACTTTTCTGCAACCGGTCATACACCCCGAACGAACGGTTCAGGTATGAAATGGCTGCATTATTGAGTTCTTTGTCTCTTGCCGTCTTCTTTTGAGCAAAACTTCCGGACACCAATGTTGCCAAGAAGAATGTTGTAATAAAAATCTTTTTCATTTCTTACTCGTTTAAAGTTTATCGGCGATAAAGGGTTATGCATTACGTTTCCCATAGGTGAATTCGCCTTGTTTCACTTTGTCACTCTCGAAATATTCCCGCTCACAGGAACTGTCTCCCCAAAGCAGGTTTTTAGTAATACGATGAGAAGTCGTACGTGTAAAGTTCTCGATGTTTGTAGTATCTATCACATCGCAAAACAGAGGTGCAAAACGCTTGAACCATGGATATTCATCATAATATTGCAACCATATTTCTGCGTAAGGGCATGTCACGCCACCCATTGCCGGTGTCCAGCTATCCCATGCACTACGAGCCAAGTCCGTCACTTTCCGGAAGTTCTCCAATGTCGGTTCCAAGCCCTGCCTGCGAGCTTCTTCCCGCATTCGGTCGCTACGGTCCAGGCTTAACTCAAAAACAATCCGTTGTACAAGAGGAAAAGCTTCCTTCTCACCCAGTACATCGACCAATGACTTGCATACGTGGAAATATTGCAAAGCAAACTGGTAACATGCCTTACGGGTTTCGCGCACTTGTGCGGGGAGATAGGTAATCCCTTCCGTATCCAGCTGAGATGTGGATGCAACAGCACGAAACAGGTTACCACCAACCAGAAGACCTGCTGACAGCAATCCTCCCTTCTTAAAAAATCTCTGCGATTGCTCATGTTCTTACTTCATTTGAAATCATATAAAACAAGTTATTGTCTCTATGGATATCCCGACTGCCTATTCAAATCCTTCATAGGGAGATGCCCCGGTTTCTCCAGAGTAGCCCCAATTTTGCGTCAACTTGGGGTTCAACGAAATCTGGCTTCCCGGAATGGGATACAGATAATTCTTGAAAGAGATATCGGGTTTGTCTCGTTTCAGGGTTTTCACCAAGATGTGCCATCTTACCAGGTCGAACCAACGTTGCCCTTCAAGAATAAACTCATTGAAACGTTCCTGTTGCAACCACTCACGAAATTCAGACTGCGAAAGTCCTGCCGGCAAATCGTGCATAGAAGGAACGGTAACCGGAAAATGGCGATAGGCGCGACGACGTACCTGGTTAATAGCCTCATAAGCATTGGAAGTAGGACCATTCAACTCATTCTCGGCTTCTGCTTTGATAAGAAGCACTTCCGCATACCGGATATAGACATTATTTGTATTCCGTCCGGCAAATTGGTTCTTGGCATAGTTGATGGTATCTATGTACTTGCGAAACAGCGGGACTTTAAACGTAAAGTATTCATTCGTATTGGGATTCCACAGACGTTTTGCCCAACTGCCGGCTTTGCGTTGATCGGCGTCATCCATTTCTTCGTAGAAACGGACATCGTTGGTGATAAGTACCGGTTCGGAATCGCTCCATCCCATCGCAAAGGTACAGTGCCCGGTGACATTGCTCAACTCGGCATGCTGGATAGAGAAGATGTGCTCAGGACCGTTTTTCTTGTCTACTGCATGCAGTTCTGTAAAATCCTCTACCAGCCTGTACTTATTGGAAGCAATAACACAGTCGGCATATTCAATGGACTTGGCATAAAAGTCACGGCTTTCGGCTTTACCGCGGGGAGATGCCGTCTGTGCCCACGTAAGATACACCTTGGATAAAGTGGCGAGTGCCGCACCGTTGGTAGCTCTTCCCTCCGTACTTTCCGAAAAGACATCGGGCAAATGCGAAGCCCCCTCCAAATCGGAAACTATCTGGGCATACACTTCATCGACCGGGGTACGCGTGCTTCCTTCTCCCTCACCGTCATGCAAGATTAGAGGTACATCACCCCACCAACGGACGATATTGAAATAGAACAAGGCACGAAGGAATTTAGCTTCATTGATGTACCGGTCACGTACGGTTACATCTATATTATCGTTTTCCGAAAGGCGGTCTATTACGATATTGGCACGGTTGATACCGATATAAGACTCCGCCCAACCATCTCCACAAAATATTATGGGTTGCACTGCCATGTTACTGAGTTCCCGGATGTGGGCACTGTTGGTATTGGCACCGGCACGTACATATTCCGTTGTAAGGTCTCCCATGTAGATAGTCAGATTTTGGTACATTCCCTGAAAATCTGTCGACCAATTGGTAAGAATGGCATAGATACCGTTCACCGCACTTTCAGCATCCTCCGCCGTATTGTAAAACAGGTTTTGTCGATGGAACTTGCCGGATTGATGTCAAGGTCTGCGCAACTGCTTGCCCCGAGCAAGGCACCTATATATAAAGCATATATTATCTTTTTCATATCTCAAGATTTTTAAATAACGAACTATTATGCAATCATTTGCGACTTACAAGGTGAGGTTAACACCAAACTGTACGGTCTTGGCAGAAGGATAAGTACCGAAATCAACACCTTGGTACAGACCGCTGCTCTCGTCTACCCCATTCCGGTTGGATTCCGGGTCGTAACCGGAATACTTGGTCAGTGTAAAGAAATTCTGCAAGGATACGAACAGCCTCAATTTAGCATCCGGAGTAATGTGTTTCAACGGCAAGTTATAACCTAATGTCACATTACGTACTTTCAGGAAAGAGGCATCCTCCACATATCGGTCATCGGACACAATAGAAGTCGAATTGCTTGCCTTCGGAATCGTATTTGAAGGGTTGTCCTCCGTCCAACGGTTGACAACAGACTTTAAGGAGTTGTACGAAGTACTGGTCTTCTCAAAACGGGCACGCAACGTATTGAAAAGCTTGTTGCCATAGCTGCCATGCAAAGAAATGAAAAGGTCGAAATTGCGATAACTCAACGTAGTGTTGAAACCGCCGGTAAACTTAGGCTGGCTGTTGCCCAAGATGGTACGGTCTTGTTCGTTTACCACTCCATCATGATTCACATCCTCATATTTCACCACACCGGGAGCCAATGCCTCGGTAGATTGTGGAGGGAGTTTACTGATATCTTCGTCTTTTTGCACAATGCCCACAAACTTATACCCGTAAAAAGAGCCGAGGGGTTCTCCTTTTTTCACGATAAGGGGCTGTATATACTGAAGGGTTCCGATTCCGTTGAACGACGGGAAGAAGATTCGGCATCCCCCAGGCTCTCCACCCGGTTGCGATTCGTGGCGAATTAACAGACGCCTTCCAGTTCCACGTTTTTCTTGTCTGGTAGCAAGATTCCTGTCGCTTCGAACTCGATACCTTTATTCG
>ENA-OQJE01000259-OQJE01000259.1-human-gut-metagenome-genome-assembly--contig:-NODE-259-length-10682-cov-2.710090_pt1 | contig 10682 bp, 7 predicted proteins | sample MGYA00242594_ERZ504760 | MGnify/ENA primary metagenome ERZ504760 (study PRJEB26092, sample SAMD00036358) | human gut metagenome | host: Homo sapiens | study: EMG produced TPA metagenomics assembly of...
TCACACAAGTCGTACCACAGGCTCTGGTCGGGGTAGTGGCAGGTGCGCACGGCGTTGATGTTGTTCTTTTTGAACACGGCCATGGCGGCGTGCATGTCGTCGGCGCCGATGGCGCGGCCCCTGTCGGCGTTCCACTCGTGGCGGTTGACGCCGTTGAACACGACACGTTCCCCGTTCAGGCACATGACGCCGTTTATCATCTCAAAGCGGCGGAAGCCGATGTCGTAGGGCACAACTTCCTGCAAAACGCCGTCGGCATCGCGCAGGGTCAGTACGGCGTGGTAGAGCACCGGCGCTGCATGGCTCCACGGCTGGATGCCCTCGATCTCGATCGTATCGCCCGCGGCGGGGCCTTCGTAGACGGCGTAGCCCTCGGGGTCGGGTCACGACGAGGGCAGCCGACGCGCCGTCGGTCTCGCCGTCCAGCTTGACGAGGGGCGTCAGCAGGCCGGTGGTGTTGTCGGCGGCAAGGTCGGCCTTGAGCCAGATGTCGTTGATGTGGACCTTGGGCTTTGCGTACAGGTAGACCGAGCGGAAGATGCCCGAGAAGCGGAAGAAGTCCTGATCTTCCAGGTAACTACCGTCGCACCAGCGGAATACTTGGAAAGCGATCAGATTCTTCTGACCCGGTTTTAAATACGGAGTCAGGTCAAATTCGGCTTCCAGTTTGCTGTCCTCGCTGTAGCCTACATAACGTCCGTTTACCCACAAATACATGTTAGAGGTAACCGAACCGAAATGAGCGATAATATCTTTTCCATTCCATGAGGCAGGAACTACAATTTCACGTCGGTAAGAACCAACGTGGTTGTTTTCTGTCGGCACTTCGGGAGGGTTGTTCTGGAACTGGTTGCGCCAGGCATAACCTACGTTCACATAAATAGGATCACCGTATCCGTTCAGTTCCCATACGGCGGGCACTTGCAGGTCATCCCAGCCTTTGTCGTTGAAACCGGTTTTCCAGAAATCAGTGGGGCGGGAATCCGCATCCTTCACCCAGTTGAACTTCCAGGTTCCGTTCAAAGTCATGTAGTTGGTTGATTGTTTTTTGTTCGCTTTCTTAGCTGCATCTGCATTTTCAAAAGCAAAGTAGTTCGTGTGCATCGGCGCACGGTTTACCGCATTTATTTCCGGATTGCGCCATTCTTGGAAGGTCTGCGCACCTGCTGTAAGGGCGAGGACTGTGAACAGACCTGTCATAAGTTGTTTCTTCATGCTATTATTTTATTGGTTTTGTGCAAATATAGTGAAAATAATAGTGACCAATAGGACATAAATCGGGCAATATTTGTTATAATTATGAATGATTTGCGTTCTATTATAAAAAATTATGGCATTCTTGAAGCATATTTGGAACAGGTGGCAGAATTTACTGCATGATGAGAAATTAAAGCATAAAATATATGTGATTATTTTTGAGAGTGACACATCGATGGGAAAGTTATTCGATGTGGCGTTGATAGGGTTTATTGTCTTGAGTATTCTGGTGGTTGTTGCCGAGAGTATCAAGAGTTGGGATGCTGTTATCGGGCCTTATCTGCGAGTGTCGGAGTATGTTTTTACTTTCTTCTTTACGTTGGAGTATGTGTTGAGGCTTTATTGTTCTCCTAAACCGCGCAAGTATGCTTTTAGTTTTTTCGGTATAGTGGATTTGTTGGCTACCTTACCTTTATATATAGGCTGGCTTTTCGGCACGGCACGTTATCTGCTGGTGATCCGCACTTTCCGGTTGATTCGTGTGTTCCGTATCTTTAAACTTTTCAATTATCTGAATGAAGGTAATTTCTTGTTGCGTTCTTTGGTGTTCAGCAGTCGGAAGATTATTGTTTTTTTCTTGTTTGTACTGATATTGGTGACTTCGATCGGTACATTGATGTATATGATTGAGGGACAGCGGCCGGGCACTTCTTTCAATAATATTCCGAATAGTATTTATTGGGCGATAGTGACGATGACAACAGTAGGTTATGGGGATATTACTCCGGAAACTCCGTTAGGGCGCTTCCTTTCGGCCATTGTAATGTTACTGGGCTATACCATCATTGCAGTTCCCACAGGAATTGTGTCTGCATCTATGATTCAGGAACACAGGCGCAGGGTGGCCCTGAAATGTCCGCACTGTGGTAAGGACGGACATGAGGACGAGGCTGCTTATTGTAAATACTGTGGAGGAAAACTGGTAAATTGATTATGGAATGCTGTATGATAGAAAGTTATTCTATTACCCATCGCTTATCATGCGCCGCCGTCTTTTTCGGATCATAAGTCATTCCTTCTTTGGTAGGGATTTTTATCACGTAAGTCCGCCCGCTGTGGTTGGACAAGGATGTTTCCCGCAACCAGGGATTCATATTCTTTAATATGGCCAGATTGATTCCTTTGCTGCGTGCGAAACGTGCCAAGTCTGCAATTCCTTTTGTCACAGTGACTTCCGTATAGGGAATGGGCGGATACAAATCCGATGCGCGCAGACGGAAACCGAAAGTAGTAGGGGCACTGAACAATTGTTTGGCTGCAAGAATGCGGTACACATACCGGGCTGTTTCTTCTACCAGTTGCAAATCCAGCGAATCGTCCACATCCTGTTTAGCCAGTTGGCTGGCAATACGTGCCTGACCAGCGTTGTATGAGGCGGCAACAGCCACCCAATCCTTATATTTTGCATACGCGTCTTTCAGATAGCGGCAGGCGGCACGAGTCGCTTTCTCAATATGGTAACGTTCATCCACATTGTTGTTAACCTCCAGTCCGTAATCCCTTCCCGTACCTTGCATGAATTGCCATAGTCCGGCGGCTCCGGCAGAGGAACGGGCGGTGGGATTCATATTACTCTCTATGACCATCAGGTATTTAAAATCATCGGGGATTCCGTTCTCTTTCAGTATGGGTTCTACAATGGGGAAATAACGGTTGGCTTTTTTCAGCATTTGCAGGGAAGTACTGTGCATATAGGTGAATGCCAATAATTCACGGTCCATACGCTCGTGGCGGTCAAAGCGGCTCAAGTCAATCACTTTACCACAAAATTCAATGCTGGAGGGAACTTTGGGACTACTGTATTTCAATGCCGTAATACCTAAATCTTCTTGTATGATAGTGGTATCTTCCTGTTCCGTTTGGGGAGTAGCACAACTGCTGCTCACTAAGGCGGGTGAGGCGACTACAATGCAAAAAGGCTGCCACAGCAGCCAGATTGATGGTTATTTTTCTCATTTTTCCTTTATTCGTTTTCATTCTCTTTTTCTTTTCCTCCCCGTCCGAAGTTACGATATTCGGTAGGGGTGAAGTTGGTACGTTTTTTAAATACCGAGAAAAAGTGTTCAGTAGAGGTATAATTCAATTCATAGCATATCTCTTTCACTGACATGGAACTTTCAATCAATAATTGTTTCGCTTTGCGCAGTTTCAGCTCTTGGAAATACTTGGCAGGCGCATAGCCGGTGTATTCTTTGAATACTTTGCGGAACCAGGAATAACTGATACCTAATTTCAGTGCCAGTTCTTCCGGATCTATATCCTTGTACACATTTTCGTGCATGATGATTTTGGCACTTTCTATTTTTTGTGCCGCATTGTCCACCTCATAGCGTTTGTTCTGCGAGATAGCAAGTACGGCTCCCATAATGTGTAAAACAATGCCGGACAAATATTGTTGCGCTGCGGTCTTGTCTGCTTCCGCTACTTCCAGTGCACGGGCAAAAAGACTGGCCAGTTCTTCATTGATACCGATATCCAAAATCTGGTTTTCTTTTGAAATAAAGCTGTTTTTTACCAGATTGTCTATAATCGGACCTTCAAAACCGATGTAATATTCGTTCCATCCTGTTTTTTGCAGCGGCGCGTAGGTATGCCACTGTCCGGGAAACAGGAAAAGTATCTGTCCTTTAGATATGTCGACAGACGGAGTAGTATCGCTGGCGAAAGTTCCCCGTCCTTTAGTAATGTATACCAACTGATATTCATGCAGCACACGTCCTTTCTGGGCCGTGAAATAATAAGCGTCCGGGTGGTTGCGTGGTGGATAAACGCTCCCGGCCCTGATGGCCTGGAATCCGACGGTAGTCACCGACAAGCCGAAACGCTTGTCACGTTCATTGACAATTAGGTATTTAAAATCAGCGCCTTGGTCGTTGTAATGCATGTTTCTCTGTTTTAAAATTAGGTCACACTTATCGGCAAATATACAATTTTTTATCTTAACTGTCTCTAACCTTTTTGTCCTAAGTGTTTCTGGAGGTATAATTTTAGTTTCTTATGTATGCGGATGAGGGAAATTTAGAACAAATCTTATGGAATATTTGCTTAAAAATGCTTTTTTTTGTCGAATATTGCATCAAATCTTAAAGTTGAATCTATGCACTTTGCACACCGTAACTGTGAATATATTCTTGGAGTAATATATCTTTTGTGTTTTCCCGTTTGGCTTTGGGCTGATAACAAGGTCAATACCTATCATTTTAAATCTATTTCCACTTCGGTGAATTTCCCGACCAATGAAGTCCGGAAATTATTTCAGGATAGCCAGGGGTATATATGGATATCGACTTACAATGGCCTTTTGCGCTATGATGGGTATTCTATTGTGGTATATAAACCCGATGGAGTGAATCATGGACGTTCTATTGATAGTTTTGTGAACATGGTGGCCGAAGACAAGGAGAATAATTTGTGGATAGGTACGCACAATGGATTATATGTATTGCATAAGGAAACGGATGAGATAGAAAAAATAATCAGTCCTTTGTTACAGGTAAGCAATGTGGAGAGTATTCTTTATGCAAGCAACGGGGACTTATGGGTGGGAAGCAACAAAGGGTTGTTTCGCAGGAAAGCCGGAGGACGTACTTTCGATTGTGAAAAGAACATGGACATAAAGTCCGTTATCGAAGACAGGGAAGGACAAATATGGATTGGTACTTGGGAACAGGGGTTGCTGCGTTATAATCCTCAAGAGGAATTGTATTATACTTACGAGGGGATTAACCCTGGTAATTCGGCGCATGTCATATTTCAGGATGAAGCCGGGAATATTTGGATCGGTACCTGGCGGTATGGATTGGTGAAACTCATTAATCCGTATGATCCGGAACATTTCTCATTTAAAACATTCCGGAACATCAAGGGAAATTCTCATTCTCTGTTGGATAATATTATCTACGCCATTGCTCAGGATAAAAATTCCGGAAAGCTCTGGATCGGTTCACGCAGTGGAGTCAGTATTTTGGAAGATGAATCGGGGGACGGGAATTTTACCAATATTGTTCCGGGCAACCTTCAAGGAGATTTACCTTTTAATGAAGTGAATTCTCTGTTGTGCAGTAAAGACGGGCTGATGTGGCTGGGTATGTTGGGGGGAGGTGTTTGTACTGTAAATACAAATAAGTTCCGGTTTAATTATGATTCTTTGGAGGCTTTGCGTGAGCATTGCCCTACCAGCTCTGTCCGCAGTGTCTATCAGGAGGATAATGGGAATCTGTGGATGGGAATCATGGGATTCGGTCTGGTTTTTTATGATATGGAACAGCATACCATTGTTCCTTACCGCTCTCATCCTGTATTGAAGAATATGGGATATACATCGACGGTCAATGATATTATTTATCGTAAAAGGACAAATGAATTGTGTTTTGCCACTTGGGATGACGGTGTGTGGTTCTATAACGTCAAAGCCGGGAAAGCACACGTGGTAAATACCGTAACCAACCCGGAACTGAGTGATATTTGTATTTATTCTTTGTTGGAGGATTCGAAAGGGAATCTGTGGTTGGGGACACGTTCGGGAGTGTTTATTTTGGATACGGAACAAAGGCTTCATTCTTTGAATGAACTGGTGACTTTGACAAATCAGGCATTGCCCCAAATTTCTATTTTCAAAATGGCGGAAGATCAAGATGGTTTTATCTGGATAGCGACTAGCAATGAAGGGGTATGGCGGATAGATACATCCGGAGAAACATATAAGGTTAAGTTTTATACGCCTTCGGATGGTACATTATCCACTATCGGGGCGATGAGTGTTTGTGTGGATGGATACAATAGAGTATGGGTGGGGTCGAATGGTAATGGACTCGATTTGTATGACCGGAAGAATGATCGTTTTGTTTCAGTCTTGAATGATTATTTCCGGAATGGAGATGTTGTTTTCAGTATGCTGGAGGATGATGAGCATACTTTATGGCTTACTACCAATGCGGAAATGTATCACATTGATATCCCTTTGGATGGTGCTGCACCGAAAATACATACTTACACGGTAGATGATGGTTTGCAAGACCACATGTTTAACCGGAATTCTTGCTTCAAGGGGGCGGATGGGAAACTTATCTTCGGAGGATTCCGTGGATTGAACAGCTTTTATCCTGATAAAATTGTTCAGGATACTGCTTATTCTCCGGTAGTGATTACAGATATAAAGGTACATAATGTATCGGTACGTACCTACCCTCTTTCCATCAGAAAGGGGATTGCTGCAAACAGGTCTATTGATTTTATTGATAAAATTGTATTAGGATACCGGGAGAATAATTTCAGTCTTGATTTTTCAATATTGAACTATATCAATCCTGAGTTGAACCGTTATTTATATCGGTTGGAGGGATATGACAAGGAATGGTTGTCCGTTGAGGCTGGACGTCGGTTTGCCTATTATAACAATCTTCCGGCAGGTACTTATACTTTTTGTGTAAAGGGAGCCAATCAGAATGGAATCTGGTCTCCGGATATGAAATGTCTGCGTATAACTATTCTTCCGCCGCCTTGGTTATCGTGGTGGGCTTATTGCCTTTATGTCTTGTTGTTTGTTTCATTGGCATGGTATACTTATCGGATTGTCAGAAACCGTATCCGAATGAAACAGGCCATAGAGATGGGGAAGATAGAACGGCAGAAAATGGAGGAAATCAATCATGCTAAATTACAGTTCTTTACCAATATCACTCATGAGTTGCTGACTCCGCTTTCTATTATATCGGCTTCGGTGGATGAACTGAAACAAGAAGTACCGGCAAGTTCGTCGGTTTGTCCTGTGATAGCTGATAATACTGTGCGGTTAATCCGGTTGATTCAGCAGATCTTAGAGTTCAGAAAAGTGGAGAATGGCAAGTTGCGGCTGAAAGTCTCGCATGGAAATGTCAGTATGTTCTTGAAAAAATCAGTGTCGGCTTTCGCACCTTTGGTTAAAAAGCAGAAATTGTCCATACAATTTGATTTGTCTGAAGAATATTCGGGATATTTTGATGTGGATAAATTGGATAAAGTGGTGTACAATCTGCTTTCCAATGCCGCTAAATATACTCCTGAAGGAGGAACTATTGTGGTGTCACAGGCTCATGATGAGGAAAGGGGAACTTTTAAATTGAGTGTGAACAATCCCGGCGAGTTGATTCCAAAAGAGAAGTTGGATCATATGTTCGAGAGATTTTATGAAGGGGAGTATCGCAAATTCCATACCATAGGGACGGGTATCGGTTTGTCACTGACTAAAGACTTGGTATTGTTGCATCATGGAACGATACAAGTTTTTAGCGATAAGGAGGAAGGGAATACTTTTGTGGTTGAAATTCCTATAAGACGTGAGGCTTTTGATGAGGATGAGGTAGACGAGAATACCGAAAATGTGGACTATGCTATTTTATCGGCAGATGAAATGGAGAATGTCTCGGAGATTGATATGTTGGAAGAGAAATCGGCAGCATCGACTATTTTGTTGGTGGAGGATAATGAGGAATTATTGGCTTTGATGGTTCGTCTGTTGCATGGCAAATACCATATTCTGAAGGCCGCCAATGGAACGGAAGCTTTGGAGATACTTGCCAAACAGGAAGTGGATTTAATTGTTTCTGATGTTATGATGCCCGAAATGGACGGTATGGAATTGTGCCGCCGGGTGAAGACTCAATTTGAGACCTGCCATATTCCATTGATTTTGTTAACGGCCAAGACTAGTGATGAAGACCGTGTGGAAGGGTATGAGTCTGGGGCCGATGGTTATATCTGTAAACCGCTCCGCCTCTCTGTCTTGTTTGCCAAGATAGATAACTTGTTGAAACGGCGCAAACGTATGGGGGTGGATTTCCGTAAGCAGTTGGTTTTTGAAGCCAAAGAATTAAATTACACCTCGATGGACGAAGCTTTCATTCGGAAAGCGGTGGATTGTGTGAATGCCCATTTGAGTGATTGTGATTTTGAACATGCACAGTTTATGGCGGAGATGGGTATGGCCCGGACTACACTAGCAGATAAATTGAAACTGTTGACCGGACTTACTCCCTCTGCATTTATCAGCAATGTCCGTTTGCAAGCGGCTTGTCGGCTGATAGACGAGAAAAAGAAAATCCGTATAGCCGATTTGGCGTATGCTGTAGGTTTCAACGACCCTAAATATTTCAGTTCCTGCTTTAAGAAGAAATTCGGACTTTCTCCTACAGAGTATATGATGAAGTATGATGGCTGATTATTACCGGAAATAGGCTCTATAGGGAATAAACAGCCTTTTTCCGGTAATAATTCTCCCTGTTTCTTTTCTGTTCCTCTTACTTTTGCTGGCAAATAAAACGAATTATCTTTATTTGTTAGACCTTTAAAAAAAGTATTATGAACATGAAAACTCTGACAGAAACCAGTACATTCCGGGTACTGAGCCTATTGCTGTGTTTCTGCTTCTTCATCCCTGCGATGAATGTGAGCGCTTCCAGTCTGCAAGCAGACAAGTTTAAAGTTTCCGGTATTGTAAAAGATGCCACAGGCGAACCGGTCATCGGTGCTAGTGTGGTTGAAAAAGGACAACCAATGGAACGGTAACTGACTTGGATGGTAATTTCAATCTCTCGGTGGCTTCTAATTCTACTATTGTCATTTCTTTTATAGGATATTCCGATCAGGAATTTCATATTTCGAAAGACAATATGGTACTGAATGTAAATCTGAAGGAAGATACGGAAATGATTGACGAAGTGGTAGTAGTCGGTTATGGTGTGCAGAAGAAGGAAAATCTGACGGGTTCTGTTGCTGCTGTAAATTTCAAGGATGTAGCTTCTATGCCGGTAGCTAATACTGCCAATATGCTTCAGGGCCGTTTGCCGGGTGTTATGTTGACCAACAATGGTGCCCAGGCCGGTCATGACAGTCCCGAAATCCGTATCCGTGGTGTGGGAACTTTTGAACACAATGATCCGATGGTCCTGATCGACGGAGTGGAAAGCTCGGTGAGCCAGATTGCGGAAATTCCTGCTGATGATATTGAAAGTGTTTCTGTATTGAAAGATGCGGCTTCGGCTTCTATCTATGGTGTGCGTGCTGCAAACGGTGTTATTTTGGTGATACCAAACGAGGCGGTGAGCAGAAACCTACTATTACTTATTCTGGTAGCATCGCTTTGCAGGAGGCTACCGTGTTGCCCGATTATGTGAATTCTTATGAGTGGGCGAAGATGTATAATGAATGTTGGCCTTCCAAGGCATATACGGGATGGATATGTTACAGAAATTGCAAAATGGATCAGATCCCGATCATTTTGCCAATACCAATTGGGCTAAGGAAATGTTCCGTACGGCAGCTATGCACCAACACCATTTGTCAGTGAATGGAGGTAGTAAGGCAGTACATTACATGATTTCCACTCAATATTTCCAGCAAGATGGTATCTTGCGTGAGACAGCTAACCAACGTTTCAATTTCCGTTCTAATCTGGATGCGCAGTTGGGTATTGTAAAATTAGGATTGAATCTTTCGGGAAGCCGCCAGAACATTGATGAGCCTACGACCAGTGTTACCGGCGAAGGTTTGATGCGCTACCTTACTTGGTTTACCCGTCCTACTGTTCCTGTACGCTATTCTAACGGACATTATGGATTCCTGGATGGAAATCCCAATATTTCCCAATCCGTATTCAAAAATCCGATTGAAGCTTTGAATATGGGATATAAGGATAACAAGCATTATCGTTTTGATGGTAAATTCTTTGGTGAGATTGATATCATAAAAGGATTGAAGTTCCGTTCAAGCCTGGCTTATAAATATTATATGAATGATGTGACTACTTTCAATCCGAAGAATAATGTAAGATACGATGCTGAAGGAAATGCGCTGACCACGGTCGGTACCAATAAACTGACAGATTATCATTATCTGGAAACGACTTATATTAATGAAAATATCCTGACTTATGATTTTTCTGTAGGAAAACATTCGTTCAATCTGTTGGCAGGCCATTCTATCCAGGCTACCCGTTGGGACAAGAATGAGGCGTCCAAGCAGGGATTTGCTACCGATAATATTTATGAAATGGATGGAGGTACTATGAATGATCATGTGACCGGATCGGCGGAAGAAAGTTCCTTGCAGTCATTTTTCGGACGCTTGAACTATAATTACGGAGGCCGTTATCTGTTAGAGATGAATGTCCGTCACGATGGTTCGTCACGTATGCCCAAGGCACATCGTTATGCTACCTTCCCTTCATTTCGGGTGCATGGATCATGACAAATGAGAAATTTATGGAGAATGTGAAGTTCCTCCACTCATTGAAATTGCGTGGTAGCTGGGGTAAATTGGGTAATCAGGAAATTGGTAACTATGCTTATGCGGCTACATTGGCGGCTAGTGGTAGTTACTATTTTGGTGATAGCAAACAGATTGGTATGAAGACTGCCAAGATACCTAATGAGAACATTAAATGGGAAACA
>ENA-OQJE01000260-OQJE01000260.1-human-gut-metagenome-genome-assembly--contig:-NODE-260-length-10658-cov-2.847118_pt1 | contig 10658 bp, 5 predicted proteins | sample MGYA00242594_ERZ504760 | MGnify/ENA primary metagenome ERZ504760 (study PRJEB26092, sample SAMD00036358) | human gut metagenome | host: Homo sapiens | study: EMG produced TPA metagenomics assembly of...
AGAATGACGTTGTGGCACAACAACTCCAGTTTCTTATTGAACCAATTAAAAATTGGAAAACCACTATTGAATTAAATTATCGTAGTAATTATAATTTCTCGCATACGGATTATCAAACGGTTTATGCTTATGATGTAAACAAGAACCCATATGCTATTGCCAACACAACTTCGGGAGTAACAGAATATGCATATAAAAGCAATTTCTTTAATCCGAATATCTTTACAGAGTATTCATTGGAGTTAGAAAACGGGCATAATATGAAAGCAATGGTCGGTTTTCAAAGTGAGTTGTTTAAACAACGTGATATTACTGCAAAACAAAATAACATAATGTCTGGCATTCCTACTTTAAATACAACTACGGATAATGCACGTGCCAGTGGTGGCTATCAGGAATGGGCAACAGCCGGTTTTTTTGGTCGTATCAATTATGATTACAAAGGTCGCTATCTGGTTGAGGCGAATCTGCGTTATGACGGTTCTTCACGTTTTTTACGCGATCAACGTTGGAATTGGTTCCCTTCTTTCTCTTTAGGCTGGAATGTGGCACGTGAGGCCTTTTTTGAGAAGTATACTAATATTGTCAATACATTGAAAGTTCGTGGCTCATGGGGTGAACTTGGTAATCAAAATACAGATAATTGGTATCCTTTTTATCGCATTATTGATTATAAACAAAATAATGGCGGTTGGTTGGTCAATGGCTTGAAACCTAATACTGCAGCCGAGTCCAGTCTCGTTTCGGCATTGTTAGGTTGGGAAAAGACCCAAACTTTAAATATTGGTTTTGATCTTGGTATGCTGGACAATCGTTTTAATTTGAATTTTGATTATTTCCAGCGTAAGTCAATTGATATGGTTGGGCCGGGACAGGAATTACCAACAATCTTAGGTATTGCCGTTCCAAATGTGAATAATCTGAATATGACTTCGAAAGGTTGGGAATTACAAGTAAGCTGGCGTGATCAGATACGTGATTTCAGATATGGTGTCACATTGGCTTTATCCGACAACCAGGTTGTAATTGATAAATATCCTAATCCGTCAAAAGATTTAGGCCAAACATATTATGATGGGGCACATTTGGGAGATCTTTGGGGATATCAGACAATAGGAATAGCTAAGACTCAGGCGGAAATGGATGCGCATCTGGCGAAGGTGGACCAATCTTCTATGGGTTCCAACTGGGGAGCAGGTGATATAATGTATGCCGATTTGGATGGTGACGGTGTGATAAGTGCAAAAGATAATACAGCAGACAATCATGGAGATAAAGTTTTGCTGGGTAATAAGACACCACGATATAACTTTGGCTTGAATTTGGATGCGGCTTATAAAGGCTTTGACTTGAAAGTGTTCTTCCAAGGAACATTGAAACGTGACTATATGCCGGGATCGGGTGCTGAAAGTATGATGTTTTGGGGAGCTGTAGGGTATTGGCAGACCAATTTTTTTGAGCCTCACTTAGACTATTTCCGTCCTGCTGATACAACGAGCCCGCTAGGAGCGAATGTCGACGGGTATTATCCACGTCCTTTAGAAAGCGACAAGAATCGTAAAGCACAAAGTCGCTATATGCAAAATGCTGCTTATTGTCGTTTGAAAAACGTAACGTTGGGATATACTTTACCGGCAGATTTGACTAAAAAATTCTACGTGAATAATTTACGTTTCTTTGTGTCTGCAGAGAATTTGTTTACTATAACCAATCTGTGTGATACTTTTGATCCTGAAACAATAGGTGTAGGCAATTGGGAAGGATGTACTTACCCATTGTCAAAGACTATTTCATTCGGATTAAGTGCAACCTTTTAATAAAATAAGATCTATATGAAAAATTATATTCAATATTTAACTATCGGAGCTTTGCTGATGGGCAGCCTGACAAGTTGTAATGACTTCTTGGATAGAGAACCATTGGATAAGGTTACTCCTGAAAAATTCTTTTCTGCAGAAGCGGATTTAGCAGCTTATGCCATAAATAACTATAAGTTTGTTACTGTGGATGATAAGTATGGCATTAATCTTTTTGGAAAAGATAATGATACAGATAATCAGGCAAGCGGAACAAGTAATTCGTTTTGGATTCCTGGTGAGAAAAAAGTTGCTGCCGACCGTGGCGAGTGGAAATGGGAGGATATTCGTTCATGCAACTACTTTTTTGACCAAGTATTACCAAGATATGAGGAGGGAGCTATAACTGGTAACCAAGATAATGTGAAACATTACATTGGAGAAATGTACGTGAACCGTGCATATAGCTATTTTCAACTTTTTACAAAATTTGGTGATCTGCCTATTGTCACAACGGCACTTCCCGATATTCAAGGTGAATTGGTGGAAGCTAGCAAGCGCCAACCGCGTCATAAGGTTGCTCGTTTTATTATTGAAGATTTAAAAAAGGCGGAAGACATGTTGTTGAATAATCCTCCGGGTGGTAAAAATCGTATTTCTAAAAATGTAGCTTATTTGCTTCATGCTCGTGTAGCTTTATATGAAGCTACTTGGGAAAAATATCATCGTGGTACAGCTTTTGTACCGGGAGGAAGCGGATGGCCGGGTAAAGATGCGCAAGGTTATGATGCTGATGTGGAAATTAATTATTTCCTTGATGAAGCGATTGCTGCTTCGAAGTTTGTTGCAGACCAAATGGTAGGCAATTTAGCAGAGAATACAGATACTCCGGAAGGAATGAATGCTTCATTGGTTTCTATCAATCCATATTATACCATGTTCTGTGATGAGAATATGGAAGGGTATAAGGAGATTCTAATGTGGAAAAAATTTGATGAATCATTGGGGGTAACCAGTAATTTGCAGATGGAACTTTGTCGTAATGGTGGTGGATCAGGCTGGACACGTGGTATGGTCAATTCATTCCTTATGCGTAATGGTTTGCCTGTTTATGCCAGTGGTTCGGGGTATAATCCCGATTGGGAGAAGGAAGGTGTAGTTGCTACGGTACAGAATCGTGACTCTCGTCTTGGTATATTCACTAAAAAGCCGGGAGATGTGAATTATTATGGTGATGATGGTACACCCAGTATTTGTCAAATCAGTTTGATATTCGGTGATGCGGGCAGTTTAGCAACAACAGGTTATATTGTAAAGAAGGGTAAACATTATTCAACTCATATGGCGAATGACCATTCTGCCGGTACCTCTGGAGGTATTGTTTTCCGTGGTGCGGAAGCTATGCTTATCTATATGGAAGCTTCATACGAGAAGAATGGAACTGTTGACGGAACGGCAGATGGATATTGGAGAGCGTTACGTACACGTGCAAAAGTAGATCCGGATTATAATAAGACAATTGCCGCAACTAATATGCTGGAAGAAGCAAAAGGGGATTTTGCCGCTTATTCACATGGAACTATGATTGATCCGACTTTGTATAATATTCGTCGTGAGCGCCGTAATGAACTTTGTGCTGAAGCTTTCCGATGGGATGATTTGAAACGCTGGAGGGCACTTGATCAGTTTAAAACGACTCCTTATCGCACGGAAGGTATGCGTTATTGGGGTAGTGTATATGAGGAACAATTAAAAGATCTTTGTATAGTAAATCCGTCAACAGGAAATATGTCTTCTCCTGAATCAAGTGTGTATATACTTCCATACGAAAAAAATATTGGAAAATAATACCATTGCAAAACAAAAGGGATTCCTCTTTACTCCTGCCCATTATTTAGAGCCACTTGGGTGGCTGTATTCCGTCAGACTGCATCAGATCCCAATGACTTCACCTCATCTTCGGTTTATACAAAATCCAGGATGGAAATATGAGGCTAGTACGAGGGGCTTGTTTCGGTCGAATAAGAATATATATTGATATTATTTTGTAGGGAAGTCTTTTTGGGCTTCCCTGCTTTTTATTTAAGGCATTTATTTCTTAAGCGTGTATTTTGCCTTTTGAAGGTAGGCATCGCTTATCTGTCTGAAGGTGTGATGAAACATTATAGTGAAGAGTATCATGAATAAAGAACTTCATAGTCGAGGGCATATGTGATGCGGTGATCTATTGTTATATTAATGCATAAAATAAACTATTTTCAAGTGAATATAAATAAAATAAAGGTGAATGATAATGTGTGATGATTTAATGTTTTATTAAATAACGGAGGTTATAATAAAATATTTTTGTTTATGTTCTTAAATATATCAAATATATTATATATTTGCAGCGTCAATCTTGGTTTAGTTTAAGAATAATATCTTAAACTGGTTGATTTTTAATAAATATTTAAAGAATCACAGCTATGTTAAAACGACTAAAATCAGTCAGCATGATGCTGTTCCTAATGGGTGCCTCTACCGGAGCAGCATACGCGGTTGCCAGTCCCGGCGTTACCGATTTGAAAATCACACAACAGAGTGGAACTTGTACAGGTGTTGTCAAAGATGCTACAGGGGAAACTGTTATTGGTGCATCTGTGGTAGTAAAAGGACTACCAATGGTACCATCACAGATTTTGATGGTAATTTCACTTTAAATGATGTAAAGAATGGAGATGTTATTCAGATTTCTTTCGTTGGTTATATCACTCAAGAAATGAAATGGAATGGAACTCCGCTGAATGTTATTTTGAAAGATGATACTCAAACTTTGGATGAAGTTGTTGTTGTCGGCTATGGTGGTTCTCAAAAACGTGCAGCTTTGACTACTGCTATTACTAAAATGGATGACCAGGTCTTAAAGAAGGCGGCTTATAGTAATGTGGGACAGTCATTACAAGGATCTGTATCGGGATTACGTGTTGTCAATACTACAGGGCAGCCAGGTAGCTCACCTAATATAACTTTGCGTGGGGGAGCAACAATTACGGGGGATAATAGTGCCGCATTAATTATTGTTGATGGAATAGTGCGTAATAATATGGCAGATATTAACTCCTCGGATATAGAATCTATCCAGGTTTTGAAGGATGCTGCATCGACGGCTATCTATGGTGCTCGTGCTAATGGGGGTGTTATCTTGATTGAAACGAAAAAAGGTAAAGAGGGAAAAGTAGATGTTAATTATAAATTCAAGATGGGTATGAACTTTGCCCGCAAAGGATATGAATATCTGAATGCTGGTGATTATTTGTATTATACTCGACTAGGATTTAAAAATGCTAACCAAGCGGTAGCAGGATATAGTGATGGATGGAATCCTGATACTCAGAATGGTTGTGGTACAACTAAAAATAACTATGATGTACGTTATTTGGAAGGCAATGAGGATTTGGTGAATCAAGGATGGCAGACGATGACTGATCCTTACTCTGGTAAACAGTTGGTTTATAAAGATTATCATGGAGCTATGGATGATGAGATTTTTAATTCACCTGCGTTGATGCAAGATCATTATATCAGTATCAATGGTGGAAATGATAAAGGAACTTTTGCTGCCAGTTTAGGGTATTATGATGAGGATGGTCAGGTCGTTGGAACTGGTTATCAACGTTTTAATGGCTCCTTGAACGGCTCCTATAAGCTCTTCCCATTTTTGACAATAAATGCAGGAACTACTTATTCCTGGTCTACACAGCCTACATTGTCATGGACAGGTACTTATGAGTTCTTTTATCGTACACGTGGTATGCGTCCTACTTGGAATCCTTGGAATGAGGATGGTAGTCCTAATTCGGCTGATACTAATATTTCCGATGGTAATCCCGCTTATTTCAGAGATAAATTACTGTATTCTGACGGAACGAATAAAAGCACTTATAATATAGGATTTAAATTGGATATTCTTCCAAAGAAATTAGTGTTAAACGGTAACGCTTCTTTGTATCGTTATGATTACATGGTGGAAAAATTTAATAAAGCGTACCAATTGGAGAATAAAGATACAAATACAACACGTGAGGCTTCTGTGGAGCAGGAACGTTATACTCAACAGCAATATAATGCTACATTGACTTATACCGACACTTTTGCTGATAAGCATAATTTGGAGGTCATGTTAGGGGGTGAATATTTTACTTATGATCAGTTTAAGCTTGCGGCAAAAACTCAAAATTCTCCTACTGATGATATCCCTACTTTAAATGTAGGCGCAACTCGCACTGAAACTAGTACTACTAAGAGTGCTTATCGAATACTTTCTAGTTTTGGACGTCTGAATTATAACTATGAAATGAAATACTTACTTTCTGTTGTGTTCCGTTATGATGGTATTTCTAAATTGAAGGATAATAGATGGGGATTTTTCCCTGGAGTTTCTGCCGGATGGAATATTACAGAAGAGCAGTTTTGGAAGGATTCCAACGTTTCTGATTTGATTTCCACCTTTAAACCTCGTCTTAGTTATGGTGTGAATGGTAATGTGAACGGTTTAGGTAATTATACGGTATATGGTGAGTATGCAACAACGAAACCTTATGGTGGTGAAACCGGTATATACAATAGTGCATTGGTTAATACAGGGTTACGTTGGGAACAGAGCCAAAGCTTTGAAGCCGGACTTGATATTGGTTTCTTCAATAATCGTTTGAGCTTTATTCTGGATTATTATAATCGCAAGACAAAAGATTTGCTTACCGATCTTGCTTTACCAGGGTATACAGGATTTGATAAGATTGCTACTAATTTGGGTACTCTTCGTAATTCTGGTTTTGAAGCGGAAGTACGTGCTAATATCATAAATAAAGGTGGATTCACTTGGGATATGACAGCAAACCTTTCTACTGTAGCTAATAAAATTATAAAATTGCCTGACAATAAGGAGGTTAATAACCGTGTAGGTGGTGCTCAGGTATGGGATCCTAATAAAGGAGAGTTAGTATGGGTTGGCGGCCGCCAGGAAGGTGGAAAGTTAGGTGAGCTTATTGCCTATAAACAAAATCATATTTTTAAAGATTGGGATGATGTAAAAAAATATGCAAACAATCGAATTGATAATGTCGCAAATTTGTATGGTCCGGGTAAGGCAGCAGAATATGCAGGTAAACAAGGTTGGAAACCTATTGAACCAGGAGATGTTTGTTGGGAGGATATGGATGGAAATGATGTGATAGATTCATATGACCGTTATGTCGTTGGTAATATATTTCCTAATATAACCGGTGGATTCTCTACTACATTCAGCTATAAAAATTGGTCGTTGTATGGACGTTTTGATTATGCATTAGGACATACATTGTATAATGATTTAAAGGCTCGTACATTGGGCCAGTATCAAGGCACATGGAATATTATAACTGATGTGAAAGATATGTGGACAGAAGATAATCCGAACACAGATTTATCTAAATATTATTTTGGCGATCAGAATATCAAAAAGAATATCACACGTTCTAATAATGGTTTAACTGCTGCTGATAACAACAATTCTCATTATTATGAAAAGGGGGATTATTTGTGTTTGCGAGAGCTTACATTAAGTTATACATTACCGAAATCACTAATCAGTAAATGTTTCATGACGGATGCTTCTGTTTATGTCACAGGTCAGAATTTGTTTTATATAACTGGTTATGAAGGTACATCTCCGGAACCGGCTGTAAGTACAGAATATGGTCGTGGTATTGATAATGGACGTTATCCTACTCCAAGAACTGTATTATTTGGTTTATCTGTTTCATTTTAATCAACAAGACTCATTATGAAAAAAATATTAGCATATTTAATGGTTGGCATAGCTTTTACCGGGTGTAATTCTTTGGATTTGGAGCCAATAAGTAGTATTGCCGATAATAAATATTGGCAGACAGAAGCACAGGTGGATGCTTTTAATGTGGGGTTACATTCTAAGTTTAGAGAGAAATGTAGTTATAGCATTTTTCTTTTTGGAGAACCTCGTGCGGATTATTATTTTGGAGAGTCAACATTTGGTAGTGCTACCCAGGGTAATGAACGTATGTGGAACAACAGTTTGAACGATGTGAATACGGTTGTTTCTAATTTTGGAAATTTATATGAGGTGATTAATCAGGCTAATCTGATGATAAACAAGGTGGAAGGTATGTCGATGAATGAAAGTACCAAGAAATATTATCTGGGCGAAGTTTATGGTATCCGTGCTTTCCTTTACTTTCAGTTGTTACGATCTTATGGAGATGTAGTGATATGGACCGATTTCTCGGAAGGGTCGAGCTTGGATCTTGGAAATTTAGCAAGACCAGCTTCTTCTGCTGCTGACGTAATGAAATTGATTGTTGATGATTTACAGGCTTCAGAAACTGCTTTTGGGGATAATTATGGGTTTAGAAATGATTCTCAGCGTTATTTTTGGTCTAAAGCAGCTACCATGATGTTGAAGGGTGAAGTATATATGTGGAGAGGAAAACACATGGGAGGTGGTAACGAAGATTATACAACAGCGAAAAATGCATTGCAGGAAGTGAGAAATCAAACCGATAAAATTTGGTTTGTTGGAGGATTTCTCTGAAGTATTTTCTTATGATAACAAGAATAATAAAGAGATAATATTTGCGATTCGCAATGCACGCGATGAATATAATATGTGGGGGGATGTAACATATAATAATAATATGTTTCCACAGCAAAATATATTATTCGGATATATGGATGAGAATGGTAATCCCATTAGTTCATTGGGTGATAAAGTGAAAGTGAATGGTACGATCCGTTACCCGGTTAATAAGGATGTGTATACTAAATGCTTTAATGATAACGATACCCGTAAGCGAAGCACACTTCAGGCTGCTTATGAAAAAAAGGAAGATGGAACTTTATCTCTTTATGGGTTGTATCCGGCCAAGTTTTTGGGTACATTGCTTGATGGGGCTGATACGCGTAGTCCATTGGATGATTATCCTGTTTATCGGTATGCAGATTGCTTGTTGTTGTTAGCTCAAGCTAAGGCTTTTTTAGGAGAGGACCCTGTGGAAGAAATTAATGCAGTACGTAAACGTGCCTATGGTGAAGATTATTTTAATGCACATCCGGAAGTACAATATCCCAATGATAATGATGCCGCACTTTATGCGGATAATAAGTCTGTAAAACCGGATAATGCCGGTGCAATGGAAGCTGTTCTAAAAGAACGTATGCGTGAGTTTATGGTTGAAGGAAAACGTTGGTATGATCTGCGCTTAGCAGGTGATGAATATGTATTGGAACATACTACAGCAGAAGCAACCCGTTTGCTTTGGCCTATTGATAAGAATACATTGACTAATAATTCGGCATTGAAGCAGACACCAGGATATGAATCTAGTGGAGGAAAATAAAGTATTAGTTATATAATAAAAGAAGGTGTCTGAAATGGACAGCCTCCAAAAGTTAGACATAAAACTTTTAGAGGGCACTTCACTTTTCGGACACCTTCTTTTATTGAAACCGTTTCAAGACTTTTAGTATATCTTTGGGCTTTTCTATCTTAATCTTTTCTGTTTCAATGAACTCTTTGATAAGTTGTTGCTTATCTTTTGAATACAATTTCAGAAGTGAATGGATATTTCGAAAGCTTCTCAACTTGCCTTTAATCTGAGTGTAATAAACATTTTCCGTTACCATTTTATAGACCGAAAGGTCTAAATTCTGTTCACCGTTAACACGTTGGAAGCGTGTATTGACATCAATTGCTTGAACACTGCCATGAGTAACTGTTCCCATAGCTCCTTTCTTCCCGATATCTTTTGGCTTTACTTTCCAGTCTATAAAAAGAGTGGTATGCTGATCAGTCATCACTTCCATAAAATGTCCCTCAAACGGAATAAAGCGGTGTATATCAATGACTACTGTATCAATATCTTCCAAATTCTCTATAACCATGTCTGTCGATTCATTCAAAAAATGCATTTCCTTGTTTATACAGTCATAGTTAAATTTCCCTTTGGCAAACTGTTTGTTTTTCAATAAAACTTTTCCTGGAGTAAATTCCTTGAAGAAATAGCCGGCAGGTTGTTGGGCATTTATCAACGTTATGCTTCCCAATGCCAGAATTGCAATAAGAATTCCTTTTGTATTCATAGTGATGGAGATTTTAATTATCATACTAGTCCTTTGAGCCAAATTGCCAAAAAACGATCGTATACTATATATCCTTGCTGCTCTTTTAAGACAAACTCCTTATTAATTAAAGACTTTAATGCTACATTTATGCTGCTGGCTCCTTTTAAATCATATTTCTTTATGAATGTGGCACTGTTAATCTCATTTACAATTTCCTCTTTGGCTATAGCTTTCAGCAACTGAATCTGATTGGAAGTTAAAAACTGGAAATAGGTTTGATAAGTATATTCTTCCTCCTGTATGATTTCCTGGATGAGTGTATGCAACAGCTCTATGGTCGGAGTCTGCTGTGGCAATGAATACAATCTGTTTAAAAGATATTGCATATACCACGTATGTCCTTTTACCGATTGATAAATTTCATGGAAGATATTTTCCTGCAAAGTTTTTTTCCTTTCATCAAACAGTTTCTTGGCAAACTCCCGGTAAGGAGTATAAGGAATAGGGGCCAGGAAAAGTTTCTGCGTAGATTGGTAAAAAGGTCTTTTGATGGAAAAGAAGATAGACTCCATCAAATGCTTTTTGCTGCCCGAAAAGATAAAATGCACATTCGGGGTGAACTGGATATACGATCTCAACAGGCCTTCCACTCCTTTCTCCGGATATTCCATTATTTGCTGGAATTCGTCAATGGCTATATAACATTCTACTCCCGATTGGTTTAGGTAGGTGAAAATCTCTTTCAAG
>ENA-OQJE01000261-OQJE01000261.1-human-gut-metagenome-genome-assembly--contig:-NODE-261-length-10636-cov-3.621372_pt1 | contig 10636 bp, 11 predicted proteins | sample MGYA00242594_ERZ504760 | MGnify/ENA primary metagenome ERZ504760 (study PRJEB26092, sample SAMD00036358) | human gut metagenome | host: Homo sapiens | study: EMG produced TPA metagenomics assembly of...
AAACCGCTTGCTAAAAGAACGGTTAGGTGTTAATCTTTTCATAGGCAGTGGTAATGTCGATCCTGTTTGATTGTTGGTTGTGGTGACTTAACAATACTACTATTAGGACTTGGTTTCCACTGCTTTTTATTTAGGAAAAGAAAAACTGCGTCACAGCCTTGGCAGGCCATCGCGCAGCGATTTTGTTCAATCCCTATTTATTTATCTGTACTCAACGATTTCTTCGAATGGTTTCCTCGGTCTTTTGTCCGGAGCTTCGTCGGCAAAGCCAACCGCAACAATTCCTGTCAACCAGTTTATCTTTTTCTTTCGATCTCATCTGGCTTATATTTTCTTATACTTCTTCTATTCTCAATTTCTCGTATCATAGATTTCTCTCCCTTAGAGACTTGCCCTCAAGGCTCATTTTCTCCTATGATTTCCAACCTATCCATCCCAACATGACATTTCAGGGAAAGCACCTCAACACCTGCGTCCTTTGCCTCTTTCCGTCGGGGCATCCGGAAAATATCCAACTCCGTCTATCTCAAGGGTGCAGCCTTTGACTTCCATTAGATATTTTTGCTTTCCTTTTTCCATATAGAAATCCATCCGGCTGTTTCCAAAGGCATACTCTGGTTTAATACAATCATATCATAACCTGTCTTTCGATTTGGATTCTTTTCTATGCAATCTTCTAAAATCACTTCCGCCCATGGCAACAGTAATTCACGACAACGGCCCGTATTCTTTACATGAACCAATTCTACCTCTTCCGCTCCGTCAATCTTTACCCGCGCAATAAAACGATTGGGACGTTCTATGAAAATTGCTTCCACTATCTTATCATATTTCATGTGCTGTTTCCTATTCTCTTATCATTCGATAGAATGTTCCGGTACCAATTCCTGTTGTCAACTCATAAGCTTGTCCATCAATCCTAAATCCTGCTTTTTGATAGCACTTTACCGCTCTGATATTCCATGTACGAACTTCCAGATACAACGGCTTGTTAGGATATAACTTTTTTGAAATCTCATAAGTAATCAAGAGCATTCGTTGACCATAATGTTTATTACACAAATCAGGATTTACGCCTATTCCAATAAATACCTCTTCTTTTTCCTCCAATATATTGACAAATCCTACCAATATGCTTTCATCCCAAAAACCATAATAATTTTTTCCCTTTGGGGATTCATGAATCCTATCTGTCGAACTTGCATTTCTTCATAAGAAGGAAGATTATACAAATCGTATTCTCTGCCATATTTCCATGCACATATTTGTCGTTTTGCATCTTCTGATAGATTTCTATATACTAATTCATTCATAACATTTGCCTCGTCGAACTTAAAGTTATCAGTCTGTTTCATCTTTTTTATAACTTTTATTGGATCTTCATTAGGATGTGTGGTATAGAAAAACGCTTTGGAATCTCAACTCACAGCAGCAATGTTGAATCAGTCCTGCTCCAGCTTTACCTGCTCACCTGTGTCTGCCTCAAATTCCTCTAGCTGCTTAAGCCAATATTCCCTATCTTTATTTGTTATCGGTCTTATGACTTTACATGGATTTCCTGCCGCTATCACACTATCCGGAATATCCTTTGTGACAACCGACCCTGAGCCTATGACAACATTTGAACCTATGGTCACACCCGGATTGATGACCGTATTGCCACCGATCCATACATTATCGCCTATTGTAACCGGCTTGCCAAGCTCCACACCGGTATTTCTGATCATCGCATCTATCGGATGACATGCACAGTATATATTGACCCTTGGTCCCAGAAATGCATGATCTCCAATGATGACATCACACTGATCCAGAACTATCAGCCCTGTATTTGCATAGAAATAATCTCCCACGTGTATATTGGTTCCATAGTCACAATAAAAAGGTGGCTCTATATAACACTCCTTTCCCATGTGTGCAAATAATTTTCCAAGATATTCTCCGGTTCTTGTCATAGTCTCAGACCTCGAAGCACTGTTGAACTTATCTACCAGATCCTTCGCCTTACCCTCCGGATCCCAATCCACACATCTGTATAATTTACCTGCTTTCATTCTTCCAAGCATTTTCTCTACTCTATCCATAGCATTTTCTCCTCGCATTTATAATATTTACTCATCATGTTTATAACTGACTAAAGGATACCATTGTTTATGTCTGTAATCAACTTCTAGCAACAGAAAAGTGGACTGTGAAAATAGGCCCATTTTTATCTATCTTTTATTAATACACATAAAGGTACATTCCAAACCAATGCAGCGCAGCCCCCAGCATCACAAAGATATGCCAGATAAAGTGCATCCCCTTGGTGTCCTTCACAAATGGAATCATGCCGAGCGTATAGACAATACCACCGCCCACGATCCATCCCAAAAGCGGCTTGTCATTTCTGAACCAGTCTGGAATGAACATGATGGCGCTCCATCCGATGACGAAGTACAGCGTATAGTGTATCGGTCGGAACCTGCCTGGTCCGAACACACATATGATGGTGATCCCCGCTATGATGAGCACCCACTGCACACAGAACAACACTATTCCAAGCACATTTTCCCAGTACACAAGGTACATCGGAGCAAATGTTCCGCCTATCAGCAGATATATCGAGGAATAGTCAAATCTTCTCCAGATACGCTTGACTGCTAGCCCGGATTTGTATGAGTGATATAGGCAGCTCATAAGAAACATCAATATCAGTGATATTCCATAAAAACACGATGCCATCACTTTGAGCCCTGTGTCTGACTTCAGGAGAAGAAGGACAAAGCCGGCTATGGCAAGTCCTGCTCCTATTCCATGGGTGACTGCATTTCCCACTTCCTCAAGCACGGTGAGTTTTGGTGGCTCATTCAGTTCCCTGTAGTGCTGCCTTTTTGCTCTTTTTGCCTCTTTCTTCTCTTCTTTTCTTTTCTCTTTGTCCAGCTCAACTTTCTGCTGAGTGCTCATATCTGATTCCGAGTTCTTTATTTCTGCCATATTTAATCCTGAAACTCCTTTCTATCTATAATTTATTCTGCTATCTATAATCTACACTGTCTTACAACCGCAGTTTCCTGCACCGTACAGAGTACAGCCCTGGGTTCATCATCGCAGACCGCTAAAGTGCCTCAAACACCTGCACGCTACGTATCCCACTACAATTACTATAATATACACAAAATTTGATAAAAGAGCAACAAGTACTCCCATGCTCTGCTTCAGATTCGAGATGCTTATCCGAAAATGATTATTGCCAGAACCAAACATCCCCAATATAGCTATGAAGGAATCGAAATTCCTTCCAGCTGCATAAAAGAAAAACGAGACGACCAAAATATTGACTCTTCTTATTCTGGATGTTTCTGTGATATACTTATATGGGGTCGTATCAGACCGGAAAGGAAATATTATGTTACAAAAATTATATGTTTTTTTCAGGAAAGAAACCGTTTTGTCAATTGCAGTGATCCTGGCGCTTCTTTCTATGTTCTGGGTCAGACCGGATAAGGCTTATTTTACTTATATCGATTTCAGGACTCTCGGGCTCCTCTTCTGTTTGATGGCAATTGTAGCTGGTTTGAAGGCTGTTGGTGTTTTTGATATACTTGCCCAAAAATTGCTGATGGGAACATCGGGAACTGTGGGTGTGATCAGGCTGTTGGTACTCTTATGTTTCTTCCTGTCAATGATGATCACCAATGATGTGGCATTGATTACTTTTGTTCCTCTTGCACTGATCATTGTGCATAAACTGCCAAAGGAACTGGGCAATTACTGGCTTCTTAAAATAGTAGCCATGCAGACAATCGCTGCTAATCTAGGAAGCATGCTCACACCAATCGGAAATCCGCAGAACCTTTATCTATATGCCAGAGCAGGGATGTCCGCGGCAGGATTAATAACCCTGATGCTTCCCTATTCCGCCACAGCACTTATCCTTCTTCTGATATGGATACAGGTAGCCACTGCCAAAGCACCTCACGTATGCGGTTCCGAAAAAGATAAAACTCTTTTGGAATTCTCTGACAGAAAAGAACTTAACATGGAATACCTGGCCACTTACCTGATCTTATTTATAATCTGCCTGCTCACTGTTGCACGTATCATTCCATATCAGATTCCTCTTGTATTGGTTCTTATATATATGCTGCTAAGAAACAGGGAAAATATAAGCAGGGTGGATTACTCCCTGCTTGCCACCTTTATCGCATTATTTATTTTTATCGGCAACCTTGGAAGGATTCCGCAATTCAGCAGTTTTCTGGAAAGAATCATGGCAGGAAGGGAAACACTTACTGCTGTTCTTGCCAGTCAGATTATGAGCAATGTTCCCGCTGCGCTTCTTTTATCCGGCTTTACAGATAATTACCGGGCTTTAATTGTCGGAACCAATATTGGAGGTCTCGGCACACTGATTGCATCCATGGCAAGCCTGATAAGTTTCAAATATATTGCAAAAAGAAAACAGGAATCTGAGAGGGAAGTATTTGGGAATATTCACAAACCTCCAATATTATATTCATGATATTCATGTTAATATTGTATTTTTTTTCTTAGATAAAGGTTTTCCCGGTAATACTTGCAGATTTTTCTGTGCCTGGCAGGAAAAAGAACCATTAAACTAAAGGCTTTAAAACAGCTGATTCGTCAGCAAGTCTATTAATTATAAAGTTGTAAACTGGTGTATTATACCATAATGATACTATTATGAAATGAACCCCCAGTAGTGCCAGCTGCTGGGGGTTCTTCTCTTTTTGTTCGGTTGAGCATCCGATTAGGCTAATAAAGGGCATGAATGATTTTTGTTTACTTTCCTTTATGAATGGGCAGCCAGTGTTGCCAGCTTCTGCATAATTGCACTTACATCCTGCATTACATTCAAATTTTCTTCCTCTGCCTGCATCGTCTCGCCTGCGTGCGCCGATACCTGCTGGGAAATCGCTGAGATTGTCTGAATGGAATCTATAATTTCCTTATTTGCATTCTGCAACTCGGAAATGCTTCTTGAAAGAGTATCTGCATTTTTCTGAATTGCCCGCGTACTGTCCTCGATACTCTCAAAGCTTTCTTCTGCATTTGATGCACCAGTCTTCTCTTCGTTAATTCCATCTATCATATTGGAGACAACACCGACCACCTCCATGATTGCATTGGACACGTTGCTGATCAACTCTGTAATATGTACGGTTGCTTCTTTGGTTCTCGTTGCCATACCGGAAATTTCTGTTGCAACGACAGAAAATCCTCTTCCTGCCTCTCCGGCACGGGCTGCTTCAATGCTCGCATTCAATGCAAGAAGACTTGTTTGGTTCGTAATTCCTCCAATCAGTTCTACAATGGAATTCATTTCATCCATATACTGGTTCAGATTTTCCAGTTTTTCTGTAACCTCGGTTCCATTATCAACAGAAGCTTCAACTTCCGATGCCAGGTGCTCGATATCCTGTTTGCCTTCCGCTAACGCTTTCAGAGTAAGCGTCATGCTGTTTCCGATTTCTTCCACAGCGGTTGCAACTTCATCCACCTTGTCCTGAATTGCATGTGTCTGTTCCAACTGATTCTGCACATGTTCTGCGGTATCAGTAGCACCTGCAGATACTTCCTGCATTGCCTCAGTCGTTGTCTTAGATGCCGCTGTCAGCTTTTCGAAACGTACATTGATATCTGCAATATTGCCGGAAATCTGCTGATCAAGTTCCTCATTTCTTTCCAGAAGATTTTCAGCCTCTGCTTTTGCCTGCGCCACTTCTGTAAATCTCTTTCTTGTGTTTTCGCGAATCACTTTTGTAGTCAAAACAGAATTCGCTCCAACCATAATCATAACAACAATCTGTACAACTGCTGCTTCGATTCCATGATACCCAAAACCGCCTTTTGTCGCACCGATCACAACAACAATGATACTCTCTAATATGGTACCTGTATTAATCAGAAGAAGATAACGTGTGTCACTGTAAATGGTGACAACAAAAATCATCGGAATTACAAATACATAAATCAGATTTGTCGGTGAGGTAAAAAGACATATTGTGTAAAACAATGCAAATCCATAGGAAACCAGATGTTTGATCATCGCATGTTCCGTATTACCCTTCCAACAAATCACCTCGCCAATCAAAGGTATAACACCAACAACCGTAGCGATTGTCATATATACCGGAGACAGTTGTCCTCTTACGCTTTCCCATATCATAAAAAATACCATAACCGTTACCGTACTGATATGTGACAGCATCGCAATGCGATTCGACCGCGTCAATTCCGAAATTTCTTTTGTTTCCACCATCATAATTCCTCCTCTAGAAAAGTTTTTCCTACTTATATGACTATTCTTCTAACTTTTAAAATATCATAAATATCCACACGCTTCAAGAAAATCTTTTTATTTTTCCACAACCACCTGACTTCCCATAATGATACTATTATGAAAAAGGAAAAATCCTTCCAATCAAAGGCATATTGTCAAGTGTGTATGTCAGATTTTTATATATTCATCGTCATATATGGGGGAATGCATATAATTCCATCTTTTTACAATTAAATTTCTTGGGTGAATAATATAACTTTCCCCTATGCGCTCCTTGTATTTTTCTCTGAAATTATTTAATGAAGTTGTTTTATATTGCTTTCCAGACTTTACTTCAATCGGAAACATCTTATATTTTAATCTGCTATTATTTGAAATGATAAAATCAATTTCCATATCATTTCGGTGCTTATTTTCATTATAGTGTGTATAAAAATATAACTTATGTCCATTCGCCACCAGCATCTGAGCTATTGCATTTTCATAAAGCATTCCTTCATTAATCTGTAATTTGCCTGCCAATATCTGTTTATATACTTCATCTTCAAGTAATTCATTCTCATCAAATGCATGGCTTACCAAAAGTCCGGTATCACCCATATAACACTTTACATAGCTTCTTGTCTCATTCAATGATAAGCCAACATTCGGATCATTACACAAAAAGCACTCATTGGATATCATAGAATCCGACAGCCAGAAAAAAGTTTCTTCATACTGGTCTGCATAACTACCATCTTGTAGCTTTTTGAATACAACTCTTTTTTCATGCTGTGAAAGAAATCCCGGAATCTGGTCATAGATTGCAAGAACTTTGCTTCTATATCTCATATCTATCTTCATAATATCTTCCCGATACAATTTAAGAATGTCCCTTTTTTCTTTATCCGGTTCTGTAAAATCTTTTTTACTTTCAATAAATGCCACTACAGGCATAGGCATCCCACCAACAAGCATATACTGATGAAACAAAAGCATTGCCTGATTATGCATACTTCTTTCCAAAGGTTCCCTTTTTTCAAAGCATTTTTTTATATATTCAACCAGCAAATCTTCTTCTAATGCTATTGCAAATTCTTCGAAATCCAATGGATACATATTGATATTTCTTTCTTCTGACGGTATGACAATATTCTTTACATTTTCTCTGATAGATATCAATGAACCAGTTTCGATATAATCATATCTTCCATCTGCAACCAAATATTTTATCGCAGCTCTTGCCTGTGGAAACATCTGTACCTCATCAAAAATAATAAGAGAGTTTCTCTCTGTCAGTTTTGTTCCAAAATGTGTCTGTAACAGCATAAAAAATGTATCCAGATCATTCAGATATCGCTCAAAATACATTTCGACTTCCTTATCTTTTTTAGCAAAGTCAATCAGAAGATAACTTTCGTATTCGTTTTTTCCAAATTCTTCGCAGATGGTAGACTTTCCAATACGTCTGGCTCCTTCTATCAGTAAAGCTTTTTTCCCCTGACATTCATTTTTCCATTCCAGTAGTTTTTTATATATTTTTCTTTTTAATATCATGGTTCCTCCAGATTATGCGCATATATTTTAGTTCTAATTTTTATGATTATACGCACATTGTAATTCATTTTTTGATTATACGCAAGTATTATAACCCTATTTTTTATTGATTATACGCAAATTCTATAAAGTCATATGTTCATACTTTTCCTCATTTCAAATCATAAATCTTACCTGATTATATCGGGAAAAGCATTTTATATTATATACTGTGTTATTAATTTTCTGGAATTTGCGACGATTATATAGTACTGATTCTAAACGGATTTTGAATTTATTTGGATAGTGATTAAATGAAAATAATTAATAATCTTAACCATGATAATTATTAGTAGTTTGAAGGTTGTCATCCGTAAAAGATTTAAACAAATATTCAAAAGCCTCTGGAAGTACTTTTGAACGTTGTTGCGTAAATGCTGATACAGACGGAGTATTTTTGTTAAAATCAAAGAAATCAAGTAGTTCTTTACTCATAGTAGCTCCACCCGAATTCATCATGATTCCTATAAAAGTTTTGAAATCAATTTTCCGTTTTCGAGAGAAATCGACATTGGGGTTTCGAAGAAATAAACATGGATTGTTAGCTAATTCCGAAATATGATTCTTTAGAGAATCTGAAACTTGATTAATATAATTGCTCATATGCGTTACCTCCTTGCAATCAAGATGTTCTTAATTACAAGGGCCGCTTTCGCTACCTCATTATCATTCAATAGCGAAAGCGGCCGCACATTTCGAATCATATGTCAAGTATTTATTACAAAACAAAAAGACCCTAGCATCATTTCTGATGCTAAGATCTTGATTGGTCATCTTAACTTAATGACATTGCTCTTTCGAGCTCTTTTCGCTTTGTACAACATTAAATTGTAGATGATTACTGTAAGAGTGAAAGTACACCCTGGTTTGACTGATTAGCCTGTGCAAGCATAGACTGTCCAGCCTGAGCAAGAATGTTGTTCTTGCTGTAGTTAACCATCTCTTCAGCCATATCTGTATCACGGATACGAGACTCTGCTGATGTAGTATTCTCAACTACGTTGTCAAGGTTGTTGATTGTATGCTCAAGTCTGTTCTGTACGGCACCAAGTGCTGAACGCTGTGAAGATACTGTTGAGATAGCATCTGCAATTGCATCAATAGCGTATGTAGCATCCTGCTCTGTATCAGCCTTGATACCTTTGATTCCAAGACCTGCAGAGTTCATTGAGTCGATGTTGACTGTAATCTTGTTTGTCATATCAGCATCAGCGCCTACGTGAAGGTTGAAGCTTAAGCCGTCTTTGTATGAAACAGTTCCTTTGTTAAGGGTGAATGTTGTGGTTGCATTATTATATGCCGTGTTTGTTGCAGTTGTAGCAGCTGTATCAGCTCCAATACTGCTAGCTTTTACGATTTCAGCTGTCTGTAACTGATATGCTTTTCCAGCAGTAATAACAGATGAATCTTTGTCGTCAACACCATCTGCAGTATTAGCATCGTTAATAACATTAAAAGTCTTACCCTTTACAGTTACTGATGCTCCCGCTACTGCTAAATCAGCGGTATCCTTTTTAGCGTTATCCCAATTAGCTTTTGTGTCTGTTTTAAAATCTGTACCTGATGCATACCAGCCAGCTTCTACTTTTGTACCCGCAGAATCAACTGAGTTACCATCTTCGTATGTATACTCCGCATTGCCGACTTTAACTGTATCACCTTTTTTAGGGGTTCCTACAGCTTTTGTTACATCAGCCTCCACCGCACCAATCGTATACTGCTTACCAGCTATATTAACTTTATCTCCAGCTGCAAGTGTCTTTAATGTTACACCAACGGTACCATCCCCATTATCTGTAAGTGTAACACCATCAATTCCTGCATCATGTGCATTTACATTGTGCTCCTTCTCTGATCCATCTCCCTTTAAAAGATATGTCTCATTGAACTTTGTTGTCTCTGATACACGATCAATCTCTGTTGTAAGCTGGTCAATCTCATCCTGAATAGCTTTACGGTCTGTGTTAGAGTTTGTTCCGTTTGCAGACTGTGTTGCAAGCTCATTCATACGCTGAAGCATTGAGTGAACCTCTGTGAGAGCACCTTCTGCTGTCTGTACTGCAGATACACCATCCTCTGCATTTGTTGAAGCTCTGTCGAGACCCTTAATCTGCTTTCTCATCTTCTCAGAAATTGTAAGTCCGGCTGCATCATCTGCTGCACGGTTGATTCTGTAACCTGATGAAAGCTTCTCTGTGCTCTTTGACTGTGCGCTTGTTGTTACGTTAAGCATTCTGTTGGCATTTGCTGCCTGCATGTTGTGTTGTACTACCATAATATAATCCTCCTTGTCCCACACTGTGGGTTATTATGTTTGACCTCTGGAAATCCTTTTCCCGAGGGTTGTGCAGCTGCTTTGTGTTTATTTTTTATTTAAGCAGTTGCTGTTTTTCTATAACAAGCGGCTTCCCGGGTGTGGCTTGCGCCACAGCCGCCTATTAACTTGATTAGTTGCTTTGCGTCTTTTTCTGACGTTCTTTCTCATTCCAGATGATTTGCTTGATTTGTTTCTTTGCTTCACTGGAAAACTCAGGTTCAGGATAATATGTATCTTTTCGCTTCGCCGGGTCTGGTTCGTTGTTGGATCTTGCGATATTCAGTTCTTTTGGAGCATCTATCAATAATCGACAGTGCTTTCCGGTTCCACCCGCGAACACGATTCGGATATCATCTCCGATATTTACATATTGCCCTTCCTTTAATGATAATTTGAGCATTTTCTACCTCCATGCACTAGGGAATAGCTTTGTCCATGCTTTTCCGAAATATGCAACA
>ENA-OQJE01000263-OQJE01000263.1-human-gut-metagenome-genome-assembly--contig:-NODE-263-length-10603-cov-3.024437_pt1 | contig 10603 bp, 5 predicted proteins | sample MGYA00242594_ERZ504760 | MGnify/ENA primary metagenome ERZ504760 (study PRJEB26092, sample SAMD00036358) | human gut metagenome | host: Homo sapiens | study: EMG produced TPA metagenomics assembly of...
AATCCCTTTTCCCGTAATGTATTTTACCGAACTGCATAGCCCCCGGCAATTCGGGAGCTGCATCCCAACGCTTGATACAATTCCATTTCTCTACAATAGGAATATACTCATTAGGGTCCGGATCTTTAATATTCTCAGGCATTTGTCCACCGGCCATCTTGATGTTCAGATAATGACCTTCCAGGTGCAATCCCAATACCGGACTGTCCGGTTCCGCCATCAACTTGGTACAAGTTTCGGCAGCCGCCTCAATCATCGGTACGGTAGAAGAAGACAATGTTGGAAAAATACTGGTAGTACCATGTTTCATGTGAGCATTAATGGCTGTACGGAAAGCCTCTTCCGTACCTTCCATAAAATCACCGCCACCACCACCATGACAATGGATTTCCACACCACCGGGAACAACATACATACCTTTAGCGTCAATCAGCTCGGCTCCGATAACAGCTAAATCACAATTGGTAACTTCTAAAATCTTATTGTCGCGCATAAGGACAGACCCGTCCTTCAACCAGCCCTGTGGGGTAAGAATCTTTGCGTTAATGATTTGGGTCAACATGATACTATGATAAGTTAGGATTTTTAATTGGCATATTAAATTCGCCAACAAAAATAGCAACTTTTTCACTTTCTGAAACAGATTTCCCCAATTATTTTCTAACTTTTTTAATAAATAAGCCCCGCTTAATAAAATCAAGCGGGGCACAGATAGTGGAAATTGAAACAAATCTTTTTACTTACTTATTAAAACTAGCCTACCTGATTTAAGTCCTTTACCTGTTGCGGTCAGTGTAATTTCTCCCGGTTTATTCGGTGCTTTGCACAACAGCAGTCATCATTCCGTTAAACACTTTCATTTGCGGAACATGGAAAAGTTCCAATGAAGTGGGGTCTCCGTTTGCACCGGCACGATAGGTTCCCGCACCTTTTACAGCATACTTGATGAGATGCTGTGCGTCGGGACAAAGGTTACCTTCTTTATCCACCACTCTCACTGTGACAAATGACAAATCCTTGCCATCAGCCTTTATTTCATTGCGATCTGCAACCAATTCTATATGGTCGGGCTTACCTGCCGTATGGATTTCCTTTTCGGCTACAGCATCCCCTTTCTCATTGTATGCAACCACTTTCACGGTTCCCGGCTCATACTTTGTATCCATCCACATCAAACGGTAGCGTTTCTGACGCTTGAAATCTGCTATGGAAGCAGAATCCGCACTATTTTCAGCCGTTACAGTCAAATCCTTGGTACGCTTACCCTGGCTCTTGCCATTGATAAACACTTCTGCAGACGGATAATTGGTATAGACAAAGATCGGGGTCACTTCTCCTTCACGTCCCGGCCATGTCCAATGAGGAAGGATGTGCAGTGTCTCTTCATCTTTGTTCCAATGGCTGCGGTACAAATAGTAACGGTCTTTGGGCAATCCGGCCAAGTCGATTATACCGAACAAAGAAGAATGGCTGGGCCAGTCAGTATAATAAGGAGTCGGTTCGCCCAGATAATCGAAGCCCGTCCATACGAACTCTCCGATCCCCCATGCGTTATCCTCGTGCCAAATCCAGTCGTCTTCCGGCAAATTGGACCAACCACAATGTTCCACATCGTAAGAAGAAGACTGATGATCGTCATATTTCTTCATAGCCTGACGGACAACGGGGGAATTTATAGACACCACGCGAACTTACTGTAGAAGCTGTTTCACTACCTAAAATATACTGCTGAGGCAACTTCTTATAGTTTTCAGGATATTTATGGGGACGATAATTGAAAACCGGCCTACGATTCCATAACGGCAGCCATATTATTGTTTACCACGGCATCGGGCGCATCCATACCTTGTGTTACAGGGCGGGTGGGGTCTTCACGATGGCAAATATCCTGCAACATACGCGAGATTTTCGGACCGTTACTGCCGCTCCACTGATCAGGTACTTCATTACCTGTACACCACATCACAATACTTGGGTTATTACGATAGTGACGAATCAGATTCGTCAAATCCTTATCCACCCATTCATCAAATACTTTATGATATCCATTGGCCATCTTTGCCGATTTCCATTCGTCAAAGGATTCCGCCATCACCATCATACCCATCTCGTCACAAGCCTCCACCAGTTCGGGAGCCGGCATATTATGAGAAGTACGGATTGCATTACAGCCCATATCTTTCAGAATACGAATCTGACGACGGATAGCGGCATCATTTACAGCACCTCCCAACGGGCCTAAGTCATGATGGTTACATACTCCTTTGAATTTGGTCAATTTTCCATTCAGAAAGAAACCCTTGTCGGGGATAATCTCCAAGGTACGGATACCAAAACGAGTGGTATATTCGTCTTTCAAGGTATTCCCTTCATATACTTTGGATTCAGCCATATAAAGAACCGGAGTTTCAGGACTCCATAACTCAGGATTGGCTACTGCAAACTCCTGTTCAAACAAAGTATTGTCAAAAACACTTAACTTGTTTTCCCCGGTAGCAACCACTTTGCCGTTTTTATCCTTAATCTGCGTCACAATACGGTAATTATCCTTATTGGCTCCTTCGGGACTAACCAAAGAAGTTTTCAAAGACACTTTTGCATATTTGTCTGTCACCACGGGAGTGGTAGCATACGTCCCCCATGTCGGGATATGCGCATCTTCATTGATTACCAGATGAACATTGCGGTACAAACCGGCCCCCGGATACCAACGTGATGATTCAGGCTCGTTTTCCAAACGGACTGCCAGCTCGTTCTTCTCACCCGGTTTCAGATAAGGGGTCGCATCCACATAAAAGGAATTATAACCGTATGGCCAATAGCCTGCCTCCTGCCCGTTCACATAGACACGGGCATGGCTCATTGCTCCGTCAAATATCAAAGTAGCCTTCTTGCCTTTTTCAAAACCGGGAGCATCAAAGTTCAGGCGATACCATCCGGTTCCTACAAATGGAAGACCTCCGGTACGGCCGGCATGTTCCAAAGCCTCTGTCTGTCCATCCTGAGTGATAGCCATTTCCTGCTTGTCGTTATTGATACTGAACGGACCATAAATCGCCCAATCATGAGGAACGGTGACGTTCTGCCATTTACTGTCATTATAACCGGGATTGGCAAATTCCGCATTATCTTCACGCGTAAATTTCCACCCTTTTTCGAAAGTCTGCTCTGTACGTACCTGCGCTTGCATAAAAGCAAAACAACAAACAGCTCCTAACGCAGCACACAAAAATCGTTTCGTATTCATAGTTATTTCTTATTAGGATTTTCTGTTACTATAAAAGTAATTTCACCTGCCTTGATCAAATCATCATGCGAAATCAAATATTTATTAAGTTTCTTATTGCCCAGTCTGATTTCCTTTATATAATCCCCTTGTCCTTCTTTCTTGATAACCAATTCTTTCTTGCCCCAATAGTTAGGATCAAGCTGAACGGTCACTTTATCAAAAGTAGGAGTAGTCAATGTATATTCGGGCACACCCGGACAATCCGGATAGAATCCCATCATACTGAATATAGCCCATGCAGACATCGTACCCGTATCATCATTGCCAGGAATTCCATCCGGCTTAGTTGTGAAATACTTAGCCAGCAATTCCTTCACCAATTTCTGTGTACGCCATTCTTCACCCTTGAAACGACTGAACAGGTAAGGATAAGCTATATCGGGTTCATTAGCCGGATCATAATTTCCTTCATCGAACACGCTTTGCAGCTTATCGACAAATTTCTTATCACCTCCCATCAGTTTCACCAGTCCATTGATATCATGAGGAACAAAGAAAGTGTAATTCCATGCGTTACCTTCGTGGAAACCGGGACTAGGTGCAAAATTCGCTCCTTCTTTCGGGTCAAACGGTTCATAGAACTTACCTTCCTTGGTGATAGGACGCAAAGTTCCGAAATCCTTGCTATAATAATTCTTATACCCCATAGAACGTTTGCGGAACAGTTTCGCATCTTCCTTTTTACCTAGAGCCTCTGCCAAAGTGGACAGCGCATAGTCGGCAACATAATATTCCAAAGCATGAGAAACCGAGTTGTCATACTGGCTTTCCATCGGCACATACCCTTTGGACATATAATCGTCATTATCCGGACGCATCAGATTATCCTTGCCCGGAGTAGTGGCCGACTTATACATTCCCTTATAAGCTTCGTCAATGTCAAAGTCTTGCAATCCCTTCATCCAACTGTCTACCAGAACAGGAATAGAGGGGTCACCTTCCATAGTCAATGTTTCACGACCATATAATTCCCATTTCGGGAACCATCCGTGTTCCTTATACATACCCATCATAGTATGTATCATATCCATCTGACGTTCCGGATAGACCAAAGTCATCAACTGATGGTAGTTACGATAAGTATCCCACAATGAGAACACCGTATAACGGTTACGGTTGGTGGTCAGAATCTTGTCTCCCTCCATTTGTGGATATTGTCCGCTTACATCCTGCAAAATATTAGGATGAATCATGGTATGATACATAGCGGTATAGAATACTCCCTTTTGTTCTTCCGTGCCACCTTCTACCTTGATACGGGAAAGATCATCGTTCCATCTCTTACGGGCCTCCGCACGCAGTTTGTCGAATGTTGTGCCGAAAGGCTGTTCTTTTTCCAAATTCAGACGAGCATTCTCAATGCTGACAAAAGATACGCCCATACTGACCTCAATCACTTCTTCCGCCGTAGTATCGTAAGTAAACCACACTCCTATATCATCTCCGCTTATTTCTTTTGTATAAGCAGTATAGAGTTTGTATTTACCGGCTGTATCGTCCCATTGCGCCTCCACACCCATCGGACGCATCATTTTCCAATAACCGCGTTTTGCCGGTACTTTGTTGATACGCATTACAAAATAGATGGGAAATACTGCCTGAGGATTGTAACAGAAAGTTCCCAACAACTTGGTACCTTCAATCTCACGGTCGTTTACAAAACGAACGGTAGCACCACTCTCATTGGTCAATCCCTCTCCCAGATTCAACAAGATATTGCTTTGTCCGGCAGGAAAAGTAAAGCGTGCCATACTGGTACGTGGGGTGGCAGTCAGTTCACATTTCACATTGTATTTATCCAGTATATTGGTATAATAACCCGGATTTGCAGTCTCACCTTGATAGAAACTTCCATAATTATGATAATCCACATCCAGTTTGCCGGTGGTAGGCATCAATAACAATGACCCCAATTCCGGACAGCCTACCCCGCTAAGGTTAACGTGCGCAAAACCGGTAAGATATTTATTATTGAATTCGTATGGAGTGGACCACCATTGCTTATCTTTATCCTTATCCCCTTCGGGAACTCCCATCACATTGAAAGGAGTCACCGACATCATTCCATGAGGAGTTAATGCTCCGGGATTTTGTCGTACCGTAATTAGTAGTACCCACAAAAGGGTTTTACATAATCTACCGGCTCTTTCTGTGCTGCCGCAGAAAAAACTGAGATACAAATCAGAACAGCCGATAACAAAATTTGTTTCTTCATGCTATTTATTGTTTATATAGGTTCTATTATTTCACTACAATTTCATCTGTAAACAAGAAACCTCCGAATTCACCCGAAGATGCCTGATAACGTATGTAACGTGCTTTGGCATTTCCTTCCCAACCAAAGTTGGTGAAAGTCACCTTGTCATCCTTCACTACTTTGTGTTCCATGCGCTTCAGTTCCGTAAACTCCTTACCATCATTAGAAACGGAAATGATTACTTCTGAAGGCATAAAGACTTCAGGTCCACACACCTGCATAAAGTCTGCTCCAACAGAATGAATTTCTGTTTCTTTTTCCATATCAATGGTCACATCCATTCTTTTTTTGTCTATGAAACCTTGCCAGCGCTTGTCACCATAAGTCCAGCCTCCAATCACCCCATCTACCAAGGCACTATCACCACCGGCCGAATAGCCGGGATAATAAGCGGCATCCGGTCCGTAAGTCACTTTCTTACCTACTGCCAAGTGTTGTATGGGCTGATCCGCTCCCGGACGATTTCCTATCTCATTTTTCAAATCGAAAGGATGGTATCCTTCAGCTTTCAATGCCTCTACCTCTTTCAATGCGCGAGCATGAAAATCATCATAGTTCTTCACAGAAGGATCACTCCAAGCAACTTCCGCCAACGCAAGAATACGAGGATAAATCATCATTTCTGCATGTTCCGGAGTCGGAATATATTCTGTGAATAAATTAGCTTGTACTCCATACACTAACTGGACTTTATCCGCACTCAAAGTATCGGGTACAGGATTAAATGAATAAACTTTGGCCAAAGGCAGATACCCTCCTATTGCTTCCGGCTGGGAATCAGGAGCATCCTGATAAGAATCAAAATAGCAGAACTCACCCGGACTCATAATAGCCATGTGGCCGGAATCAACCGCTTTCATTCCCCCTTCCGTGCCACGCCATGACATGACAGTAGCATTAGGCGCCAAACCACCTTCCAATATTTCATCCCAACCCAATAATTTACGTCCGTGGGCATTCAAAAAGACCTCGATACGATGAATCAGATAACTCTGTAACTCGTTCACATCTTTCAAGCCCTCTTTTTTCATACGTGCCTGACACAGTTTGCAAGTGGGCCATGAGGCTTTACCGGCCTCATCCCCTCCTATATGAATATATTCGGACGGGAAAAGTTCCATCACCTCTGTCAGCACATTTTCCAGAAACTCAAAAGTCTTTTCATTACCGACACAGAAATCGGCTTGTTTGTAAGGTTCGTGTGTACAAGACAACTCGGGATAAGCAGTCAGTACTTCTTCCGAATGTGCAGGCATCTCTATCTCAGGAATAACAGTAATAAAACGTTCCTGAGCGTATGCCACCAGTTCACGGATATCATCTTGAGTATAATAACCTCCGTGAGCATCTTTACTACCTTCTTCTTCATACCGTCGTCCGTTATTCCACCATTCTTTCCATGTAGGAAACTCACGCCATGCCGCAAATTCTGTCAGACGGGGATATTTTTTTATTTCAATACGCCAGCCCGCAGCGTCAGTAAGATGCAGATGCAAACGGTTCAATTTATAATATGCCAAAGCATCCATCTGCTTTTTTATAAATTCCTTGTTGAAAAAATGACGGGAAACATCCATCATAAAGCCACGATAAGCAAAACGGGGCTCGTCTGTAATGATTCCTACCGGCAATCCTTTTTCATCAGCCATTTGCAGCATAGTCTGAACTCCATAGAATAGTCCTGCTCCGGAAGTCGCACGAATAAGTACCTGATCAGGAGTTACCGTCAGAACATACCCCTCGGAAGAGTTTACCTCCGGCAATTGAGCCACTTGCTTCAAGACAATAGTATGTCCCTCTTCTGCCGCTACCGGTTTCAGCTTCATGAAAGAAGCCGCCAAATAATCCTTCAAAATCTTTTTATCTCCTTCGGACGCATCTATATACAATCCTGTTTCCGGATTCAGAGGAAACACTCCCTGTTGCAATTCCACCTTCAATGGTGCAGGAATAACAGAAAGTGTGCGTTGCTCTTCCTTTGTGCAACTTGCAAACAACAAGCCCAATGCAGCTCCTGCCAATATAATCAATTTTCTCATCTTCTATTTTCTTTAATTCTATTAATTTCATTGGTACGAATGCCCGGTTTCAGTTCTCCATTAATAATGTAATGGAATCCGTCCTGAGAAACTATTACAGCTCCGGCACGCGCACCTTGCTCATATTCACCTAATGTAGTCCATTTATTCGTCTGTGGATGATAGAGCAGCAGATTTCTGTTAAACCGATACCACTCTACAGGATGTGACAAATATTCTTTTCCCGCATAAATACCTTGGAGAGCCTTTAAGAATATATCCTTATCAACTCCTCCGGCACACAATATCATCCCCTCGCCAAAAGAGGTTCCCATTCCACCACCTAAAGAGATCTCATTACCTTCTGCATCACACGGAGTGGCAACCGATGACCATTCTTTCGTTTCCGGAGAATACATATATCCATCTACCGATAAAGAAGCCTGGTGCCCTTCAATAGCCGGGGCAAAGCCACCCCATATATAAAGTTTTCCGTCTTGCGCCACGCAAACAGGTTGTACTCTGGGTTCACCCGGAATATCTGTTTCTTTTTTCCATCCTCCAGACAAATCCAACAGATCAAGCATGTACATGGCCGAGGACGGAATGCCATTTACATTTCCCCCGACAATATATAGTGAATGTCCTACTAATGCACCTGCCATATTATCTATAGTTGCAGGTAAGGATGGTAACGTATCCTTTTTCAAAACGTCTTTTTGCAAAGATAAAGAAAAACATCAGACAGGCTATGGGTTGCTGTAGCTCCTCCAACACAAATTAACCCTTTTTCAGTAGAAATAGTGACTCCATAAGCTGCTGCCTGAGGCAGTTGGCCTATTTTTTTCCACTCAAAAGCCGTATCATTTGACAAAGAGGTTATATATACATCTGGGTAAAAGACTTTTTTCCCGCCATCGGCCGCCGGTGTATCGGGAAAATTACAACCTCCGGCTATTAATAAATTTCCATCAATCACTCCCGCATATAATGCAGAAACTCCCTTAAGAAAACCAGCATCCTCCGTAGGAAATCCCTGCATTTTCTCAAGAGATATTTCATAAACATCCGGCCGGCTGCTACAAGCAGCCACTACCATCATGCCTATTATCGCATAAATGCCATATATTATTTTCCTGATCATGTTTTCATGGTGAAGTTTACAAATTCTTTACAAGCAGTGTTGCGCAGCTATCTTTTAGGACAAACGCTACGCAACACCAGCACTGATTTTACAATTAATCTACAGTAATTTCATCTACAAACAGAAATGCAGGATTTCCTTTACCTCCATGCCAAGAAGGAATATTGTATTCCGGCTTTGCCAATACTTTCAGATAACGTGCTTTCACAGGTTCAAAGCTCAATACATGTTCATATAATTGGTTTGGATTATCCAAAGTCATTGCAGGATATTCTTCTGAAGCTACTTGCTTGAAATTCTCACCGTCTTCTGAAACAGCGACACTGATGGAACGCGCGTCAAATATCCAGTCACCCTTCTCCACATTTGTAGTAAGTGTCACTTTGCTGAAATCAGCCGGCTGCCCGAAATCAATCACGGCTTCCATATCATTCTTATAAAAAGCAATCCAACGTCCTGTCTTATAATTTCTATTTCCTTTCAAACCATCCACCAAGGTAGAGATACCGGCAAATTCATATTGCTTGTTCACAGGTTGTAGAGCTGTTATTTTCTTTGAAGTCGATTTGCTGAACGCAATGTCTTCTTTCACAATACGACTATTGCCTGTAGGACGGACAGCCATAGCCTTAAACGTACAATTTGTATTGATCTTCACCGGTTCTGTATAAAGCTGTGAAGCGGTAGTGGGATCTGTGCCATCCAATGTATAATATACCGGACAGTTGTCTACAGTAGACAAAGTAACATCCACCGTACCAGTTTCCGCATTAGGCTCAAACCGGGCAGTCACATCAAACACATGCTTGGCATAATTATACTGATATACATCATATATCTTCACCATACGTACCAAACGCTGCAAGAAATCCTGATAATCCTTATGTTCAGGATTTGTCCATTGAATATCTGCCAAAGCGGCCATACGTGGTAATTCCATATATTCCACCTGACTAAATGTAGGAATATACTCAGTCCACAAATTAGCCTGTACACCTTTAATATATTTCTGTTCCTCCGGTGTCAGTGATGCCGGCATAGGTTCATAACTATACACACGTTCTAAAGGTAAGTAACCGCCAATGGCTTCCGGTTCCTGTTCCACATCCTTGCTCTGATAATAGTCAAAATACAAATAAGTATTCGGTGACATAATAACATCATGCTTCTGCTTGGCAGCCTCAATACCGCCACCTTCACCACGCCATGACATGACAGTAGCATTAGGAGCCAACCCACCTTCCAGAATTTCATCCCAGCCAATAATCTGACGTCCGTGGTCATTCAAGAATTTTTCCGCATGATTGATAATGAAGCTCTGTAATTTTTCCTCTGCCGTGTGGTTCTTGTCAGCCTTAATACCTAAAGCTTTGATACGATCCTGGCACTTTGGACATTTTGTCCAACGCACTTTAGGACATTCATCACCACCCACATGAATATATTCTGACGGGAAAATCTGAATAATTTCTCCCAATACATCATCTATGAATTTCAAGGTTTCATCATTTCCTGCACAAAGCACATCTTCCGATACTCCCCAGATTTTCCATACTTCGTACGGACCACCTGTACAGCCTAAGTTAGGATATGCAGTCAATGCCGCTTGCATGTGCCCCGGCAAATCTATTTCAGGAATAACCGTGATATGACGTTCGGCAGCATAAGCTACAATTTCTTTTGCTTCTTCCTGTGTGAAGAAGCCACCATAAGGCTTTCCATCATATTTTCCCGAGTTATGACCGATAACGGTTTCCGTTCTCTTAGAACCCACTTCCGTCAATTCAGGAAGACCTTTGATTTCAATTCTCCAACCTTGATCATCTGTAAGATGCCAATGAAAACGATTCATATTATGTAAAGCCAACATATCTATAAAACGCTTTACCGAATCA
>ENA-OQJE01000264-OQJE01000264.1-human-gut-metagenome-genome-assembly--contig:-NODE-264-length-10602-cov-3.141766_pt1 | contig 10602 bp, 8 predicted proteins | sample MGYA00242594_ERZ504760 | MGnify/ENA primary metagenome ERZ504760 (study PRJEB26092, sample SAMD00036358) | human gut metagenome | host: Homo sapiens | study: EMG produced TPA metagenomics assembly of...
CTCTCCGTCGCGGGTGATATGGAAAATGGTATCCTATGTCCGTGAAACCCCGGTGGCGGATGTGGTCCTGGCGGCAGGTCTCAAAATCCAGCCTCCGCCCCTCAGGGGTGGGCGGAGCAGTGGATAATAATCAGGGTGATGGTTCTCCTGTTCATCAGATGCAGGCGTTCAGTCCGAGCGCGCCGGCAAGGGCGGTGGCTACGGTGATGATTACTTTCAGAATCAGTGTCCAGGTGTTTTTCTTTGTTCTTGAACTCATTGGAATTTTGTTTTAGAGGTTGATAATAAGTGAATTGTAATGGAAGCCAAGGGCTGAATGTGCCCCAATGAAAAACGGCTTGTCATTGGGGCACATTCAGCCCTTTAGCGTCGTGTCTTGCCTCCGTCGTACTGGGGTTCCGTCAGGCCTGTCCTCCGTTTTCCGGCTCCTTCGCCTCTCCGGTAAGATCCACACTGGTCTTTCCGGCTTTCAGCGCCTTCACCACCAGTCGGGCCGCCTTGCGCGTGGCCACCAGATTGAACACAGCTTCCTCCTGCAAGTTCTGGAAACGTGTTCCGGCACTCCAGTTCACATTCAGCTTTCTGACATGGATGGCAGGATTGTAGTCGGCAGCGCTTTCCGCTCCTATACTGTTGATGCTGATGGAGAAATCCCCCAAGTCGCCCAGCTGTATCTTCTGTCCTCCCAGAAGCTGTTCCCTCATGCAGTCCACTGCCATGGTGAGGATAGCCACGATGTCCGCACGCTTGTACACACAGCCGTGGCTGGCAATGTGCTCGGCAAAGCGGTTGATGTCCATCACTTCAGCATACTGTGCACTGGCGTAGGCCTTCTTGGCGGCGTCCACGTCCATCGGATTGCTACGCATAACGATACTGTAATTTACCATAGTCTGTTAAAATTAAAAGTTGATAATTGAGAATTAAGAAACACTGTTGCCGGGGAATGAAGTAAGTCAGCCGTCAGTCACTGTCCATTAACCGTCTGCCACTGGTTGCCGACTGCTGAAAGAACCCTATCTTTCACGTGTAAGATCCTATATCTTACAGCTGTAAGATTATAGATCTTTCGCCTTCATCGTCCCGACATTACAAAGATACGATGTGCGGATTCCGGAAAGTTGATTCCGGTGGATTGTGGTTGATAACAGTTGATTCTAGTTGATTATTGTTGGAAAAACATTCTTTCTTCTCGTCCGTTTTTCGTACTTTTATGGAAGTAAATAAAAAGTATGGAATGTATGGAGAATTTTGAGATACGCACGTACGGCCGCACCGAACTGGCCCTGTGTTATTTCCCGGATTTGAATCCGCAGGTGGCTTACCGTAAGTTGCAGTATTGGATTGACTATTATCCTCACCTCAGGGAGGAGCTGGAGAAGATGGGCAGTGGTTTGAGTTGCCGTACCTATATGCCGGCTCAGGTACAGCTGATTGTGGGGGCGATAGGGGAGCCGTGAAAGGGGATTGTGATGGGTGTGCAGCCAAATAAAAAGAATAGCTTCCCCAATTACGTAATTGATATTGCAAGTGAACGACCGGCTCGTGTTGACAGTTGCATTGAAAGATTGGCAAGGTTGATATATGTGAATGAAAATGACACGAATGACGCCAATCAGAGATATAAACCCAATTTGCGCCATTCGTGTCATAAAGAACGGAATAGAACCTCTATTCCCGTATTTCCCCCTTATGCACCAGCATTTTCACCAGTGTCCGTTTGGAATTGTGCGTGTCCGAAACCCATAGCACAGAGTCGTTTTGCGCATAGATGCGGGCAGGCTGGGAAAAAGCATATCCTTTTACAGTTTTTATTTTCTTGCTCCATTCGTTGGACTGGCGTTCATATATGTTGATGGCGTCATTATCGCCGGTAGCATACCAGCGGTCGCCGCACAACGCCAGTGTCTTGGGCTTGAAGCCGGGCGACAGGGAAAGATCGTCCAGATCGATGGAAGCGTCGTTTGCCAGATCATCGTTGACCAGTGCCGGATCGAGCACCCGTATTTTCTTTCCTTCATAATCCGTGAGCAGCAGATGCCCTTCCGCATCGGGCTGCATGGAATGGCTGGCAAAGCCGTTGTTGCCCGGACTGCCGTTGCCGGATGCCCGGCGGTAGCGGTTCACCTTCTGGTAATTTTCCGGGGTGGCATCCTCCTCTTTGTAAATGCTGACCATTCCGTTCTTGTCGCGTGCGAAAATCAGCCCGTCCTTTACCGTCATGGCCTGTGCCTGGAATACGGGGCCGCTCCATTGCCCGTTGCCTATGCAGGTGAGGTAGGACAGTTCCGGCAACCGGAATACATGGATGCGCGACTGGCGTTCGGCCACATACAGCCGGTTGCCCGACGGGACGATGGCCTCTATCTGACTTCCGAAACTCTTCTCCCCGCCGTCGTGCTGCCAGCTCTGCAAGGTTCCCAGCCGTTCACCTTTCTTTATACTGAACAGCAACAGGCTGCTGCCTGCCTTTCCGATGTTTGCGATGAAAAGGGTATCCCCCAGATGGGCGACGGTATAAGGGGTGAAATCCTCGGCCGTTTCCATGCCCAAGGTTTCCGCATCAATCAGTTGCGCCGCCTCATACGAGTAATACCAGTAACTGTTATAATCACCGTTTCCTTCTCCTTCCCCGTTTCCTCCGCCGGGAGCGGAGGGGTAGCCGCAGATTTCATCCAGGGTGACTTTGCTGCATTGTGCCGTCAGGACTCCGGACAGCACAATCAGGATATAAGCGTATATTTTCATGTTGTTCTTACTATATTATATAGGTATATATTTATTTCAGCTCACTCATGGGGATGGCGTAAACGCATGTCCCGTTTTTCACACGGTCGGTGATGAACAGCGTGTGGCGGCGGATGCAGAACTTCTCGGGTGCTTGCAGGGTGATGCCGCCGATGGTGGTATGGTCCTTCACGATCTCTCCTGTCCGGGGATTGACCTCACAGAACTTTTCTGTACCGTTGGAACTTACAAACAGCCTTCCTTCGTAGAAATCCAAGTCGTAGGGTACATTTTTATAAGCCAGTTGCCCGGTACGTTTGGGGGAAACTCCTTCCCGTATCCCGTCGGGGGCGAACAGGTCTATGCGTTTGGCGGGATGGGTGGAGTAGAGCAGGCCGGTCTGTTCGTCCACTGCCATGCCGTAAGTGCCGTTTGTCTCGCCCAGATGTTCGGAACGTACATAAATCCGCGGAGTCACTCCGGACTGTATAGCCTGCTCTTCTACAAAGTTGACGTAGCGTTTGTCGTGTATCATGACCAGCCCTTTGTAGAGCAGCACATCGAAGGCATGTACGGTCTGCGTAGGCCCTGTTCCCCAGCTTCCATTGCCTATGCAGGTAAGGAACTGATGGCTCTTCGCATCAAAAATCTCGGTACGGCTTCCTTCGTGGGTGACATAAATCTTGTCGTGGGCACGGGTGACACCGTTCGGGCGGCCGCCGAATTTCCCGGTAGCTTCTCCGTGCTTCCATTCCTTGATGCTTCCCAAGTGCTTCTTGCCGCCGCCGGCAAGGCCGAACACCTCTACGCTGTACTGGTTGTCCGCATCGTTCACGGCATACAGGGTATCTCCGTACACATATACATCCTTGGGGCGGAAGGTGGTTCCCGTAGCGCCGGGCAAGTCTGTATAATCCAGCTTGAACGCCACCGGCTCCCCGTCGTTTCCTCCCCGGTCGGTTTCTCCGCGCAGGGGAGACAGGCCACCGTCCAGCGCATCAAGTTCCGGGTCTTCGATAATGTGTTTCGAAGCCACGTATATATCATCAAAATAACGGTTTCTGCTCCAGCGGGTGTGCAGGAAGCGGCGGGAATAGACGGGCAGCTCCTTGTCCAGCGACAGCGCCACATATACGTTGTTGCACAGGGTGATCCACCCCGGTCCCGTCTGTTCGTAGGTCATGTTTCCCGCATGGCCGTAGCCCACACAGTGGGCAAACTCGTGGAATATGGTTTCGGTGATGCTTTTGTCATCGGCATAGTGTTCCAGATAACACACTTCATGCATGCCGAAGGTGGTTCCTCCGCCCAGTCCCATCACGCCGGTGGTATAGCCGAAGGTCAGTCCGCGGTGGTTGAGCACGTTGGCCAGCAGGGCGGTCTTGTCTATTTCCGCCTTGTCATTGTTGCTGTGCAGCGGGCCGAACTCGTACAGGGCGGTCTTGAACCGTTCCGACGAGAACATATATCCCATGTTCAGCGCGATGGCCACCGCCTCACGCGTGTGCGAAGCCTTCATCTTGTACTTCCAGCTGTCCTGGGTGTCACTGTATCTGCCGAAGGCGATGTACCATTTGCAACGGATGGATTGCAGCCTTGCCCAGTACGGGTCGTCACACTCTACGGTGAAGGTCAGGTTTTCTTCCGTGAGGTAGGGGTTTGCCATGATCCGTATTTTCTTTCCGCTGCAGGTATAGGCGGTCAGGTCCTTGGTGGCGAACGGTATGTGTACCCGGAGTTGCTGGAAAGGCATGATCTTTTCCAGCGACATGAACTTGAATTCTTCCTCGTAACCGTCTATCCTGGCCCAGAAAGTCACGTTTTTCAAGGCTCTGGGACTATAGAAACGGAGTTGGAAACAGTGCTCGTCGTCCATTCCGAACTGAAGAGGCTGGCTGACGTAGAAGCTGCGCTGGCTGGAGTCGAAATAAACATCCTGGGATTCATTGTCATTCAGCAGGTAATACGTGTTGTCCGGGTTATAATCTGTTTCGGCCAGCCGGACAGGCAATTCATTGTTTGCCACGTTTCCTTCTCCGGAAACCGGAAATTCGTCCTCTTTGCAGCCGCCCAGCAGTAAAAGCATACCTGCTAAAATCAACAGGCTGGTGGAAAAAAGTTTTTTCATCGTCTGTCTTTATTAGAATTACATTTAAATTTGAAATAATCACTCTTTTGAAAAAGGGTTGCAAAAATAATTGTTTTAGATCAGATGAACAAAGAACCCGTATTGCATTTTATATGAGCCCCTGTTTTTTATGTTCTTTTGTTTTTCTGCCTTAAAAAAATAAATCCTATATTGTTGCCCTGGGCTTTGTTCATCGGAAAATATGCTGTATTTTTGTTATCCGAAATAAAGATGAAGATATGGCACAACCTTTAGCAGAACGTTTGCGTCCGAAGACATTGGACGATTATATAGGTCAGAAACACCTGGTGGGGCCGGGGGCTGTCTTGCGCAAGATGATTGATGCGGGACGCATCTCCTCCTTTATCCTTTGGGGGCCTCCGGGGGTGGGAAAGACCACGCTGGCGCAGATCATAGCCAACAAGCTGGAAACTCCTTTTTATACACTGAGCGCTGTCACTTCCGGTGTGAAGGATGTGCGCGATGTGATAGAGAAGGCGAGAAGCAACCATTTTTTCTCGCAGGCCAGCCCCATCCTGTTCATTGATGAAATCCACCGGTTCAGCAAGTCCCAGCAGGATTCCTTGTTGGGGGCGGTGGAGACGGGAGTGGTGACCCTGATAGGCGCCACCACCGAGAATCCCTCGTTCGAGGTGATCCGGCCCTTGCTCTCCCGCTGTCAGTTGTATGTGTTGAAATCATTGGAGAAGGAAGATTTGCTGGAACTGCTGCATAATGCCATCGCAAAGGATGTGATACTGAAAGAAAAGAAGATAGAGCTGAAGGAGACGGATGCCATGCTCCGCTTTTCGGGAGGCGATGCCCGCAAGTTGCTGAACATACTGGAATTGGTGGTGGAAGCGGATGCGGATGCCGGAACCATTGTGATTACGGATGAGAAGGTGACCGAGCGTCTGCAGCAGAATCCGTTGGCGTATGACAAGGATGGAGAGATGCATTATGATATCATTTCCGCCTTTATCAAGTCCATCCGCGGAAGTGATCCGGACGGGGCGCTCTACTGGCTGGCGCGTATGGTGGAGGCCGGAGAGGACCCGGCTTTCATAGCCCGCAGGCTAGTCATTTCGGCAGCCGAGGATATCGGTCTGGCCAATCCCAACGCATTGCTCCTGGCGAACGCTGCTTTTGATGCCGTGATGAAGATAGGATGGCCTGAGGGGCGTATCCCGCTGGCGGAAGCTACGGTGTATCTGGCCACCAGCCCTAAGAGCAACTCGGCATACGAGGGGATCAACAGCGCCCTGGAACTGGTGCGGCAGACGGGCAACCTGCCTGTTCCCTTGCATCTGCGCAACGCACCCACCAAGCTGATGAAACAGTTGGGCTATGGCAAGGATTATAAGTATGCACATGCCTATCAGGGCAATTTTGTGCAGCAGCAGTTCCTGCCGGACGAGGTGAAGGGCAGCCGCATCTGGCATCCGCAGAACAATGCGCAGGAAGCGAAGATAAAGGAACGGATGCAGAGCCTCTGGGGGGAACGGTTCAAGGAATGAAAATGAATTGCATTGATCCTGTGCTATAAAATTAAAAATTGGAACGCAAATGACATAAATCCAACCTTCCGGCCGGTTTATATCCATGCTGTGCAGCTGTTAATTTGCGTCATTCGCGTTCCAATCTAACCGAATAAATGAACAAAATATGAAATTTAATTTTTGAAAATATGAAAATAGTAGTTTTAGACGGTTACGGATTGAATCCCGGTGATTTGTCATGGGAGGAGATGCAGGCGTTGGGCGAGCTGACGGTATATGACCGCACGGCCCCTGCCGAGTTATTGGAGCGTTCTGCCGGAGCGGAAGTGCTGATTACAAATAAAACGGTGATTACGGCGGAGGATATGGCCGCTCTGCCCGCCTTGAATACATCGGCGTGCTGGCTACAGGATATAATATTGTGGACATCCAGGCTGCGAAAGCGCGGGGCATCATTGTCACCAACATACCTGCCTACAGCACCGCTTCCGTTGCCCAGATGGTCTTTGCGCATATACTGAACATCACCCAGCGTGTAGGCCATTATGCCTATGCCAACCGTCACGGGCGTTGGGCAAATAATCCCGACTTCTGCTATTGGGATACCGACCTGGTGGAACTGGACGGGAAGAAGCTGGGAATCATCGGCTTGGGAAACACCGGACAGGCGACGGCGCGCATCGCTGCCGCTTTCGGAATGCAGGTATGCGCCTATACTTCCAAGCCGCAGTCACAACTTCCCGGAGGAATCCGGAAAATGGAGCTGGATGAGCTTTTCCGCAAATGTGACGTGGTGAGCCTGCACTGCCCCCTTACCCCCGATACCAAAGAACTGGTCAATGCCACCCGCCTGGCCCTTATGAAACCGACAGCTATTCTGATAAATACCGGCCGCGGTCCCTTGGTAAACGAGAAAGACCTGGCCGACGCACTGAACAAGGGCGTGATAGCGGCTGCCGGACTGGACGTGCTTTCTTCCGAGCCTCCCCAATATACCAACCCCTTGCTGACGGCGAAGAACTGCTTCATTACGCCGCATATCGCCTGGGCCACGAAAGAAGCCCGCGTCCGGCTGATGCAGATTGCGGTGGGGAACTTGAAAGGATTTATCAAGGGTGCGATTGTAAATAATGTGGCGGAATGAGAACAAAGGAAAAAGACGGGAAGAAAAGAAGGAGGTGAGAAGAATGGAGGAAGACAAGAATACGTTGGGTTTGCATCTGGAAGTTAGGGAAGAAGATAGAGTGGCAAAGGCTGTAGCTTTGTTCAGGGAAGGATATAACTGCTCCCAGTCCGTAGTGACGGCTTTTGCCGATCTGTATGGTTTCACCCGTGAACAGGCCCTGCACATGTCCGCCTCTTTCGGCGGCGGTATAGGGCGGATGCGTGAGACCTGCGGTGCTGCTTGCGGCATGTTCCTGCTGGCCGGGCTGGAGAAGTGCGCCGTCGAGGGGAAAGACCGTGAGAGCAAGGCGGCGAATTACGCTCTGGTGCAGGAACTGGCCGAAGAATTCAAGAAGCGGAACGGCGCCCTGCGGTGTGCCGATTTGCTGGGATTGTCCAGAAAAGAGCCGGTAGTATCCACGCCGGAAGCAAGGACGGAACAGTATTATGCCAAGCGTCCTTGTGCAAGAATGGTAGAGGAAGCGGCCAGGATTTGGAGCGAACACCTCGAAAAACAAAAAAAATAGGTTGAAAAATCGCTTTTTCTTATAGAAATACAAACTTTTTTGATGCAAAAGTGTTGAATAACATAATTTTGTGTATCTTTGCAAGCGATAAGAAACACAAACATTCACATAGGAATGTGTGGGTGCGGTTAACGTTTAACTAAAAGCAAATTGAAAATGTTAGAAAGAAAAAGCAAGGTGCTTTGGCCGGACAGATCTGGGAAGCATTGAATGGAACTGAAGGTTTGACACAAAAACAAATCAAGAAAGCAGCCAAATTGAAAGCTGACAAGGATTTCTTCCTGGGGCTGGGCTGGTTACTGAGAGAAGATAAGGTCGTTACTTCTGAAGTGGAAGGCGAGATCTTTGTAAAATTAGTGTAAGAAGAAGATTTTAAACTCATAAAAAATGCGTTGGCACATCGTTTTGTTATGTTGTCAACGCATTTTTTTGTTATATTATAGTAAAATGATGAATCATTTCTTTGAATAGTATTCGTATTATTACTATATTTGCAGGGTAATTAAGTCCAAAACGTTATGAGTTACAAATCAGTGAAAGACGTTGTAACGATGTTGCTGGAAAACGGTTTTGTATTATGAAAACAGTGGAAGTGATTGTAGAACACGCAGGAAAGAACTTGAGTGCTTATATCGAAGGTGCTCCCGTTATTACTGTAGGCAATGACATAAAGGAGATTGAGGATAACATGAAGGAGGCAATTGAGTTGTATCTGGAAGATAATCCGAATCCTTGTGAAGTCTTGTCGGGAGAGTTTGAATTGAAATTTAAGATAGATGCTGCTACTTTTATCAACTATTATAGCAGCATTTTTCACCAAGGCTGCTTTGAGCCGGATTACCGGAATCAATGAACGTCAGTTGTGGCATTATGCAGCCGGAGTGCATAAACCTCGCAGGCAGCAGTTGGAAAAGATCCAGAAAGGCATACAGTCTTTGAGTAGGGAATTGTCTGCTATAAATTTATTATAGTCTTTAAAATCTTGTTCTTTTTACGTATCTTTGCGCCCGGAAAGCAAGAAACTTGTTTTTTAAATAGATAGCTGTTAAAGATGAAGAATATCCGTAATTTTTGCATTATAGCACATATAGACCACGGGAAGTCCACCTTGGCCGACCGTTTGTTAGAGTTCACAAAAACCATTCAGGTAACCGAAGGACAGATGCTTGACGATATGGACCTGGAAAAGGAGAGAGGTATTACGATCAAAAGCCATGCCATCCAGATGGAATACGAGTATGGGGGAGAGAAGTATGTACTGAATCTGATTGACACTCCGGGACACGTGGACTTTTCATACGAGGTATCCCGTTCCATAGCCGCCTGTGAAGGGGCGCTGCTCATTGTGGATGCTTCGCAGGGAGTGCAGGCGCAGACTATCTCGAATCTGTACATGGCGTTGGAGCATGACTTGGAAATCATTCCCGTGCTGAACAAATGTGATATGGCGAGTGCCATGCCCGATGAGGTGGAAGATGAAATCATCGACCTGCTGGGCTGCAAACGTGAGGATATTATCCGTGCCTCCGGCAAAACCGGAATGGGTGTGGAGGAGATATTGAAAGCGGTGGTGGAACGTATCCCGCACCCGACGGGTGACGAAGAGGCGCCGCTACAGGCTTTGATTTTCGACTCGGTATTCAATTCTTTCCGTGGAATCATCGCTTATTTTAAAATAGAGAACGGCGTGATCCGCAAAGGGGACAAGGTGAAATTTTTCAATACCGGCAAGGAGTATGATGCAGATGAGATCGGTGTGCTGAAAATGGATATGATTCCCCGTGCGGAACTGCGCACAGGAGATGTGGGGTATATCATTTCGGGCATCAAGACTTCGCGAGAGGTGAAGGTGGGGGATACCATCACTCACATTGCCCGTCCGTGTGACAAGGCGATTGCCGGATTCGAGGAAGTGAAGCCGATGGTCTTTGCCGGAGTCTATCCTATCGAGGCGGAAGATTACGAGAACCTCCGCGCCTCTCTGGAGAAACTTCAGCTGAATGACGCCTCGCTGACTTTCCAGCCGGAGTCCTCACTGGCTCTGGGATTCGGATTCCGTTGCGGTTTCCTGGGATTACTTCACATGGAAATCGTTCAGGAACGTCTGGACCGCGAGTTTGATATGAATGTGATTACGACCGTGCCCAACGTGTCGTACATGGTATATGACAAGCAGGGACATGCCAATGAGGTACATAATCCCGGCGGTATGCCCGATCCGACGCTGATTGACCACATCGAGGAACCTTTCATTGACGCCACGATCATTACCGCCACCGATTACATCGGCCCTATCATGACGCTGTGTCTGGGCAAGCGTGGCGAATTGGTGCGGCAGAATTATGTGTCGGGCAACCGGGTGGAGATTCACTACAAGATGCCGCTGGGTGAAATTGTGATTGATTTTTATGACAAGCTGAAGAGTATTTCGAAAGGATATGCTTCCTTTGACTACCATCAGTCGGGTTTCCGCCCTTCCAAACTGGTGAAGCTGGATATTTTGTTGAACGGTGAGCCGGTGGATGCGCTTTCTACCCTGACACATGTGGACAATGCC
>ENA-OQJE01000266-OQJE01000266.1-human-gut-metagenome-genome-assembly--contig:-NODE-266-length-10568-cov-2.572167_pt1 | contig 10568 bp, 11 predicted proteins | sample MGYA00242594_ERZ504760 | MGnify/ENA primary metagenome ERZ504760 (study PRJEB26092, sample SAMD00036358) | human gut metagenome | host: Homo sapiens | study: EMG produced TPA metagenomics assembly of...
GGATTGTTTCTCCCTCTTTGTACTTCTATTCGTATTCCGAAAGTTCCCATTTTTCTGATTTCATTTCGAAAGCTCCATTGAAATTATTTCTTTCCCAAGGCAATGCGCTTGGATTTCGTACTTTGTCCCGTCAGCGTCATATTCACCGTATGTGGTTATGTGTAATCCGTTTTTCAATTTAAAGGTTGCACTTTGTAAGGTAGGAGGCATTGACATTGTTCCGAATCCATAGATTCCCATTCCCGGATACATGGGGGTAAATACATGGTTGTAAGACCCTCTGTCATAAATGATATTCATATTGGGACGGAATATTTCATTGTAATTCGCAATTGTATTATTGTTGTAAGGCTGATAATAAAGTTGCGGGGCTATCAGAGGGGGAGGGGCCACAATCATGGAACCCATATCCAGCATAAATCCGTTAAAATTCTTGTAACCATCCAATGAAATGGGCGGAATACTATCTGTTACCACTTCGGACTGCGCAAAGGTAGTAGCGGCAATCAGAAACATAGAAATGGATAGAACCAGCTTTTTCATATACTGTTATTTTTTTTGTTCCGGACAAATATAGGGATATTTTCTAAATTCTGTATCGTTTCTGTTTCCTGTGAATAGATCTTTTCAAATACTTTATGAAGTTCTTCCTCCTCGGCTATCAGTTGTCGTAATTCTTGCAGATGTACAGCATTGGCTGATTGAGGTATCCATAATCTTAAATAACCACCTTCAGCATACTTTTCTTTCAGATGTGCCAGAAAACGTATGTATTGTTTTTCTTTGTCTAGCTCGGGATAGTTGGAAAGACCATATTGTACCGTCCGTCTCAAGGTAATGTCCGGATCAATAATACGGTCGGCCTCCGCTACAATTTTGCCATAAATGCTACGAGGGACATGCTTGTTGGATGCACGGTGATCTTCTACTGCCTCTTTCATAATCAAAATATGCTCTTCAGGGAACCATTTCCTTAATTTCTTGTCCGCCCATAGTATTTTCCCTGAAATGAGATGATGGAACTCTCGTCCCTCACAGAGTCCCAGATCATGGTAGGAGGCAATAACATACACCATCATGCGGTTTACGTCATAATATTGAGACAATTTGAGGCTTTCTGCTATAACTTTCAATACATGATCTACACGATGTGCTTTGTCAAAATCAGCGTATTGTGGGATAATTTCACTTGCGATATAGTCGCGGAACTCCATTGGAAAATCATTGATGTACGACAACATATTCTTTCTTTTGATTGGGGTTGCAAATATACAATAATTATCCCACCTTTGCAGAAAAAAGTAATATGTATCAAATTATTCAACCTACACCCGATGACTTTGATGAATTGACCTGTTTATGGGAAGCTTCGGTGCGTGCTACTCATCATTTCATACCTGAAGCATATATTCAGAAGTTAAAACCACTGGTATGGAGTGTTTATCTTCATAGTATGCCGCTTTACATGATTCGTGACAATGCTGGTATAGAAGGATTCATGGGCATTAATGGAACTATGCTTGAAATGCTCTTTGTTCACCCGCGTGCCATAGGTACGGGAATAGGAAAACAATTGATACGTTATGCTTTGGAACATTGCCATGTACGTTATGTCGATGTAAACGAACAGAATAAGAAAGCGTCCGGCTTTTATAGCCATTTTTGGATTTCGGGTTATTGGCAGGGATGCAAAAGACGCATCGGGCGAACCCTATCCTATTTTACATTTAAAACTGGGAGGTATCATGAAAATTGAAAATTGGGGATTAGTTCCCTACTCTGAGGCTTGGGAGCGGCAGACGGAATTATTTAATGCCGTGGTGGAAGCTAAACAAGTGGGAAAAACGTATGAAAATAGAATTATCTTTGTAGAACATTCGCATGTCTATACATTAGGCAAGAGTGGAAAGGAGACGAATATGTTGTTGGGGGAGGCGCAATTGAAAATGATTGGTGCCACCCTTTATCATATTGATCGAGGAGGGGATATTACTTATCATGGTCCCGGACAATTGGTTTGTTATCCTATCTTGAATTTGGAGGATTATCATTTGGGGTTGAAGGAATATATTCATGTGTTGGAAGAAGCGGTGATCAGGGTCTGCGCATCTTATGGCATCGAGGCTGGGCGAGTGAAGGGAGCAACCGGAGTATGGCTGGCAACGGGAACTCCGCAGGAACGGAAAATCTGTGCAATAGGAGTGAGAAGCAGTCATTTTGTGACAATGCATGGATTGGCGCTGAATGTAAATACGGATTTGCGTTATTTCAGTTATATCCATCCTTGTGGATTCATGGATAAAGGGGTTACTTCATTACAGAAAGAATTGGGGTGTGAAGTGCCTATGGAAGAAGTGGCAGGACGTGTGCAGAACGAATTATCTGAACTTTTGTAAATAGGATATGTAAATAATACCGTATGTGTACCCTTATACATACGGGGTGTGAGTGTATCAAAAGTCCGATCGTGCTATCATGTCGTCAGCTGTAGGGGCAGGGTTTGTCTGCCCAAATGCATAAGCAAACCATTTTAGGGTGAGCGAACCTAGCTCCTACTAGCAAAATGATACGCCATTTTACTTTTGATACATCCTTGATTTATTCTTTTATATCTTGGTACAAGAAGCGCTTGATACTTTTCTTGGCTGTTTTTTCAAATTCCTCAGGATATAGCTTGAAGCGAGCTATTTGGGAAAATGCCGGTAATTGTTTGTTCAGTTCAAGGCGATTTTCTTCCATTACTCGTACAAGGTCTGATTGGTTCAAGCCGTGAGCAAAAGCATCATCGGAATCCGGATAGATTAGGCCCACCAGTTTATCTTGTTGCAGAATAATCAGTGACTCTGATACGTATGGCATATTGTTTAGCTTGGACTCTATTTCTTCCGGATAAATGTTTTGTCCGGAAGAAGTGAGTAACAGGTTTTTGCAACGTCCTTTGATGAAAACATTTCCGTTTTCATCTATTGTCGCCATATCACCTGTATGCAACCATCCTTCAGTGTCAATGACTTGCCGTGTCGCTTCCTCGTTCTTATAATAGCCCAACATCAGGTTGGCTCCACGGCATACCAGTTCACCCGCAATGGCTGATGGGTTGGGAGACAGTACTTTGGCTTCCATACGTGCGGCAACTTTTCCGCAAGATGCCAATTTCAGTTCTGTCCAATGACTATGGCAAATGATGGGACCACATTCAGTCATTCCGTATGCAATGGTGTATGGGAAATCTATCATTTTTAGAAAGGCTTCTACTTCGGCATTGAAAGGAGCACCTCCGATGATGATTTCGATGAAATTTCCGCCGAAAACCTCCATCGCCTTCTGCTTGATAAGTTCTTTTATCTTATCACTGATGATGGGAACATGTAATAGCAGTTTACCTAATTTGTTGTCTACTTTGGGAAGAATATTTTTCTTGAATATTTTTTCCACAATCAGTGGTACGCAGGCTATAACGCGCGGGCGGATTTCCGCAAATGATTCGGCTATGATTTTGGGTGATGGCATACGGGTAAGAAACCATAGATGGGCGCCTGCTGTGAAACCGTAAAGAAAATCGAAAGTCATGCCGAATACGTGCCCCAAAGGTAACATGGATACGACGCTGTCACCTGCTTTCAGACCTATTTTTTCTTTACAGTAGAGTACGTTGGAGAGTATGCTGCGATAGGGCAGCATCACGCCTTTGGAATATCCGGTAGTACCTGAAGTGTAATTAATGATGGCTAGGTCTTCTGATTTTTCTTTTTCATAAGAAATATCATCAGGACGGAATCGGCAGGGGAATTTGTGTCCGAATATCTCATTCAGATGGTCGCGGGCATAAGCTAGTTTTTCCGAACGGGATACGGGTACGCCAAAATCTTTCAATTCTATGATACCTTCCAAATGAGGCATAGCTGCTTCATTCAAGTTCTCCCATATCTGATCGCCTACGAACAACAGGCGGGATTCAGAGTGGTTTACAATATTGTGTACCTGGTCGGCTTTGAATTCATGTAGAATAGGTACAACTACGGCACCATAGGTGATGACGGCAAGGTAAGTTACTGTCCAATGAGCGCTATTACGCCCGCAAATGGCTATTTTATCTCCCTTTTCAATGCCGGCATTTTCCAGCAAGATATGTATTTTCTCTATTTTACGGGCCACATCTCTGTATTGCAATGTGATGCCTTTATAGTCTGTAAGAGCGTTTAAATACCAATTTGTTTTTATACTTTGCTCGATAAGAGCAATAAAACTCTGTTCTAGTTCCATGATAACTTTTGCACATTTATAGGCTGAGTGTGCGCAAAAGTAGTAAAAATGAGGTAAGGGGGATGGGAAATGAAACAGTTTTTTACATTAATTTAACGTCCTGAAAATGTAGATCCTTTCATCCCTTTACTTTAAAATGCTAGTTTATAATCGTTTGCCAATTGTTGACGTGTCCTATGAAGGAGTATAGTTGCTATAATTGCCAGAATAAGAGTTAACCTTGCCCGATACCATGATATACTCTTTGTCTCAATGATAGTCGGGCAAGTTCGAAAATTGTTTCTATAATTATGGGATTTCTCGATAAAGAAGCTTTATTTATCGTTGCTTTTATTTTCTGTCTCTTCTTTAGAAGGCTGTGGTTTGATGATAAGTCGCAGGGATGGGTCGTAGGTGAAATAACTCCACATCCAATCTATAAAAATAAATAAACGGTTTTTTACCCCCACTATGCTCATCAAGTGTATAAATAGCCATACTGCCCATGCGGGAAATCCACTGAAACGTATCTTTTGCAATTCTACCACTGCATTATTTCTCCCGATGGTTGCCATAGACCCTTTATTATAATATTTAAAAGGGATGAGCGGCTGGCCCTTTTCGATATTTCTCAGATTCTTTATTAAGTTCATGGCTTGCTGTATGGCAGGCTGTACAACTTGCGGATGTCCTTTAGGATACTCTTCTGAAATCATTAGTGCGGTGTCACCTATAGCAAATATATTTTTAAAGTCTTGTATCTGATTGTGTTCATTCACTCTCAAACGGTTGCCTGGACCATAGCATTCGGCAGGAAGGCCTGCTAGACTGTTTGCTTTTACGCCTGCTACCCAGTAAACGTTGGCTGATTCTATAAAATTCCCGTCATCCAGTACTAACATATTATTCTCGTAATTTTTTACTTGTTGGTTCAATAATATTTCTACTCCCAAATGAGTGAGGTATTTTTTTACTTCTTCGGAAGATTGGGGGGAGAAGGCGGAAAGCAAGCGTGGACCACCATCTATTAATATGATTCTCATCGTACTGGTGTCTAGATCGGGATAATCGTGCGGAAGGATGAATTTACGCATTTCGGCTAGTGCCCCTGCCAGTTCAATACCAGTTGCTCCTGCGCCGACTATAATGAAGGTCATCAGTTGCTCCCGCTTTTTGGAGTCATTAGTGTTCAATGCTTTTTCAAAGCTTTCAAGTACTTGGTTACGATTATGCAAGGCTTCTGCTGTGGTCTTGAGGGACATGGTGCGTTTAGCTATTTCGTTGTTGCCGAAATAATTGGTATAGCATCCGGTAGATATAATCAGATAGTCGTAGCTTAGACTGCCGATGGAAGTGGTGACTTGTTGTTCTTCAGGATGTACTTGTTGTACTTCACATATGCGGATATGAAAGTCTTTGTATCCTTTGAATATCTTGCGGAATGGGAATGAAATAGCACTGGGCTCGATGCCTGATGTGGCTACTTGGTAAAGTAACGGCTGGAAAAGATGGTAGTTGTTTTTATCCAATAACACAACTTGGTAGTGTTGTCTTTTCAGTTTGCGTGCAATCTTTAACCCGCCAAATCCTCCTCCGACAATGACTATTCTTTTTTTATTTCCTTTGTCGGGAATGTTGGTTATCTGTTCAGTCATAATGGTATTTGTTATTTTATGTATATAATAACAAATAACTGGGGTGAAATGTTTAGTGTCATGGCTATTAGAAATTAAAAATTCCGGGGGATAATGTAGGATTGATATAACTTACGTCTCGTGTTTGCACTAGCCTGCCATTCAGAGTGTAGAATAATTGTTTGGTGGCCGACGAATTGTTTAGGTTAACAGTAATTACGTACAGAGTGGTTCGTTTAGGAAATTCTATGAGATTTACATTGGTGGCAGTCCACATGGCGTATGGACTCAATGTAAAATCATTATATACATTAGGTGCCAGTTGATCTGTAGTTTGTAAATTGGTATTAGTCATCACCCATTGGGCATTACCGTTCATCCATACTTTTTTTTCAAAACCATTTTGAGTAAAAGAGGCTACATAATAATTCCCTTGTTGGCTCCAACTTACGTTCATGGCATGCGGATATATCTTTTTCAGTGCTATATGAAATGTAGTGGGAGAGGTAGCAGACAAGGTGGTGATCAGTACCCATAATATCACACATATAGAATAGTATCTTTTCTTCATGGTCATTTAAATGTTTTGATGAGGTTGATAAAAACAGCTTGGTTATACTTTTTGTTCGCCGGTATAAAATACTGATTTTGTGGACTTTTCCTACACTTTTGTAGTGTTGTCAACAGGTATCTACACTTCTAAAAATGGATATGTAAATATGTATATGCTTGATTTTTAATGAAGTATTGAGAAACGCAGATTTATGGCACGTTTCTTGTTTTATTGCTATCGGTAAAAATGAATAAAAACAAAGTAATTATGAAAAAGGTATTAGTAACATTGGTATTAGTAATGACTTTAGGCGTGTCTGTTTCTTTTGCTCAAGCGGCTCCGGTAGAGGTTCCGGTAGTGGAAAAGCCTCAACAATCTAAGAAATTGGTTTTTTCAGAAATCTATATGAATGATTTGCCGGAAGCTGTGATGGACAGGCTTGCACTGGAAGGTGCTATGATAAAGCAGGCTTTTATGACCTATGGCATTGATGGAAGCCGTATTTATAAAATTAATGTGTTAACAAGTGATGCTCATGAACAGACATTGTTCTTAGGTGAAGATGGTAAAATTTTGAAATAGTTAGTATATTTATAATAGTGCTTTTACATGAATTCCCGGCTTGTGATAAGTCGGGTATTTTTTTTAGTAAATTGTTTCTTGACGATATTCGAAAAATAATTAAGAAATCTCTTGTACATAATAATTGTAGATTTTATCTTTGCCACTCGAATTTAAAAAAGATGATACCATGGAAACTTATGATATATATTTTAAAGAAGGTACTGATTTTGCTAATAAAGGATTTTCATTGAAGGATAAGGCTATTAGAATGGCTGAAGATATGTTGGCTGAACGCAAAGGATACGTGAAGGATTTTGTTGGAGGAACTATTTCCGTAATGTGTAAAGAAACGAAAGAGGAAGTTTGGTCCAAGCCGATAGAGGAGGTTTAAGACAACTTTTACACCTCTTTTTGCCTAGTCAATCACAGAGTTGTCAAATACAACCCTTGATTATATTTATGGTGAGTTCGTTATTGGCGGACATAAATATTTCTTTCTCTTCTAGGAATTTCCGGTATATTTCTCCCTTCATGCTTTTTGCCGGGCTGATATGGATAATGTCAGGTTTCATCCGATTGAGCGATGATTCTTTTTTATAAGATGCTTCAGTATAATTTTTCTTTCCATTCTGTACATTTTTGACATATAGTTGTTATTCATTAGCTGAATACATCGTAAACTCACCAATGAAGTCTTCTGTATAAACAGAGGTTAGTTACATAAATTTATAGTGATTTTTTGTCTATAATATATTTGCCATTGAAGTCTTGTTAGATTCCTTTGGTTCTTCTCTGTTTCCGGTGCTTGAGTAGCAGATCCATTGAATGTTTTTCCCTTTGTCCTTTGTGTAATATGGAAAACATAAAAGGAAAAAGAATTTATGTTGTTTGAACAATTAAGTTAGAACGTGTGTTTATATAACTATTGTGATTATTGTTGTGCCGATGGTGTACAGGCATTGATACAACAATGATTTTTCTATAAAAACTTTAAATTTATAAATTTAGGTAGCCCTGACTTGTGATAAGTCGGGGCGTATTTGCTTATTATGTGCTATTAAACTTGGTCAACTATTGGTTAACAATTTTACGCAACAGTAACTCTTTGATGCAAAAGTGATAAATAAAATTTTTTGTTCACATGAAAAAAACTTTCTCAAAAGCTTTGTAGTATTGATTTTCTATGTATCTTTGCATCGTTATTATTTCGCGGGGTATTAGCTCATCTGGCTAGAGCGTTAGACTGGCAGTCTAAAGGTGGCGAGTTCGAGTCTCGCATGCTCCACTATTATAAACCTCTCTGTTTCAGAGGGGTTTGTGTTTTCTTAAGCTTCTCCAGCTTTCGTTTTTGGATAAAAAAAGACAGTTTGTGCCACTTTTGGCAAAAAGAACTTGTCTAAAACGAATCCAGAACAATTATGACAACTCTTAAAGCCGCCGTTGTTCCGGCCAAGGTGCTGAAAAACGGCAAACACAGAATTCGTATCGCAATTGGTCATAAACAGGAAACAAGATACATCGTTACCCGATTTGAAATAGATAATACTGCTAATTTTAAAGGAGGGCAGGTGGTAGGTGTTCCTGATGCCGCACATGTCAATGCTAAATTACGTGGAATACTTAATTCATATCAGGATGCCCTGGATAAGATAAATACATCATCCTATACTTGTATCCAACTTGTCGAATACTTGTCCTCGGTAAAGCAGGGAGCCATCTCTTATAGTGTCGCTTCGGCTGACTATATGCAGAATTTGATTAAAGAGGGGAGAAGGACCACTGCCTCCTTATATCAAAGGGCGAGTGATTACTTCATTGAGTTTGTCAAATATGATATAATGCTTGATGGAATTACTCCCCGGACCATAAAGGACTTTGATATTTATCTAAAGAATGTCCGAAGGCTGGCTCCTGTTACTTGTGGTATGCACATGGCACATTTGAAGGCAATAATCAATCAAGCAATAAGGGATAAGAAGGTATCATATGACACGCATCCTTTTGAATATTATGAAAGACCAGCAGGAATGCCCAAAGAGCGTGATATCTCGGTAGCTGACGTAAAGAAGATAAGGGATGCGGAGATAAAAAAGAAGTCTCAGCGTGTTGCCAGGGATGTGTTCATGCTTTCGTATTATCTAGGAGGTATCAATTTGATGGACTTGATGCAATACAATTTCAAAGATGCGAAAATTATGGAATATGTACGTGAAAAATCCAAAAACACAAAGAAAGGTGATATGAAGATCAGCTTCACTATTCCTGAGGAAGCAAAACCGATTATCAAAAGATGGATGGGGCGTAATGGAAAGCTTGATTTTGGTTATAAATACTCTTATCCTAATTTTCGTAACTATGTAACAAAAGAAATTATAAGGTTAGGGGAGAGGCTGGAGGTAGAATCGCATGTCGTATATTATTCAGCCCGGAAATCCTTTGTCCAACATGGTTTTGAACTGGGCATACCATTGGAAACGTTGGAGTATTGTATAGGCCAAAGCATGAAATCCAATAGACCGATCTTTAATTATGTCAGAATTATGAGAAAACATGCTGATGAAGCCATAAGAAAGATTTTAGATAATCTAAAGTGAGGATTCAAGAACTAGAGCGATTGCTTCGGCAGTCGCTTCCTCTTTTTCTTTGTCTATCTCTGAGTTTAGCCGTTCTATCAAGTCCATATTTCTTGTGACAATCGTTTTTGTGCCCTCAGAGGAAGAAATTGTAAGTTCATAGTGTCCATAGCCTATAAACTTTTTAGATAGTTGATGAGCAGTTGGGGCTAATTTTGACATATGCAATTGCGTTAGTCTGCGAAAAAAGAAAACGGTTCCGCTTTCCCGTTGCGTTACATATCTTTAATGTCGGGATACAGTGTAGCCATTAAGCATACAACACGGGGGTCGGAACCGTATATGAAGAAGCTACGGGCATGTATGTTGTCCGTAGCTTAACGGTCGGAATCTCGACACTAAACAAAATATGTAACGCAATGCAAAGATGGGTATTTTATATGACTTTACAAAAAACAAAATAGGAAAATTTCAATAAAGCATAGGGGTGAGAGATTATATAATGATGATGAAAAGATAGGAAAAAGGCAGCTTATTCAGCTGCCTTCATTCATAAATTATTCGACAGATACTTTGTGCTTTAATCAAATGAAACAAACATAAGAGTAAAGAGACCAATTAAAACCATAATAAATACAATCACAATATAAAAGACTTTTTTCATAAACAAACGATTTGGTTTAATATATATTTATTTAAATATTTAACAATTCTCTTTTGTCTTAACAAAACCTCAATCTCACATAAAGACTGAGGTTCAGTGTATGCTCCTTGCTAAATTGACACACAATATTAGAGCATTTTGCAAAATCCGATATAAAATAATGCCCTAAAAAATAATTAAAAAGAACATATACATATATTCGGATTCTTTATTATAAGACAGGCATGTCCCAAAATCTCCCTATAGGTTTTATTGAAAAATAATAGATAAGCTGCATAATTATTGAAATTTGGTTGGATACAATTGGGCAATAGTTAGGTAAGGGAATGTATGCTTTG
>ENA-OQJE01000267-OQJE01000267.1-human-gut-metagenome-genome-assembly--contig:-NODE-267-length-10439-cov-4.022886_pt1 | contig 10439 bp, 9 predicted proteins | sample MGYA00242594_ERZ504760 | MGnify/ENA primary metagenome ERZ504760 (study PRJEB26092, sample SAMD00036358) | human gut metagenome | host: Homo sapiens | study: EMG produced TPA metagenomics assembly of...
ACCGCAAGGCAATGTGTGCTGAATATCTACACCGACAACCATGCATATGCAGAAGCCTTCAAAACTTCTTCCGGATGATTTACATCACTTGATGGCCACTGATTGCGTATTGCCTCAAGTCGCTTTAGTGGGGTAAGGGGATGGTATGCGCATTGAAACGGACGCGAGGACTTAATGGTTATCTTACGAATCAAAAGTCCATTTCTCTTTATGTAGGTAGCACTTCGGGAATGGAGTTGCGGATTTAAGGTTATATTTGTTTGACGAGAATATCTTTATTTGCCGACAAAGGTACATAACTTTACGGAAAAATATGTTTCTAAAATATATAAATAGACAGCTGTGGGGAAAATGTGGGGAAAAATTAGATAATTAAAAAGGCTAAATGACTGAAAATAATCACTTAGCCTTTTAATCCGTACCCAGACCCGTACTTCGTAATTGCTGCGCCCATCATTCAAGACTGTCAAATCGGGTCTTTCCTGTCAAGCCAATGATGCCTATGCGTATGCCAAACACATGGATTACGGATTTCTCGTTCCGTGAACAAACACTTTATCCGCAACTCTGCTATGTGGTGTATTGGCTTAACTCCATTTCTATGGGCAACACTTTTGTTGCAGATTTCAAGCAGCTTTTATCGAAATACCCATCAGTAAGAACTCGTTTATTAGGCTTTCCTCATAATTGGGAACAAGAGCCTTTGTGGAGATAAAATAATTGCCCTGTTTCTTAAAAAGCACTGGGGCAAACCAGCTCCGTCTTTAATTGTTTCCAATAAATGGATTGTTTCAAGCCCCTATAGAAAGAGAACAAAAATTCCTGTGTGAAAATTAATCTACGACAAGGAGCAAGCAAGGAGCAATATCAAACAAAAATCAATACCTTTGCAGTACATATGAGATAGACCAAAACAAAAGTGGAATATCGGAAACGAATAGCAAGGAAAAGAGAAGAAACGACCCAAGTTGATGTCCTTTTTGAGTTAATAATCAATAAAAGCGTTAAATCTTCACCTTTTAGAATGTGCAATTAAAAATAACAACCATATTTCTGACTTATTATCTATAAAATATTGAGTAATAATCGGTTGTAAATACCAGTATTGTATTTATAACCATAGAACAACCAAAACTAATCAGAAATATCCGAGTGTAAATCTTTAATTACCAGCATATTCTAAAATTTAACACTTTTCGGTTGCCATTTGTCGCTTCCCAAATTTCCACATATTTTTGAGACGTATTTCTGACGTGGAGAATTTGCGGGGCTTGTTTTTTGTCACACCGTGCAGACAGTTGACAAGGGTTTACAACCGTTTACGACAAGCGACAATAACCGCCCCGATATGCGGAAACAGTCACACTGTGTAGAAAAGCGACAATGGTTGACTTCCGTTCACATCCGTTTACCATTTCAGAGATATAGGATTGAAGAAATGAACCATTAAACGATAAAACGGTATGAAAGCAACCAGAAAATGCAGTTTTTGCGGCAAGTCCTTTGTAACCCGAAGCGGTATGCAAAGATATTGCAGTGAGGCTTGTCAGGCAGAAGCCAAACGAGCCAGAGTGATGCAGAAGAACAACCTCTTCAAAGTCGCCCAACCCTTGATGGAGATACAGCATCAGGAGTATCTCACCTTTTCCAAAGCAGCCATCCTCATGGGCTGTTCCCGACAGTACATTTACAAACTTGTAGCCATCGGCAAGCTGAAAGCCTCACGCATCAGCAACCGCATGGCATTCATCCGCAGAGCCGACATCGAGCAGATGTTGGAGGGCAATCCCTATCACCGCATCCTGCCCGGCAACACCTCCACACCAAGGAAATCATCTTCATCTCCTTACCTGCCAAAAGAGAAAAAAGGGAAAAGGAAAGCGAAGAAGTGTTGGACTTCTATTCGGGCGAGGAGGTGATGTCCCTTTTTAAGGTAAAGCAGTCATGGCTTTACACTTCCGCCAAGCGTAACCATATCCCCATCTGCCGTATCGCAGGAAAGAACTATTACAGCAAGAAGCATATTGACGAGTTTTTCGGTGTGGCAGTTGATATTAGCGAAATTACCGACTGGCTACTGACCGAGGAGGTGGAGGAACTGTTCGGCATGAAGCCGACCGCACTCCGTGCCTACACCTATCGCCATAAGATACCCACTAAAAGAGAGTACGGGCGTACCTATTACTCCAAATCACATTTGAACGAACTCCGCAGAACTGACCTTGTGAACGATGAACGCTACTATACCGTTGAGCAGGTGCAGCAAATCTATGGTCTTTCGTCAGCCAACATCTGCCATATCGTCAAGGTGAAGCACATCGAAAAGATAAAGGTGGGTGTGAAAAACCTGCTTTTGCGCTCAGATGTGGAGCGTGTCATGGCTGAAAGGAACAAATAACCGTGAAAAATCGGGATTATCGAAAATTATTTCAAAATGATGTATCGTGGAGGTATTCACGGATATTTCACGTTGTTCCTTTGCCATCGGAAACATGGATACAACTCCAAAATGTATACAACCAATTAAAACATAATTATTATGAGTAAATGACAAAACAGTTACCTTGCGTAAGCGCAAGATTAAGAACGGGACACAGTATTCACTATGCCTTGACTACTATCCCGGCTACCGTGACAATGTCACCATGAGAGTGATTACACGTGAAGCCTTAGGAATTTACATCTTCGCCAAACCTGCAAACCAGCAGGAACGGGACTTCAACGCACGCATGATGAAGAAAGCGGTCATCCTGCGCAACCAGCGCTACGAAGCCATTTTCAATGAAAACAACGGCTTTTTTGACAAGACCAAGATGAAGGGCGATTTCCTTGCCTATTTCAAAGGACTGGCTGACCGCAAGAATATCAAGTGGCAGCACGTATACAAGCATTTCCAGCGGTTCGTGAACGGCAAATGCACCTTTGAGGAGGTGGATGTGGATTTGTGCCGCAAGTTCATGGAATACCTGCTTGATGCACCCCAATCCATCCACACCAACCAAAAGCTGCACATCAACTCCGCAGCAGGCTATTGGTCAACTTTCCGTGCCGTGCTGCATACCGCTTACCGTGACAGGAAGATAAAGGAGAACCCAAACGGCTTCTTAGACCGCATCGAGTGCATTCCCACCATCAGGGAGCATTTGAGCCAAGAGGAACTGATACGGCTTGCCGAAACACCCTGTGAGGAGGAGGTCTTGAAAAAAGCTTTTCTTTTCGCCTGTCTTACGGGACTGAGAAAGAGCGACATCAGACAGCTCACGTGGCAGCAGATACAACCATACACCAACGGCAGGATGTTCGTTACCACCCGTATGCAGAAAACCAAAGAAATAGTGCATAACCCCATCAGTGATGAAGCCTATGGACTGCTGGGAGAACGGGGCGAGGGACTTATCTTTGAGGATTTCAAGGACAAGATGCTGCAAGGACCACTCCAACGGTGGCTCACGGCAGCAGGGATAACCAAGAAAATCACCTTTCACTGTACCCGCCACAGCTTCGGAAGCCTGCACGTGGAAATGGGAACGGACATGGCTGTCATCCAAGCCTATCTCGGACATAAGAACATTACCACCACACAAATCTATTCCAAGATAGCAGCGCAGCAGATGTGTCAGGTGGTGGACAAGATAACCTTGAAGCGCAAGGAGGCATAAATGTCTCACATTGACAGGTATTCAGAGGGGCGGTTATGGCTACAAGGCTATAATCGCCCCTCTATGTTTTTGGCTTGATGCCACCATTTATAAGCCCCTCAGAGTATGAAACAGAGTATGATATGATGACATTTCGTGAAATACATTGAAAAAGACCGTTCTAACCGCAAATAACGGGCAGTAATTGGGAAAAATAGCATTAACTTTGCACAAAATAATACAGGAACATTCAATCTCTCAACGAAATATGGAATCATCAATCAAGGACAAATACATCATCTTGGGCTTTGTCGGCTTCGCCATCGTCCTAATATCTTCCATTGCCACGCTGGTAATAGCGGACAGCTTCAACCAAGACAACTTTGTCAGGTGGATAGTATTCGTATGCTGTAACCTGTTGGGATGGTTGCTCTATCTCTCCTTTCAGACACTTATCTTTGATACATACGAAATCTACAAAATCAAGTTCGGCAAGAAAGAAACGATTGCCGAAGCCATAGAGGTGCAGGAAGAACTGTCACAAAATACACTTGAAGAAGCCACATCTGTGCCTGGACCTACATCAGTCCCTGAGCCTGTACCCGAATCATCCCCGACAAAAGAAGAGACACTTATCCAAACACAACCGATAGAGCTTACTATCGCCCCGGATCTTCACGAAAAGAACCGTGCCAATTACGCAAGCAGAGAGCAACGGGAAAAGGAAGAGCGCATCCGCATGGTCATGGAGTATTGCCATTATTACCTGCCTCGCATTGCCGACCAAGAAACCGTGAACCACATCTGTACTGAGGTGGACAAATGGATGAATCTTAACACTTATACCCCGAAGCCCATACAAAGACCGTTTACCAAAGACATCAACAACATTCCACTCCGTCACTTCGTATGGAATATCTCTGAGCGTTTCCTGTACAAGAGATACTACAATGGGGATAACCGTGCCAAGTTCATCAAAGCCCTTTTCCCGAAATCGTTTGCTGATACAGACTTATCAACCATCAAGAATTTCAAGGTAGAGCCGTTAAAGACGGAAATTCCCATTGATGAACCCGAAAACGGCAAACTTGATTTCCACTATCCCGAGGATTATGTGCGGAATTAGGATAATCACGACACCAACGACAACCATCCGGTAACTCATAACCGCCTGTTTTACATCGTTTCCCGAGTAATTTTGCCCGTCATTTATGGCTGGGCTTAATTATTCGGGAATTATTTTGCAATGACGTGTCGTGGAGATATTCACGGATATATCATTTCAGTCCTTTGCGCCAAGTCTTACAAAAGAGACGAGTACGCGAATGGAAAAATCAATTCTTACCTTCAACGACCTCCCCGAGGTTGTCGCTCAGCTTCGAGACGAAGTGATGAGCCTGAAAAGCCTGCTCGCCGAGCAGTGCAGTGTGAACAATGCCAAAACGGTGGACACCCACGTGCCCATGTCTGTGGACGAGGCAGCAGAGTATTTAGGTATCCCTAAGGGTACGCTCTACATGAAACTGTCAGAAGGGACAATCCCTGCCACCAAGCCCGGCAAACGCTATTGCCTTTACCGTGACGAACTGGACAAGTGGCTGGAAACCGCCCGAAAGAATCCCATACCGTTGTCAGACGAGGAACTGAACAAGTCCTTATCCTCTTCCCACCGTCGCAAGCCCAACCCACGTAACTGGTGAATGATATGGAAGAGGATAAGAACTATATCAACCTGATACGTGGCGACCTCACAAAAGCATCCCAAGCGCATAACGGTATGCCCGACAGTGTAGGCATGATGAATATCAAGACGGCAAACCAAACCATTCTTGAAGCATCGTTATTGCCTACGCCCTGTGCGCTGTGGGACAGCTTTTGGTACGAGGGGGAACTCTCCTGCTTGTTTGCCGATTCCAACGTGGGCAAGTCCATCCTTGCCGTGCAGATAGCCGACCGCATCGCCCGAACCGACAATGTGCTGTATCTGGACTTTGAACTGTCCGAAAAGCAGTTCCAGCTCCGCTATACCAACGAGCATGGAGAGCTCTACACCTTTCCCGACAAACTCTATCGGGTGTCTATTGACTGCAACCAGCTTTTGGATGCCAACTTTGAGGAAGCTATCATAGGCGGCATTGAACAGATGGCTGTGCAGACCGACTGCAAGATTTTCATCATTGACAATCTTACCTACCTGTGTTGCGCCATGGAGAAAGGCGATGCCGCAGGACGGCTGATGATTCAGCTGAACAATCTCAAAAAGAGATATGCGCTCTCTATCCTTGTCCTAGCACATACGCCCAAACGCTCTTTGGATTGTCCCATCACATCCAACGACCTTGCCGGAAGCAAACGGCTCTACAATTTCTTTGACAGCGTGTTCACCATTGGAAAAAGTGCCCAAGACGGAGGGCTTCGCTATGTGAAGCAGCTTAAAGTGCGCTATGGCACGTTCTCTCATGATGCGGATAATGTAATCGTTTACGAGATTGACAAGGTGGATGCTTTCTTGCAGTTCGTGTTCAGGGGCTATTCCACGGAAAAGGAACACTTGAAAAAATTGGGCGACAATGAATCAAGCCAAAGGGATTGCCAAATTCTGCAACTCTCCCAATCGGGCAAGTCCGTCAGGGAGATAGCCTCACAGGTGAATTGTGGCAAGTCCACCGTAAACCGTATCATCCAGCGCAGCAAAGAGAGTAAAAACGCAGGTGTCCCAAGTGTCCCACTGTCCCAACCCTTAGAGTGTGGGACAATGGGACAGGATGGGACAGCCGACAATCAACCATCAAAAACGGACTAAGCTATGGGCAATTATTCATTACAGAAGTATAAAGGAACGGCAACACGGCATACCTGCCCCAAATGCGGAGACAGGCATTCTTTCGTCTATTACGTGGACGAAAATAATGTGCCGTTGCATCCATCGGTCGGCAGATGTAACCACGAAAGCGGTTGTGGGTATCACTACACTCCGAAAGAGTATTTTCAAGAGCATCCTGAACACAGAACTACCAATGATTTCTCTTTTGACAGGCAAAGAGCAGAGCAGAAGAAAGTGAAGCAGCAAAGTAAGCCGACAGCCATCGGCTATATTCCCCCTCACTATGTGGAGAAGTCGCAAAGCGAGCGTAGCAATTTCTTCCGTTTCCTCTTCACACTCCTTACTTCCTACTATGGCGACAAGGCGAAAGAGGTGTTGAAGCGGTTGTTGGAGGAATACCGTTTGGGGGCTACCCGTGACGGCTCTGTTATCTTTTGGCAGATAGACAGGACGGGCAAGGTACGCACGGGAAAGGTGATGCAGTACAATCCCGAAGACGGACACCGTATCAAGGGAGGACAGACATCGGCAGTGAACTGGATACACAGCATATTGAAAAAGCAGCGTGTGTTGGCAGAGGATTGGCAACTATCCCAATGCCTTTTCGGGGAACACTTGTTGAAAACGCATCCCGACAAGGTGGTGGTCTTGGTGGAATCCGAGAAGAGTGCCGTTATCGGTTCTGCTATCTTCCCCGATTATGTATGGCTGGCTACGGGTGGTAAGAGTCAGATGAGAGAAGAGAAACTCCGTGTACTGTCAGGGCGAACCGTGCTTCTCTTTCCCGATGCCGATGCTTATGCCGAGTGGAAACAGCGAGCCGAGAGCATGTACTTTTGTAAGGTGGTGGTTTCGGACATCATCGAAAGGAATGCCACCCCGAAACAAAAAGAAGCCCATATCGACATAGCCGATTGGATTATCTTTCAGATACGGGAGGGCAAGGTGATGAGTACAGCCAACCACTTGGTCGAGGCTGAGAGAATCCTCCAGCGGATGATAGAGAAGAATCCCGTCCTGCAAAAACTGATAGACGATTTAGACCTTGTGCTGGTCGGTGCATCTCCAATCGGCAACGATGATGAAAAACCTCCCTGACGGAGGAGAGCGGAAGCCGTAGGCTGGAGTTTGCAGACAATGGCTTGCCATTGATATAGCCCACTATAACTACACGCTCCGCTTACGTAGTTGTGGGCTCTCCCGAGGGGATTAGGGTTTTACCCTAATGACCCACTCAGGGCGTTTCTCCCCTGAGAACCCAGAGCAAAGAGTGACCCTCTCTTTGCAATCTCCGCTTATGGGTTGCACCCCTAAGAACCCCATGCGTTTACGGACAGCGGAAAAGCAAACAATAAAGTACAAACCAAAAAACAAGTATCTATGGCAACAAAATCAAGCATACATATCAAGCCCTGCAACATCGCATCGAGCGAGGCTCACAACAGGAGGACTGCCGAATACATGCGCCACATCGGAGAGTCCAGAATCTATGTCGTTCCTGAACTATCCACCGATAACGAACAGTGGATAAATCCCGACTTCGGCAGTCCGGATTTGCGGATGCATTATGACAATATCAGACAGATGGTAAAGGAAAAGACCGGACGTGCCATGCAGGAAAAGGAGCGTGAACGCAAAGGCAAGAACGGTAAAATAGTCAAGATTGCGGGATGCTCCCCCATACGTGAAGGAGTGCTGCTTGTCAGGTCGGACACCACACTGGCAGACGTGCGTAAATTCGGTGAGGAGTGTCAAAGACGCTGGGGAATCACACCGCTGCAAATCTTCCTGCACAAGGATGAAGGGCATTGGCTGAACGGTCAGCCGGAAGCGGAAGACAGGGAAAGCTTCAAAGTCGGGGACAGATGGTTCAAGCCGAACTATCATGCCCATATCGTTTTCGACTGGATGAACCACGAAACAGGAAAGAGCCGAAAGCTCAATGACGATGACATGATGCAGATGCAGACCCTTGCATCCGACATCCTGCTGATGGAACGCGGGCAGTCAAAGGCTGTCACTGGTAAGGAGCATCTGGAACGGAACGACTTTATCATTGAGAAGCAGAAAGCTGAACTGCAACGCATGGATGCAGCCAAACGGCACAAAGAAGAACAGATAAATCTTGCCGAGCAGGAACTGAAACAGGTGAAATCAGAAATACGCACTGACAAGTTAAAGAAGACAGCCACCACGGCAGCGACAGCCATAACTAGTGGAGTTGCTTCTCTTTTCGGGAGTGGAAAACTGAAAGAACTGGAACGTGCCAACGAAAAACTGCAAGACGAGGTTTCAAAACGGAACACCAATATTGAAAAATTGCAGAGCCAAGTACAGCAGATGCAGAAACAGCATGATACGCAAATCCACAATCTCAGAGAAATGCACAGGCAGGAACTTGACATGAAAGAAAAAGAACTGTCACGGCTCGCCAGAATCATAGACAAGGCTTTCAGGTGGTTTCCGATGTTCAGGGAAATGCTGCGCATGGAAAAGTTTTGTGCCATGCTGGGATTCTCTAAAGAAATGACTGAAAGTCTTATAGTCAAAAAAGAAGCCCTGAAATGTAGCGGTAAAATCTATTCCGAGCAACACAGGCGGAACTTTGATATAAAGGATGATATTTTAAGGGTGGAAAATGACCCTGACGATGAAAGCAGGCTGAACCTGACAATAAACAGGAAGCCGATTGCCGACTGGTTCAGGGAGCAATGGCACAGGCTTAGATATGGAGCAAGAGTGCCGCAACAGGAAGAAAGAAAAAGTAGAGGATTCAAATTATAATAGAAGCAATTTGATTAGTAATCTAAAAGCACTCCGATAACGATTAGAGTGCTTTTAGATTGTTTATCATTAATTATCAAAGCAAGTGCAGTTTAAGATTTTACTGAAGTTTGCATTAATAAAGAATATACTACAGCTGATATATGCGCAACATATTGTGACGCTTGTGATTCATTTCCCTTGAAATCCTTAACAAATACCGCTAAGGTATAACTGATATTATTAGGCAGACATATATAGGCAACATCATTGTGAGCTGCAAGAACACCATTTTCATTAACATAACCTGAACCTGTCTTATGCGCTATAACAACCCCTTCTTTATCAAGAAGTGGAGCTGCTATCCTATCTACACCTGTTTTGCATTCTTTTAACGTATTCTTAATGAAACTTTGTTTCTCATCATCGATAAGACCTTCAGTAAACAAACGATTCATCAACATTGCAGCACCAAGAGGAGATGTATAGTTAGAGTAAGCCTTGTTATGGTCAGCCGACATTTCCTCTTCCGTATAAGCTATCTGAAAACTTGAACGAGGAATGAGTGTGGCTATAAAACTATCTGTTTGAGCGACATTAACCATATCCTTAAACATAAGGTTGCTTGCATTGTTGTCACTCTGAGTAAGAGTATAACGCAGCAAATCTCTCACTGTCAATGATATGACTGGCCCTGAATAATCTTTCAGCATAGGACTCCAAGTCTTTGGGTCAAGTTTATCCCTATTTATATTTACTAAGGTATCAAGTGAAATTCCTTTATTGTCAAAGTCATTACAAAGAGCTAATGCCTGATGAACCTTAAACACACTCATCATAGGATAAACACTCTTATTATTGACCTTAACCGTATCTCTGTTATTAACAATAACCGCCACACCAATTTCGCCAGGACAAGCTGAGACAATTTGAGAAATGCTATCAGTCAAAACATTTGTTAAAGGAGGATTTGCGCTATCTTTTGTCGCTGATTTATGGAACAATGAAAATACCAAGATGAAAATGCAAACTAAAGCTATACTCAAAACTACGATTTGTTTTTTCTGTTTTTTCCATGTTTATATTATTTATACCTTAATTCCGCAACATAATTGATAATTATTTTTATAAGTTCCTGAGCAACATTTTGTTGCCCAGGTTTTTGCCATGTCAGCGTTTTCACTTACCTTAGTGTTGCGAATCCAAAGACAAAG
>ENA-OQJE01000268-OQJE01000268.1-human-gut-metagenome-genome-assembly--contig:-NODE-268-length-10437-cov-2.843065_pt1 | contig 10437 bp, 8 predicted proteins | sample MGYA00242594_ERZ504760 | MGnify/ENA primary metagenome ERZ504760 (study PRJEB26092, sample SAMD00036358) | human gut metagenome | host: Homo sapiens | study: EMG produced TPA metagenomics assembly of...
TTGCCATCAGTTGCGTGCCGGTAATGGTAGGAAGACACAATATGAGTGAGGAAACCCTGTTCGAGATGCCGCGTTTTCGGGAAGCATTGTCCCGGATGGGAATCGGACTGGTATGGATCACTCCCGGAATCGACCAGCAATGGGATGTGACAAAAGGAACGCAAGAGATTTTCAATCGGATGATGAATGACCTGGCGGAAGTCAGCGGCTATTCTGAGTTGGAACATATACCTGTAGTTCCTGTCGGTCATTCGGCAATGGCCACTTATCCGTGGAATTTTGCCGCTTGGAATCCTGAACGGACATTGGCTGTCATTTCTTTGCATGGAGATGCTCCCCGTACCAACCTGTGTGGCTATGGCGGGGAGAATCTGGAGTGGGGTAGGACACGTAATATAGATGGTATTCCGGGATTGATGATTGAAGGAGAATATGAATGGTGGGAGGCGCGGGTGAACCCTGCTTTGGCGTTTCGGATGATGTATCCCGAAAGTTGTATTTCATTTTTGTGTGATACGGGACGTGGACATTTTGATGTGGCCGGGCAGACTGCCGATTATATTGCTTTGTTTCTGCGAAAAGCGTTGGAATACCGTTTGTCCGGACATCCTTCTTTGAATGAGCCTGTCCGTTTGAAAAAACTGAATCCGAAAGAAGGGTGGTTGGCCGAGCGTTGGCGTCCGGAGCAGAAGGACAGGGCTAAGGCGGCTCCTTATCGGGACTATAAAGGAGATAAGCACGATGCATTTTGGTATTTTGATAAAGAAATGGCCGGACTGACCGAAGCCCGCTATGCAAAATATAAAGGTAAGCAGATGCAATATCTTGGATTTATGCAGAGAGGCCGGTTGGTTAAATATGATGCCGGACAACATGCCGGAGTGATTGCCGCTTTCCGGCCGGAGGCCGATGGCCTGACTTTTCACGTAAAAGGGGTGTATACGGACTCTTTACGCTCCTCACTGATAAAGGAACATGCTCATGGCGGAATTGAAGTTACTCGTATTTGCGGTCCGGTGGCAAAGGTGAATGATACTACTTTTACCGTGCGTTTTTATAGAATGGGAATGGATAATCCGAAGCGTACCGGAGATATCTGGCTGTTGGCCGCTAATGAGGGTGACAGTAGATATAAGAGTGCGGTACAACAATTCAATATTCGTATTCCTTATCGGAATACAGAGGGAAAACGCCAATATATACTTTTTCCGGGGATAGAAGATGTGAGGGAAGGAGTGGAATCAGTTTCTCTTGAAGCTGTTTCTGATTGTGGATTGCCCATATATTATTATGTAAAGGAAGGCCCTGCGGAATTACAAGATAACAGGCTGGTCTTTACGAAAATTCCTCCCCGCAGTAAATTTCCGGTGAAAGTCACCGTTGTAGCCTGGCAGTACGGGATTGCCGGACAGGTACAGACGGCTGAACCGGTGGAACGCAGTTTTTTTATAACGAAATAGTCAGCTCCGCGTTGAGTCTTTATTTCTTCTCTTTCGTATTGAATGATATAAAGGGAGAAGTTGCGATTTGTTATTATCATAATTCAGTAAATACCATGAAAAAGAAGCTGATGACTTGTCTTTATCTATGTCTTTCTGTCATCCATGTTTTTGCTCAAACGAAGGAGCACGGGAGGACGGGAGAATTTAATATTCTGGATTTCGGAGCCACCCGTGATACTATGATGGTGCATACGAAAGCTATCAATGAAGCGATTGAAAGCTGTTACAGGCAGGGTGGCGGAAGAGTGGTTATTCCTCCGGGTAAATTTAAGACAGGTACTATTTTTCTGAAAGATAATGTAGAACTTCATTTGGATAACGGTGCCTGCCTTTATGCCAGTGAGGATTATGCTGATTTTCCTATTCAGCCGAGAGCAGTTTACCGCTCTTTGAAAGATGCAGGCGGATGGTCGGCGTTGATTTATGCGGTGGGGGCTAGGAATATAGCCGTTACAGGCAAAGGTGTAATTGATGGGAGAGGAAAGGGCAGAAAAGGGCGTGTGGGCGGAGTACCGGGTGATGCCGACGGCAGGCCGCGCAATATCCTTTTTATTTCATGTAAAGGGGTACGTATCTCAGGTATCAGTATGAGGAATTCAGCCTTGTGGAATCAACATTATCTGGATTGTGAAGATGTTATTGTAGAGCATATCCATGTTTTCAACCATTGTAATGGTAATAATGACGGTATAGATATTGACGGTTGTCGCAGGTTTATCTTGTCTGATAGTGTCATCGATTCGGACGATGACGGAATCGTGTTGAAAAGTACGGGGCTGGCTCCTTGTGAAGATGTCGTTATTAATAATTGTATTGTCAGCAGCTTTGCCAATGCTATAAAATGTGGCACCGAATCGACCGGAGGATATAAGAATATTGTCATTTCTAATTGTATTGTTAAACCGAGTTGCAATAAAGGGGACCGCATTATAAAATCTACTCCAAGCGGTATTACGGCTATTTCTTTGGAGGTGGTGGATGGTGGAATAATGGATGGCGTGTCTATTGACAATATCGTAATTGAGGGTACGGAATGTCCTTTGTATGTCCGTTTGGCGAATAGAGGCCGGAAATATATAGATGAGGCTCCGGTTCCTCCAATAGGAAAAATGAGAAATATACAGATTAGTAATGTAACCGCTTATGATACCGGTAATTTTTGTTCTTCCATAACGGGGATTCCCGGTGGTGAGATAGAGAATATTTATTTGAGCAATGTTCGCTTTCTAAATAAAGGCGGGCTTGTAGCAGGAAATTGCCGTACGGCGAATGATATGCAAGGGAAACGGCATGATACTGCCGGAAATGTATTTCGGAACCAATATTGGTCTTCCCATCGGGAGGTGAAAGAGGATGAGAAAGGTTATCCGCAACCTACTGTATGGGGGAATCTGCCGAGTTATGGACTGTTTATCAGAAATGTGAGAAGTATAGCTGTGGACAATGCCACCTTTCAATCGGAAAAGCCTGATCCCAGGATACCGGTAATTGCCGTTAATGTAGGGAACTTGTCGCTTGACCGGATACAAGTCAACGACATTTCTTCCGCCGGTGTACTTTTGGATAATGTCAGGACGGCGGATGTAGACAGACGGTTGAGGAAAAGCGGAAAGTGATTTTCTATGTCGTTAAACAATAATTAAACCAACAGAAATATGAAACGGATATATGTATGTCTATTGATTTTTTTATGCTTTGCTTTTGTACAGGCGCAAAAGATAAAACACCCTGCTTTGCTTTATACTCCGGAGCGCATTCAGCAGGTGAAACAACGGATTGTAAATGATTTAAAGATGGCTGAGGCATGGGCTTCTATAAAGAAGACGGCAGATGAACAGTTACAGAAAAAGAATCTAAGCAAGGCGGATTACCTGGCTTTGGCTTATTTGATGACAGATGAAAAAAAATACGCTGACAAATTGAAAGAGATTTTATTGGATGTCATTAAGGAGGATACGTGGGGCAGTGAAGAAATGCTGGCGCGTATCCCTGTCTGGAGAGCGGATTTGGGACTGGCACATAAGGCTTACCTTTCTGCCATAGCCTATGATGCTGTTTATAATGACCTTTCAAGTTCCGAGAGGAAAGAAATAGCGGAAGGATTGAAACGGTTGGCCCTTGACCCGTGTCTGGGGGACTGGGTGCTGGAGCCGGCACGTATTCATTCGTTGAATTCGATGGGACATAACTGGTGGACTTCTTGTGCCTGCATGGGCGGCATACTGGCCTTGAGTTTACAAAACGAATTGCCGGAGGCAAAGCAAGGAGCGGAGGTGGTATATGAGGCTCTTCCCCAATGGTTTGACTTTGCCGGAGATGTCTTGCAGCAGAAGCCGAAAAGCTTTGATGCCGATGGAGGGATGTATGAAAGTCTCAATTATGCCAATTTCGGGATTCAGGAAGCATTACAGTTTCGTTTGGCATGGATGAACACCCATCCCGGACAAAAGCCGGTTCAAATTCCGCAACTGGATAAATTGTCCGATTTCTTTGTGCATGTCTGCTATCCGCGTACAGGTATACTATATAATATGAATTTTGGTGACAGCCATAAGAATGTGACTGCCGAAAGTACCTTGATGCTGCTCTATGCGATGGGAATCAGGAATGATAATATGCTTTGGTATATGAATCAGGTGGAACAGGGGCAACACCGTGACGGTTATTTTATCGACCGTCCGATGGGATTTCTCTATACGCCCGATCTAAGCAAAGCGCCGCAGTTGCCTGAAATAAAGAAATCACAACTTTTTGCAGATTTTGGGTGGGCTACGATGCGTACTTCCTGGGAGAAGGATGCTACCATGCTGGCCGTTAAATCGGGGCATACATGGAATCATTCTCATGCGGACGCCAACTCGTTCATCATCTTTCATAAAGGAGTGGATATTATAAAAGATGCGGGAAACTGCTGGTATCCTAATCCCAGTTACCGTAATTATTTTTTTCAAAGCGAGGCACACAATGTCGTGCTTTTCAATGGCAAAGGACAGTCGCGTGAACAACAATATCATGGTTCAATGCTGAGAGGGTATTTACATTATTTGCTCGATGCGGATAATGTAAAATATGTATTGGCCAATGGAACCGGCCCGTATTCAGACCAGTTTAGTCGTAATTTCCGTCATTTCCTGTGGATAGATGATGTGATTTATATGATTGATGATTTGAAAACTCATGATGTGGGACATTTTGAATGGCTTTGGCATCCGGGAGGAGAGGCGGAAAAACGTGGAATTGATCTGAATATAACAAATGGGAATTCTTCAGTTGTTGTCCGTCTGCTATATCCCCGTTTGTTGGCGAAATCCGATTTTGTACATGATTACCCCGAAGATTTATATTGGGAAGAAGTAGAAGCTCCAACGGAGGATTTAAAAGGAACAGAAACGTATTATTCATTTCATTTGCCGGCAAAAGTGGATCGGGTGAAAGGGCTGACCGCCATCATCTTGAAAGAAACGCCGGACCAGAAAGATCTTCCTTATATGGAAAGACGGGAAGGCAAAGATTGGATAGGACTTCGTATTCATTATAAGGGAAAAATAACAGATCTCTATATCAATCAATTGGCCGACGGGCGATTGATGCATAGCAATTCATGGATTGAAGCGGACGGATGGTTTACGGACGCTTATATGTTTGCAGTCACTTATGAGGCTGGTATGGAACCAGCCGGTTCAAAAGAGCACTTTATTTGTTATGGAAGCGCTTTAAGACGAGGAGATGTTTCTTTCTTTTCTTCTTTGGCTAAGCTTTTTGTGATTCAAAAGGAGGAAAACGGGACGGATGAAATTGTGGATGGATGGTCAACCGAAGATGAATGCTGGATTCAGAAGCGAGAAACGTCCGAAAGCGGTTGTCGTGAATGGAAAGGTAACTCCTGTAGTTTATGAGAAGGGCACGGTAAAAGTATCAGGCGTGGTTATTGAATGAGCGGGTAAGGCGAAGAATTTGGTGGAAGTTTATTTTACGCAAAGGTTTGCGTGCTTTTTGTTAAGCTGGCTGGTACTTATGTCAGCTTAATCTTTTTATTTTTGAGCATATAAATAAACGATTTGTTAACGTGTAAAATAATGATACGATGAAAAAGCTCTTCTTTTTAATGGCTGCGAGTTTTTTGTTTGCTCCTGTACATGCACAGATAACCGAGCGTGAACGTCCTGCCGAATGGCAACATCTGGTAAAGGGTGCACGTTTTATGGACCGTTTCCTTCCGATGCCCGACGGTATCCAGGCCAAGGGGATATGGGGAACTGACAGTGTGCTGAACCGTTATGTGGATAATGGCATTGAGCTTCCCGGAGTTTCTTTCTGGGGAGGAAATATATTGCAGGATACGGAAGGCAAATATCATCTGTTTGTGTGTGGCTGGCCCGAGAACTCTCCGAAAGGTCACATGTTCTGGTCAAACTCTACCGTTTTTCATGCGGTAAGTGACCGGCTCACGGGACCTTTTAAAATACGGAATTCCATTGGAAAAGGACATAATCCGGAAGCGTTCCGTCTGTCGGACGGCCGTATCGTGGTCTATGTTATTGATGGTTATTATATAGCGGACAGGGTGGATGACAAGGTTTGGACGTATGGAAAGTTCAGTTTTGACCCGCGTGACCGTAAAATCATAGAGGCCTCTCCAATCTGACTTTTGCCCGTCGTCAGGATGGCTCTTATCTGATGGTATGCCGCGGTGGAGGTGTCTGGATCAGCAAAGACGGACTTTCACCCTATAAGCAGTTGACGGACAAACGGGTTTACCCGGACGTGGAGGGCCGGTTTGAAGATCCGGTGGTATGGAGGGATGATTTGCAATATCACTTGATCGTAAATGACTGGTTGGGCAGGATTGCTTTCTACCAGCGTTCCAAGGATGGAGTACATTGGGTGACGGAACAGGGAGAAGCATACATGCCGGGCGTATCATTCCATAAAGACGGAACGGTGGAGCGTTGGTTTAAATATGAGCGTCCTAAGGTTTTCCAGGACGAGAAGGGGCGTGCCGTCCAAATGAATTTTGCCGTGATTGATACGATAAAATGGAACGACCTTCCTAATGACAAACATAGTTCCAAGAACATAAGCGTTCCCTTGAATAAAGGGATGCTATTGTCCGTTTTGAATGAAAAGGAGATCACTCCGTCTACCCGTACCATTGAAGTGAAGATTGCCGCCGAAGAGGGGTTCCATCCGCAAACGGATGTGGATGTAAAGTCGTTGCGGTTCGGTTCGTTTACAGAAGTGAACTTCGGGCGTGGTTGCAAACCGGTGAAGACCAAGGTTTCGGGGGAAGACTTGATTGTGGTTTTTAATGCCGAAGGAAGTGGAATTACCTCTGGTGAGTTTGCTCCCAAAATGATAGGAAAACACAGGAATGGGAACATGCTTTACGGTTATGCCCGCCTGCCTTATGTGAATTACCGGCCGGCTTTGCTTTCTGCCCGTCGTCCTGTGTTTGATAAGGAAAAAGGGGAATTGAAAGTGGAGATACAAAACTTTGGATTGTCTGCATCGGAACCGGCGGAAGTGGAGGTGATATGTGGCGGCCATAGCTTGGGGCGGATGACTCTAAAGACATTGCAGCCTTATGAAGTAGAGTATCTGGCCTTCTCTCCGGATGCAGCCTTGGCGGATGACAAATCATCTTATGAAGTCGTATTTTTTTATGAAGGAAAAGAGGTGGAACGGAACAGATTCGGAAAAGACTGATTTAATTTGTAAGTTGACGGTTGATAACATCTTATTTTTGAGTGAAAAACGTTTGCCCAACGTATCTAATAAGAAAAATGCAAAATATGAAGAATTTATTGACCTTTTGTCTTATGGTATGCTGTGTGGCCGTACAGGCTCAATTAGTGACTTATCCCGAAGGACTGCAGACCGGTATGCCTCATAATGATGACTATACGGTTCGTGTCCGTGTGCCGGGGGGCGACTGGAAAGATCTGTTTGAGTATAATGTGCAGGTAGATATGGATAGGGTACAGGATGCTTCGATGGTACAGTTTGATATGGGCAGTCCTGTAGAAGTGATGGTGAAAAAAATAATGGGATGATTCATGAGGTCGATATCCGTCCGCAGGCCAGGAAAGTGCAGTATGTGCAGAATAAGAATGTAATTACGTTTACGCTGGACAAACCTCAGTATCTGTCTGTGGAGTTTAATGGCGACCGCCTGCATAATCTCCATCTTTTTGCCAATCCGATGGAAACGGAGACTTACTCGGAAGAAGAGAAAGGAGTGATGTATTTCGGGCCGGGAGTGCATCGTCCCAAAGATCTGCCGAACAATCAGATAAGAATACCAGGCAATACGACGGTTTATCTGGCACCGGGAGCTGTTGTGAAAGCGAAGTTGCTGCTGGATAAAGTGGAGAATGTACGGATCATTGGGCGTGGCATTTTGGACCATCCTGTTCGTGGTATTGAAATCACTGATTCTAAAAATATAGTGATAGATGGCATAACAGTGGTCAATCCTGATCATTATACCGTATTTGGCGGAGGTGCTGAGGGGGTGACAATCAAGAACCTGAAATCATTCAGTTGTAAAGGTTGGAGCGATGGCATCGACATGATGTGCTGTCACGATGTATTGATAGACAATGTGTTTATGCGTAATAGTGATGACTGCATTGCTTTATATAATCATCGTTGGAACTGGTGGGGCGGTTCGGACAATATCACTGTACAGAATACCATTCTTTGGGCGGATATTGCTCATCCTATCAATGTAGGTGGTCATGGTGATCCGAATTCTCCGACAGGAGAGATTATTGAGAATCTGGTTTTCCGCAATATTGATATTTTGGAACATGATGAAGATGATGTGCCTTATCAGGGATGTATGGCTATAGATGCAGGCGACAGGAACAGGGTGAAAAATATATTGTTTGAGGATATTCGTGTGGAAAGTATTCAAGAGGGGAGGCTGTTTCATATCAATGTCCGTTTTAACGGGAAGTATGACAAACAACCCGGACAAAGCATTGATGGAGTGACTTTCCGTAATATTACTTATAACGGGGTGGGAGAAAACCCGTCACTGATAAAAGGATTGGACAAAGACCGGATGGTACGGGATGTGATTTTTGAGAACGTTGTGGTTAATGGGAAGAAAATGAAAGATTTAAATGGTTTTATAACCAATGAATATATTGAAAGAATTGAAGTCAAATAGTATCTTTTATGTAAATCTAGGAATATGAGGATTCTGGCATTTATTTGTTTATTAATATTATCCGGTTTGACCGGATTATATTCACAAGATACCGGCGATGTACAGGTGAAAAGTGGTTATATGAAGGTTCCGGAAGGTTCTTTGTATTATGAAGAAGCAGGTACGGGAGAGCCGCTTATTTTTATTCACGGACACTCTTTGGACCGTAGAATGTGGAATGAACAGTTCTTTAAGTTTGCAAAGCATTATCGAGCTATACGATATGATTTGCGCGGATATGGCATTTCATCCAAACAAACGGAAGATTTCCAATTTACCCATGCAGAAGATCTGGTTGCTTTGATGGATGCTTTGCATATACGGAAAGCGCATATTGTAGGTTTGTCGTTTGGGGGAGTTCGTTGGTGCGGATATGCTGGGATGTTTTCCGGACCGTATGTTGTCCGCTTTCTTGGCCAGCGGAAATATCCGCAAATCAAAAGGACCCAGTGAGCCGATGACAAAAGAGGAAGCGGCAAAACGGGATGAAGAAATCGCAGCACTGGAAAAGAAAGGAGTGGATGTGATGAAGAAGGAATGGTTCGAAGGACTGATGCAGTCGGGTGGAACAAGAAAAGAAGAATGCGTGTGCCTCTGTGGGAGATGATCGATGACTGGGATGCATGGCAGCCTTTACATAAGGAGGTGAGGGTGATAATCGGACTGGATGCTTATGCAAAACTGAAAGAAAATCATCCTCAGGTACCTACTTTGATTGTTGAAGGCAGGTCACCCGGAAACAGATATTCCGATCATCCTGAGATTTTGGATTATCTTCCGAATGGAAAATTGAAAGTGCTGGATGATTGTGGTCACATGATGAATATGGAGCAACCGGAAGCATTTAATGAAGCATTGGAAGAATTTTTAAGTGACTTGGAATAAAAGTGGTTGGACTGCTGAAAAAGGAAGAGGTATTTTGAGTGCTCTCTTCCTTTTTTTCGTATTATAAAATAGAGATTCCAATAATCGGATAGTAAATGAAAAAATACAATGATATGAAGAGGAAAGTATTTATAGCGGTTATGTCGCTAGTTGTTTCAGGTGGTTTGTCTGGCCAATCAGTTTATCCCGGCCAGCATTCCGGAAAATTGAAAAAAGAAACCATAGCTCCGATGCAAGTCAAGAGCTTTGATTTGAAGGATGTCCGTTTGCTGCCGAGTCGTTTTCGTGAAAATATGATGCGTGATTCTATGTGGATGGCTTCTATAGAGGTGGACAGGCTGTTACATAGTTTCCGTACTAATGCGGGTGTGTTTGCCGGTCGGGAAGGTGGTTACATGACAGTAAAGAAATTAGGCGGATGGGAATCCTTGGACTGTGAATTGCGTGGACACACCACAGGGCACTTGCTTTCTGCCTACGGCCTGATGTATGCGGCGACAGGCAGTAAACTGTTCAGACACAAAGGAGACAGTTTGGTAAGTGGTCTGGCTGAAGTACAAAACGCGTTGGGTAATGGTTATTTGAGTGCTTATCCTGAAGAATTGATTAATCGTAACATCCGTGGCACCAGTGTATGGGCACCGTGGTACACGCTTCATAAGCTTTTCTCTGGATTGATAGACCAGTATCTTTACAGTGACAATCAGAAAGCTTTGGAGGTTGTTATCCGTATGGCCGACTGGGCCTATCATAAGCTCAAACCATTGGATGAGACTACACGTCAAAAAGATTGGATACGGAATGAATTTTGGTGGAGTGAATGAGTCTTTTTTA
>ENA-OQJE01000269-OQJE01000269.1-human-gut-metagenome-genome-assembly--contig:-NODE-269-length-10360-cov-2.712303_pt1 | contig 10360 bp, 14 predicted proteins | sample MGYA00242594_ERZ504760 | MGnify/ENA primary metagenome ERZ504760 (study PRJEB26092, sample SAMD00036358) | human gut metagenome | host: Homo sapiens | study: EMG produced TPA metagenomics assembly of...
ACATCATCCATCAGGTTGTTTTTCAACAGGCGGGAAATCCATACTCCGGCAGCCAATAATGAAAGATACCCGGCTGTCATGGTAAAGATATACAAACCTGTATTTGCAGCCAATGGTAACGGTAAAACCAATAACCACCAGTTCAGGAAGAACAGGATAAAACCGATTGTCAGGAATACATAAATCCTGTTCCATGTGATTTTTTCCTCTTTCACTCCCTTTGTACCTAAACAGGAAAGCGCAAGGAATACCACTGAAAAAAGTTTGGTATATAGGATATTGGAGAACAGCCCGGCGGTACGCTGGAAGTTCAATAGGATTTTATCGACTACCCCGATATTGATACCCCATTCCCTGAACGACTGGTAACAAAACCAGTAAATGTTTATCACTACAAATAAAATACTGATTGCCCGCATAAAGTCCATGACCTTTGCAAGTCCTCTTAAATCATCTTCATTCTGCATAATTGAAATTTTTATAGTTATTAAATACGTCTTTGTTTCTTCTTCCTTTTCTTCTTGGGTGGCGGAACTTGGCTGTTGTCGGGTGGCGTATCGTCCCCACCGGATAACAGGTTGAACAGTCCGGCAATGGCTTTACCTGTATTTGAAATATATCCGGTCGGGTTATATTCCGGCGTGCGTTTCTGCGTTTCCAGTTTGCTGTTTCCCGTCAAAGTACGGGAACCGGAAAACAGGTCGTTGAACACATTGGCGGAAAAGTCCTTTCCTAACCGTGAACCGTTCAGGACAGTACGGCTTTCGTGGTCGATAAATGTTACACCGTATATCTTGCCTGTATCGTTCTGCCGGAAAAGTACATCTATACCTTTCTTTTTCAGTTCTTGTTCCAGTTCCTTACGATTACGGGCAGATTTCATCACTGTACCAACCGTCCGGCGGGTACGCTCTTTCAGGTTCTTGTCCTGAATGTCCTTTGCGGATTTCTTGATGTGCCTTTGGATGGCTTCGTAACCTACCGATTTTCCCAAAGAAGAAGATTTGAACGGGTTTCCCTGCTTTTCTCCTTTGTCATTGGTAGCCGAATAGACAATGCCGTTATAAGGTTTGCCGTTCACTTCTCCTTTCACTTCTTCCGCCTGTACATTATATATAGATAGCAACGCTTTGTACTCGGTGAAACTTTGGAAACGGTAAGCTCCGGCAAGGGCTTTCACCGTATTGGATAACTGGTGCTTTACGTCCCCTGCCCGGTAGTCCACCTTTTTTAAGCTCCGGGCGTTCGGCTGCCCTGTTTTTTTCTGCCGGATGCAGCCCGTACTTCTGTTCCAGTTCACGGGTGATTTGCTTGCTGCGGATATGCTCGAACTTGTCGTTTATCTTTTTACCCGTATCATCTACACGGATGGAAACGATATGTATATGGTGTCTTGCAATATCTTCGTGCTTGTAAACCATATACGGCTGATTGCCGTACCCCAGCTTATCCATATACTCTTTGGCAATATCCGCAAGCTGGCTATCGGAAAGCACATCGTCCGGGTGCGGGTTCAGGGAGATATGGATAATCGGCTTTTCCGTTTTCAGGTCTGCGGGCAGGTGCATATCGAAACATTCCATACACCGCCGGATGCTGAAATTCCCGTCCTCGCTCTCGAACATCCGGTTACTTAAAAGTACCTTTCCCTGTTCTTCATCGACCTTGTTTTGGTTGTAGGAAAGCGCACCGAACAGGGAACTGCCTACACTTATCTTTGCAACCATCTTGTTTCAAACTCACGTGTCAGTTCAATAATTTGGCGGTTCAGGTCGGCAAGTTCCATCGTTGCCTTTTCCAGTTTATAGAGAAATGCGAGTGCTTTCTTCTCTGAAAAATTGGTATTGAGAGCCTTTACCACCTGATTGTAATTCACGGCGATACCTCGATACTGTGAATATAAAGCGGTCAGCCGGGTATAATATTCTACTGCCCCCTTGTCGATTTTAATCACTTTGAACGGTTCGCCGAAGATGCGGGCGGTGATAAAATGCGCTTTCGTGCGCATACCGGACTGGTCGAACAATGCCAAAAAGCGGGCGTGGTCTATCGCATTGAAGCTGATAGAGTACCTGAACACTGCCGGATCTGCTTTGGGCTTGCGTCCTGCGCCACCCGGACGGGGCGCATTTTCATTTTTCTGTTTCATGCTTCTTTTTTTAAAGGGTTACGACTTCGGAGTGACCCTATCCCGGCTTCGTCCGGGCAAGGCGTTCAAAGCTGCTGAAAGAATTGTAAGCTGCTTAGAACACACCTTGCTATTTGCCAGTGCAAATAAAAATCCGCCTACGGACGGATTGGAGTTAGCGGATATTGGAACGCTCCCGGCGGCGGGGGCTTGGTTAGCCTGACCGATACCTTTCGGTTGCAAAGTAACGGGTATTAAAAATGCTGTGAAATAGCGGGTTATAGGACAAATGAGGACAAACGGGGACACTTCTCAAAAGGGGTTACTTTTCTACGTTTATTTATCCCGGATTTAAGATAGAAAGCAATATGGACGGATGGAAATATACAGCGAAATGCGGACGGAAAGAAAGCGGATTTGAAAACTTGAAAACAAGATTTCAAGATTGCAATCTTTCAAGAAAGCAGGAAAGCAAACCGGATGGAATGATTGAAAGAAAACAGTCATTCAATCGGGAAAGTAAACTGTCTGCAAAGAAAGCAAGCTGCCTTTGTGGAATGAATGAAAACAAAGAAGCAGGAAAGAAAACAATCTGTCTTTGCAAAAAAACAGAAATCAGCCCTGCTTTCCTGCTGGCAATATGGAACGAAAGAAAACCATCCGTTCATCTGAATGGATGGAAAACAATAAAGATGTATCACTATAATTCAGTATTACAATGAAGAAAGAAACCTTGTATGTGGCTTTCTCCACCCAAAAGGGCGGGGTCGGCAAAACAACGTTCACCGTCTTGGTGGCAAGTTACCTGTATTACCTGAAAGGGTATAATGTGGCGGTCGTGGATTGCGACTACCCGCAACACAGTATCAGTGCCATGCGCAAACGGGATGCCGAACAAGTGAACGGGGATGATTATTACAAACAGCTTGCCTTTCACCAGTTCAAGACACTGGGAAAGAAAGCGTACCCGGTGCTGTGCAGTTCGCCGGATGAAGCGATAAAAACGGCGGATGAATTTCTTGCGTCTGCCGGGTCAGATTATGATGTGGTCTTTTTCGACCTGCCCGGAACGGTGAACAGTGAGGGTGTTATCAACTCCCTTTCAGGAGTGGATTATATTTTTCACTCCCATAGCCGCCGACCGGGTGGTATTGGAAGTAGCCTTTCCTTTGCGGTGGCTATCCATAAACTACTGGTAAAGAATGAAGCGTGCCGACTGAAAGGGCTGCACCTGTTTTGGAACATGGTAGATGGACGGGAAAAAACAGACCTCTACACCCTGTATGAGCAGACCATCGGGGAACTGGAACTGCCCCTTATGAACGTATTTATCCCGGACACCAAAAGGTTTAAAAAGGAACTGGACGCACAGCGTAAAACCGTGTTCCGTTCTACGCTGTTCCCCGCAGACAAACGGCTGGTAAAGGGCAGCAACATGGAAGAACTGATAACCGAAATCGCATACCTTATAAAACTGTAACGATATGGCAAAGCAAAAGCGGCGGGAAACCGCAAATTGACGAGGATTTTATGAAAGAGATTATTTCACAGGGCTTGCCTGTGAAGAAACAGGAAACGCCAATGATGGCAATATCAACGGAAGTGAAAACTAAATCGGAAACACCCGATATCCCGGCAAACGTACCTGAACAAGAACCGAAACGGGAAACAGAAAACGTAAAGGAAGAAAAGGCAGCGAAAGAACCTGCCCGCCGGAAAAAGAACACTCCGGGCGATTACCGGGAAACCTACTTCATGCGGGTGGACTTGACCGACCGCCAGCCGTTATATGTCAGCCGTACTACCCACGAAAAGCTAATGAAGATAGTAACTGTTATCGGCGGGCGTAAAGCGACCGTCAGCAGCTATGTAGAAAATATCCTGCTCCGGCATTTCGACCAGTTTCAGGACGAGATAAACGAACTGTACGAAAGCAAATTTGAAAAGCCGTTCTGATATGTTGAAATGGTTTATTATCGGAACGCTCCTGTATTACGCCGTTCTCTTATGGCGATACCGGGATAGCTTGGGAACATGGTTCACGGATAGGAAAAAGCAGCCGGAACAACCGGAAAGCAAAACGACTGTAAAAACCGGAAACGGTGATTCTCTTGTAGGTGCAAGCCGTTACCGGATGGGACAAATGAGGACAAGCGGGGACATCTTAGGACACCTTTCAAAAGGGGTTGATAATGCTTCTATATTTGTCCCGCAAAGCGAGGAAACGGTAACGAAAACGCTTGATAACGAGCTGGCAGATGAAAAAAAAGCCGATACCCCGCAAGCGATTGAAACCGAGTTTGAGATGGAGTTTGAAACAGAAGATGCAGAAGAAACGGACATTTCGCCAGATGAAATTGAAGCGGAAGAAATCGCCTGTTACATGGGTGACGGTGAGCCGGAAATGGCGCAAGGTATCACGCTGGGGGAACTGGGTCAAATGGTACAGGTCATTCAGGTTAAGCAAGCGTCTGACACGGAAGAACGGCAAGCCGTTCAGACCATCTGCCGGACGGAAACAAACCTCTTTCATTCGCTGGTGGAACAGATTAACGGGGGCAGGTCACGGGTGGCGGAACTTTTACAAAAGCATGAGATACCCGTGCCTGTCATCGTCCCGGCTGCCGGAAGTAATGAAATGGCAGACTTTGACATGAACGATTTTCTTTAATGGTAAACTTTAAATAAGTAAGATGATGAAACAAAGAGATTACGGTTAAACAGACCTTTTAGAACATGGGGAACACTTCCCACAACCACAAAAATTCAATTATTAATCACTCCGCCGGGCGGACTATCCAACCGTCCGGCAATTTAAAAATCAATATATTTATAATGAAAAAGAAAGTTCTCTTTTCGGCAGCCGTTCTTTTGGCTGCATCCTCCGCCTTTGCACAGGGTAACGGCATGGCGGGTATTACCGAAGCTACCAATATGGTAACCAGTTATTTTGACCCGGCGACAAAGTTAATTTACGCTATCGGTGCAGTGGTCGGCTTGATTGGCGGCGTAAAAGTGTATGGAAAGTTCAGCAGTGGCGACCCTGACACCAGTAAAACGGCGGCTTCGTGGTTCGGTGCATGTATCTTCCTGATTGTGGCTGCCACCATCCTACGTTCGTTCTTCCTCTAAAGAAATGAGCTATGGCAGACTATCCGATTAACAGGGGAATAGGTAAGCCAGTTGAATTTAAAGGGTTGAAAAGTCAATATCTTTTCATTTTTGCGGGCGGGCTGTTAGCCCTGTTCGTGCTTTTCATCATTATGTACATGGTGGGTATCAACCAGTGGGTGTGCATCATCTTCGGCGTTACTTCGGCAACGCTGCTGGTATGGCTCACATTCCGGTTAAACGAAAAGTACGGGACACACGGGTTGATGAAATTGTCCGCACGCAAAAGCCACCCTTTCCATATTATCAACCGAAAAGCCATATCCCGATTATTCACTAAAAATCAGAAACAAGCATCGAAATGAGAAATATATTAAAAGCTACCACGCTGGAAAACAAGTTTCCACTGTTCACGGTGGAAAACGGCTGCATCGTTTCCAAAGATGCCGACATAACGGTGGCGTTCCGGGTGGAACTGCCCGAACTGTTCACCGTCACGGCAGCCGAATACGAAGCAATACATTCCGCTTGGAACAAGGCGGTAAAGGTGCTGCCCGATTATAGCATCGTACACAAACAGGACTGGTTCATCAAAGAGAACTATGCGCCTGAGATCCAAAAGGATGATTTGAGTTTCCTTTCCCGTTCCTTTGAACGCAATTTCAATGAACGACCGTTCTTGAACCATACCTGCTATTTGTTCCTGACGAAAACGACAAAGGAACGCAGCCGGATGCAGAGCAATTTTTCCACTCTTTGCCGGGGCTTCCTTGTCCCCAAAGAGATAAAGGATAAGGAAACGGTTACAAAGTTCCTCGAAGCGGTGGGGCAGTTTGAAAGCATTATGAACGATAGCGGTTTCATTACCCTTACTCGTCTGACTTCGGACGAGATAACCGGGACAAGGAAAACGGCGGGTATCGTGGAGAAATACTTTTCACTCTCACAGACCGACACCACCACACTGAAAGATATTTCACTGGGTGCTGACGAAATGAAGATTGGCGATGATATTCTTTGCCTGCATACCCTTTCGGATGCAGAAGATATGCCGGGAAAAGTAGGCACAGATACCCGTTATGAAAAGCTATCCACTGACCGGAGCGATTGCCGTTTGTCATTTGCTTCCCCGGTGGGTGTGCTGCTCTCCTGTAACCATATTTATAACCAGTATATCTTCATTGACGACCATACGGAGAACTTGAAACAGTTTGAAAAGATGGCTCGCAATATGCACTCCCTTTCCAAATACAGCCGTGCCAATCAGATAAACAAGGCTTGGATAGAGGAATATTTGAACGAAGCCCATTCACAGGGGCTTATTTCCGTGCGATGCCATTGCAATATCATGGCGTGGAGTGACGACCGGGACGAATTAAAGCACATTAAAAATGATGTGGGGTCACAGCTCGCACTTATGGAATGCAAGCCACGCCATAACACCACCGACACGCCGACCCTGTTTTGGGCGGGAATACCCGGCAATCAGGCGGACTTTCCGGCGGAAGAAAGTTTCTATACATTCATCGAACAGGCTCTTTGTCTGTTCACCGAAGAAACGAACTACAAAAGTTCACTTTCTCCCTTTGGTATCAAGATGGTGGATAGGGTCACAGGAAAGCCGTTGCACATTGATATTTCAGATTTACCCATGAAGCGGGGTATTATTACCAATCGTAACAAGTTCATACTTGGGCCGAGTGGTAGCGGCAAGTCATTCTTTACCAATCACATGGTACGCCAGTATTATGAACAAAATGCACACGTGCTGTTGGTCGATACCGGAAACAGTTACTTAGGTTTGTGTGAAATGATAAATAGGAAAACGCACGGGGAAGATGGGATTTACTTTACCTATACCACAGAAAACCCGATAGCGTTCAATCCTTTCTATGTGGAAGATGGTGTATTTGATATTGAAAAGAAAGAGAGTATCAAAACGCTTATCCTGACCCTGTGGAAAAGGGACGATGAAGCACCTACACGGGCGGAAGAAGTGGCTTTGTCGAACGCTGTTAGTTCCTATATCGGACTGATTACCAAAGACTGTTCCGTTACTCCCTGCTTCAATACGTTCTACGAGTATGTGAGGAATGACTACCGGGCGCACCTGCAAGAAAAGAACGTCCGGGAAAAGGATTTTGATATAGATAACTTCCTGAATGTATTAGAACCTTACTATAAAGGCGGCGAATACGATTACCTGTTGAACTCCGACAAAGAGCTTGATTTACTACATAAACGCTTCATTGTCTTTGAGTTGGATAATATCAAAGACCACAAAATCTTGTTCCCGATTACTACGATTATCATCATGGAAGTATTTATTTCCAAAATGCGTAAACTAAAGGGTATCAGAAAATTAATATTGATAGAAGAAGCGTGGAAAGCGATTGCATCGGCGAATATGGCGGATTACATAAAAATACCTTTACAAAACGGTTAGAAAGTATTTCGGCGAAGCGATTGTTGTTACCCAAGAGGTCGAAGATATTATTTCCTCACCCATTGTAAAAGAGAGTATTATAAACAATTCTGATTGTAAGATACTGCTCGACCAACGGAAATACCTGAATAAATTCGATAGCATACAGAACCTTTTGGGACTGACCGACAAGGAACGTTCACAGGTGCTTTCCATCAACCTTGCCAACCATCCCAACCGGAAATATAAGGAAGTTTGGATAGGCTTGGGTGGTACACAATCCGCCGTATATGCCACAGAAGTGAGTTTGGAAGAATATTACACGTTCACAACGGAAGAAACGGAAAAGATGGAACTTTTCGCCTTGTCTGAAAAGTTGGGCGGCAACCTCGAACTGGCTATCAAACGGCTTGCCGAAAGCAAGCGCAATCCTGAAAAATAATCAATCAACAATTTAAAAATCAATCAGTATGAAACATTTAAAATTTTTGTTTCCGGTGCTGCTATGCACCTTGTTACTGGGGTTTTCTTCCTGTAAGGAAACGAACGCCGACCGTCTTAGGGCGATGCGTGGCGACTGGAAAAGTGTAAAAAATCGTCCGGCATTTACCCTTTTTGAAGAAAACGGGCATTACCGGGTAACGACCTATCGAAAGACCTACTGGGGGACTGTCCAAACGGAAACCTATCAGATTTCAGAACAGGACGGAAACCTGTTCATCGAAACGGGGCTTTCCGTCTTGCTGACCTACGACAAAGAGAACGACCGGATTCTTCTTTCACCCGGTGGAGAATACAAACGGAGTAAACAACCAATAAAGAAATAAGCGTATGAGAACAAAGATTATAATGCTGCTCGTAGTATGCAGCCTGTTTACCGGAAAGGTAAGCGCACAGTGGGTGGTGAGTGACCCCGGCAACTTGGCGCAAGGGATTATCAATGCGTCAAAGAACATCGTGCAGACATCAACCACCGCACAGAATATGGTAAAGAATTTTCAGGAAACCGTAAAGATTTACCAACAGGGTAAGGACTATTACGATGCCTTAAAATCAGTGCATAACCTTGTCAAAGATGCCCGGAAAGTGCAAAAGTCTATCCTGCTTATCGGAGAGATTTCCGACATCTATGTGAATAGTTTTCAAAAGATGCTTTCGGATGAGAACTACACGCCGGATGAACTTTCCGCCATCGCCTACGGCTATACCCAACTGTTGCAGGAAAGTTCCGATGTGCTGGAAGAAATGAAAAGCGTGGTGAACATCAACGGGCTTTCCATGTCGGACAAGGAACGGATGGACGTTATCGACCGGACGTATAACGCCATCAGGAACTACCGGGATTTGGTGAGTTACTATACCCGCAAGAACATTTCCGTTTCCTACCTGCATGCGAAAAAGAAAAAGGACACCGACCGAGTAATGGCTCTTTATGGCTCGGTGGATGAACGTTACTGGTAACCTCTAATAAATCAAAGATATGTTATTAGCAATCGAATTTGATAACCTGCATCAGATTTTACGAAGTCTGTACACGGACATGATGCCGTTATGCGGGAACATGGCGGGGGTAGCCAAAGGAATAGCGGGACTGGGGGCTTTGTTCTATGTGGCTGCCAAAGTATGGCAGTCGCTCGCCAGTGCCGAACCGATAGACGTTTACCCGCTTCTGCGTCCCTTTGTGATTGGCTTCTGTATTATGTTCTTTCCCACATTCGTACTGGGTACAATTAACAGCGTCATGTCGCCAGTAGTCAAGGGCTGTAACAATATGCTCGAAACGCAAACTTTTGATATGAACGCCTACCGGGAACAAAAGGACAAGCTGGAATATGAAGCGATGGTACGCAATCCGGAAACGGCTTACCTTGTTTCGGATGAAGCGTTTGACAAGCAGATAGACGAACTGGGATGGTCTGCCAAAGATATTGCCACGATGGGCGGCATGTACGTCGAAAGAAGCATGTACAATTTCAGAAAGGATGTGCGGGATTTTATGCGGGAGGTACTGGAGCTGTTGTTTGCTGCCGCTGCCCTGCTTATCGACACGCTCAGGACGTTCTTCCTGATAGTGCTATCCATACTCGGCCCGATAGCTTTTGCCATATCGGTCTGGGACGGGTTTCAAAGTACGCTTTCACAATGGATGTGCCGCTACATACAGATATACCTGTGGCTGCCCGTATCGGACTTGTTCAGCAGCGTACTGGCGAAGATACAGGTGTTGATGCTTGAAAACGACATCAAGGAGTTGCAGAACAATCCCGATTTTTCAATCGACTCGTCCAATGGCGTTTACATCGTATTTATGGTAATTGGGATACTCGGTTACTTCACGATTCCTACGGTGGCGGGCTGGATTATACAAGCAGGAGGAATGGGCAGTGCAGCCCGTCCGATCAACCAGATTGCCGGACGTGCGGGTGCTATGACGGGAGCCGCTGCCGGAGCGGTGGCGGGTAATCTCGCCGGACGTGCCGGACACGCTGCCGGTAATGCTGCCGGAAGTATGGGACGGGGTGCTGTGAACGGGGCAAGGAAAGTGGCGGGAGCCGCCGGACGGCTGTTCAGGAGAAAATAAACAATCAATAAAAAGTAAAACAATGGAATTTAAGTCATTAAAAAACATCGAGAGCAGTTTCAGGCAGATACGGCTGTTCGGCATCGTCTTTCTGGTGGTCTGCCTGGCAATCACG
>ENA-OQJE01000272-OQJE01000272.1-human-gut-metagenome-genome-assembly--contig:-NODE-272-length-10323-cov-3.026187_pt1 | contig 10323 bp, 9 predicted proteins | sample MGYA00242594_ERZ504760 | MGnify/ENA primary metagenome ERZ504760 (study PRJEB26092, sample SAMD00036358) | human gut metagenome | host: Homo sapiens | study: EMG produced TPA metagenomics assembly of...
AGAAGAAGGACAGTTATTAAAGGCCGATGAAGAAGTGGGGTGTATAGATACCTTACAACTCTATTTGAAAAAGATGCAGTTACTGGCCAGCGGTAAAGCGATAGCCAGCAAAAGCACGGACATCAATAAACAGATAGCTGCCACAAAAGAACAAATCGGCAAAGCCGAATATGAAAGAAAACGCACAGAAAACTTGCTGAAGGAAAATGCCGCCACCCAAAAACAAATAGATGATATTGACTCCCAGATTGCCGTTCTGAAAAAACAGTTGGAAGCACAGATCTCTACGCTTCAACGCGGCAATGCCAGTATCACAGAAGAAAGCTCGGCCTACGAAATACAAGTAGCCCAACTGGATGACCAGCTTCGCAAATGTCACATTACCAGTCCGATTTGCGGAACAGTACTGGCCAAATATGCCGAAGCCGGGGAACTGGCCACGCAAGGAAAACCTTTATTTAAAGTGGCGGATGTGCAACATCTTTTTTTACGCGCCTATATCACCGCCGATCAATTATCTCAACTGAAATTAGGAGATAAAGTAAAAGTGTTTTCTGATTTAGGAGAAGATGACCGCCGGGAATACGAAGGGACAATCACCTGGATTTCAGACAAATCGGAATTCACCCCTAAAACAATCCAGACACGTGACGAACGCGCCAATCTGGTATACGCCACAAAAATAGCAGTAAAGAATGACGGATACATCAAGATAGGCATGTACGGAGAAATGAAGAAATAAATAAGACAATGGATTATATCGTTTCTGTCAAAGGAGTTAGCAAAAGTTACGGTGAAGTTCAAGCCCTGAAAGATGTATGCTTTGAGGTGAAACCGGGAGAAATCTTCGGGCTTATCGGACCGGACGGTGCAGGAAAGACTACTCTTTTCCGCATTCTCACCACATTGGTGCTAGCCGATGAAGGGAAAGCGGAAGTCTGCGGGCAGGATGTGGTGAAGAATTACAAAGAGATACGCCGGCAGGCAGGATATATGCCGGGACGTTTTTCCTTATACCAGGATTTGTCCGTAGAAGAGAATCTCACTTTCTTTGCCACGCTTTTCAATACCACTATCCGGGAGAACTACGCATTGGTAAAGGATATCTACCAACAAATAGAACCTTTCAAACACCGGCGTGCCGGAAAACTATCCGGCGGCATGAAACAAAAACTGGCTCTGAGTTGTGCACTGGTTCACAGGCCTTCCATTCTGTTCTTGGACGAACCTACCACCGGTGTGGACCCTGTATCCAGAAAGGAGTTCTGGGACATGCTGCTGAAATTGAAACAAGAAGGTCTTACCATCATTGCGGCAACGCCTTACCTGAACGAGATGAAATGCTGTGACCGTATTGCATTTATCCGTGAAGGAAAGATTCAAGGCATTGACACTCCGGACCGTATTCTTCAACAGTTCAGTTCGATCCTTTCTCCTGAAGGGCTGTCTTTTAATGAACCGCAAGTCACCGGACGATACGCCATAGAGGTAGAAGGCTTGACCAAACAATTCGGCAACTTCACTGCAGTGGACCATATCTCATTCAAAGTGAAACAGGGAGAGATTTTTGGTTTCCTAGGTGCTAATGGCGCCGGAAAAACAACAGCCATGCGCATGTTATGCGGTTTATCACAACCTACCGGGGGAAAAGGTACAGTAGCGGGCTTTGACATAGCCACGCAATACGAGCAGGTTAAAAAGAAGATCGGATATATGAGCCAGAAGTTCTCACTGTATGAAGATTTAAAAGTATGGGAAAACATCCGGCTATATGCAGGGATTTATGGAATGAGCGACAAGGAGATCGCTGAGAAAACAGACAAGGTGCTGGAACAATTAGGACTCTTGAATGAGAAAAACACATTGGTTCGGTCACTTCCCTTGGGATGGAAACAAAAGCTGGCTTTCTCGGTAGCTATTTTCCATGAGCCGAAGATCGTTTTTCTGGATGAACCGACAGGAGGGGTAGACCCTGCCACACGCCGGCAGTTCTGGGAATTGATTTATCAGGCGGCAGAACGGGGAATCACCGTCTTCGTTACCACCCACTATATGGATGAAGCGGAATACTGTAACCGGATTTCAATGATGGTGGATGGAAAAATCGAAGCGCTGGACACCCCACAACGGTTAAAAGAACGGTTCCATGCCCAAGATATGGATGAAGTATTCAGACAATTGGCACGCAAGGCCGTAAGAAGTTGAAAAAGAGATAGAGAAAAAGAGAATGAAACAATTTATATCATTTGTGCGAAAAGAATTCTATCACATTTTCCGGGACCGCCGGACGATGCTGATATTACTAGGTATGCCTGTCGTACAAATTATTCTTTTCGGTTTTGCCATCACCACCGAAGTAAAGAATGTAAAAGTAGCCGTGCTGGATTTCTCAAAAGATGTATCCACCCGGCAAATCATCGACAAACTGGATGCCAGTGACTATTTCAATGTCAACAAGATGCTATATGACAACGACGAGATAGAGGAAACACTCCGGAAAAGCAGTTCAGACCTGGTCATTGTGTTTGAGGCCGGTTTCGATAACAATCTGCGGCATACCGGTAAAGCCCGAGTACAACTGATAGCCGATGCCACCGATCCCAACAATGCTACCATACTGACCTCTTACGCATCCAATATTATTGCAGATTATCAGCAAAGCCGGATCATGCAACAACAATCACCCATACAGATTATCCCCCAAATAAAGTTATTGTACAATCCGGGTATGCAAAGTGCCTACAATTTTGTGCCGGGAGTAATGGGATTGATTTTAATGTTGATATGCGCCATGATGACTTCCATCTCTATTGTCCGTGAAAAAGAAACCGGTACGATGGAAGTATTGCTGGTATCTCCCGTACGTCCGCTATGGATGATTATAGCCAAAATGGTACCTTACTTTGTGCTGTCATGCGTCAATCTGGTCACAATTCTGCTGCTGTCTGTTTATGTATTACATGTTCCGGTAGCAGGCAGTCTTTTTTCGTTGGCTTTGCTCTCATGGATCTTCATCGTAGTATCTCTGCTGTTGGGATTATTGGTTTCCACTATCGCCCGTACCCAAGTGGAAGCCATGCTGTTTTCGGGAATGGTACTGATGATGCCTACCGTTCTACTTTCCGGCATGATATTCCCCATCGAGAATATGCCTCTTCCTTTACAGCTGATTTCAAATGTCATCCCTGCCAGATGGTATATTGTCGGAATCAAGAAAATCATGATTGAAGGATTGAGTATCAGTTATGCACAGGGAGAAATGGGTATACTTATGCTGATGGCTGTTGTCCTTTTACTCATCAGCCTAAAAAAGTTTAACAAACGATTAGAATAAGCTCCGGAAGATATGATAAAGTATTTATTAGAAAAAGAATTCAAGCAACTGCTGCGCAACCCGATGCTTCCGCGGATACTGCTCGTATTTCCCTGCATCATCCTGCTGGTGTTGCCTTGGGCCGCAAACTTTGAAATCAAGAATATGAATCTCAGCGTAGTGGATAATGACCGCAGTCCCTATTCCACCCGACTGGTTCAGAAGGTGGGAGCTTCCGAATATTTTCATCTGGTAGATGTTTCAAACAGTTATCAGGAAGCGATGCAATGCATTGAAAAAGGAGATGCTGACCTCATTTTGGAAATCCCGCCACACTTCGAACGCGATTTGCTGAAAACCGGTGTAGCAAAAGTACTGGTTTCAGCCAACACCGTAAACGGAACGAAAGGAACTTTAGGAAGTTCCTATCTCAGTAATATAGTGAATGCCTATGCCACTGAAATCCGGGCTTCCCATTCCGGCTCTATTTCTCCCTCCCCGGTGATAAACATAGATACCCAAGGACGTTTCAACCCCTATCTGGATTATAAGGTATTTATGGTTCCGGCACTGATGGCACAATTGTTGATGATGTTATGCGGCTTTCTGCCTGCTCTTAATATTGTGAGTGAAAAAGAATTCGGAACCATCGAACAAATCAATGTGACTCCTGTAAGCAAATTCACTTTCATTCTGGTCAAGCTGATTCCTTACTGGATAGCCGGCATACTGATCCTCACAATCGGTATCATTCTGGCATGGTTAGTTTATGGTCTGGTTCCGGCCGGTCATTTATGGCTGCTTTATTTCTTTGCATTATTATTCATTATCGTTATCTCGGGCATGGGGCTGGTAGTTTCCAACTATTCCCAAACCATGCAGCAGGCCATGTTTGTCATGTTTTTCTTTGTGATTATCATCATGCTGATGAGCGGGTTGTTTACTCCCATCAACAGTATGCCCGAATGGGCACAAACCATAACCATTGCCAATCCTTTGAAGTACTTCATACAGGTAACACGTATGGTTTACCTGAAAGGAAGCGGATTCAGTGACCTGATTATGCAATTTATCGCCTTGTTCCTTATGGCCATCGCTTTGAACGGTTGGGCGGTATTCAGCTACAAAAAGAATTCATAACAGATAAATCGGAACATTTACTTGTTTATCATTGTTAATATCAGTAGCTTAGCAATCTGTTGCTAACCTGATTTTTAATTATCTAAAAGAAAAAGTTATGAAATTCTTTATTGACACAGCCAACCTGGCACAAATCCGCGAAGCAAATGCATTGGGCGTACTGGATGGTGTAACCACAAATCCGTCTTTAATGGCCAAAGAAGGCATTAAAGGAGTTGAGAACCAACATAAGCATTACATTGAAATATGTAATATAGTGGATGGAGATGTCAGTGCCGAAGTGATTGCTACCAATTATGAAGGAATGATTCGTGAAGGCGAAGAACTTGCCGCCCTTAACCCGCACATTGTAGTAAAAGTTCCTTGTATTGAGGACGGCATCAAAGCTATCAAATATTTCAGTAATAAAGGAATCCGCACTAATTGTACACTGGTTTTCTCTGCCGGACAGGCATTACTTGCGGCAAAGGCGGGGGCTACTTATGTATCTCCGTTTGTCGGCAGACTGGATGATATTTGTAATGACGGTGTAGGACTGGTTGCACAAATTGTAGAATTGTACCAAACTTATGACTACAAGACACAAGTTCTTGCCGCCTCCATCCGAAACACCTTACATATATTACAATGTGCGGAAGTGGGAGCAGATGTAGTAACCTGCCCGTTATCCGCCATTAAAGGCCTTCTAAACCATCCATTGACAGATATAGGATTAGAAAAATTCCTGGCCGATTATAAAAAGGTAAACGGATAATAAAAAACGTTCCCTCGCCAATCCAAAGGTGGGGGAATTTGTTTTCCAGACATTATTTAAATTTCAAATATCCTATGCGAGTATATTTAATTCCTTTACTCTCATAATGAGAAAGGACTTTGGCCGATTTAATATATAGACTTTCATGAGGATTGATTTTCTTTGTATAGCAGCTCAGCATCTCCGGTGACATACTGGAAGCAGCTGCCTTTATGATAAAAGTATAACGATTACCATCAGCATCAGCAGCAAGTACACTCTGATCTACATAGTATCCAGTCGTTTTATAAGCATCTAGTTGTAATCTTGTCCCCAGGACTTCCAGATGTAAATCGGTCAGCCTTTCTCCCGGCTGACCGATAAAACGACTCCCAGCCGGCAAATGATGTTTTCTGATGACCGTTTCATAATGAACTGTGGCAAAAGCCTTTGCCAATACTGCTAACTTTTTGTCTCTGGGGTTACGGGCTTCAAACTTATGTGCCAACCAAAGCACATAGTTAGGATCAATATAATATACTTCCGCCAACCTTTTTCCACGATACTTCCCAAATGCAACTATATCTTCGGACAGACCATAATAAGGTTCAAAGAAAGTGTTATCCTTCACTTTCAGCAGGACATTGCAATTCTGCAAATACTGAAAAAGCACGCTCTGCCGCATCATTAAATGTAACTGCCAACGACTGAATAAACAGAGGAGAGTAAGTATTATCCGGAAATATACGCCATAAAGCATAATACGAACGATAAGGAGTGGAAACACTGATTGCATAAAATCCCGCATCTTCTCTACGGCCTTTATTGAAGTTGTCTATCTTTTGAAAAACTCTCTCGGCCATAACGCTAGTGATCTGATATAGGGTTACATCTCTATCCATAGTTACCTCCTATCTTTATAAGGTAAAGATTTTCTTTTCGTAAATATAGCATTTTTCGATGAAAGGACAAGGGTTTTCACCATTTTTACATAAATTATTTTCTATAATATAAACTGCCGTGTGAACAGGAAAAGTAATAGTTCATAAAAGTATATATAGAAAAAAGTCTGCTTGCTTTCCTTCTTGCAAACAGACTTTGTACTTATAAATCTAATCTTCTAATTACTCAAATATATTGTCCAATCCTCCGGTTTCTTCTACCGAAGTTTCATCTATCAAAGTATCCTTGCAAGGATCAAAGTCATCAGGAATATTGAATTTCTCGTCCTGAGAGTATCCCAAGCTCTTGTCCTTATAGACTTTCTGCATATAAAGCCCCCAGATAGGAAGTGCCATAGCAGCCCCCTGCCCGTCCACCATCGTATCAAAGTGAATATCACGCTCTTCACCACCTACCCATACACCGGATACCAATGAAGGGTGAATCCCATGAACCAACCGTCAGAATTACGGTTGGTTGTACCTGTCTTTCCTCCCATATCGGCAGTAATACCATATAGACGGCGTACACGCCCACCCGTACCTTCATTGATGACCGCACGCAGCATGACCAACATTTTATAAGCACTTGTTTCACTAATCACCTCATCCATTTGTGGAGTGAAATTCGCCAACACATTTCCTTCATTATCCTCAATACGGGTTACAAAAACAGGCGCTGTACGAATACCCCGATTAGCAAATGCCGAATAAGCACTGACCATTTCTCCTACAGAAATCTCACAAGGGCCTAAACAAAGTGAAACCACCGGATCTATCTGTTTATTTTGTACACCAAATGAATGAATCAGACGAACTAGCTGATAAGGATTCAGTTTCCCCATCAAATAAGCCGTTACCCAGTTATCAGAATTTGCCAAGCCCCATTTGATGGTAACCATCTCTCCGTAACGCTTCTTGCTGGCATTACGCGGTGACCATGGACGGCCATTTTCATCTATCAAGGTCTGCTCTACATGGCGCACCTGGTCACAGGGAGAAAAACCGTTCTCCATAGCTAAAGTATATACATAAGGTTTAATAGTAGAACCCACCTGGCGACGGCCTACCATCGCCATATCATACTGGAAATAATTATAGTTGGGTCCTCCCACATATGCTTTTACATGACCGGTCAACGGATCCATAGACATGAATCCCGCTCTAAGGAAGAACTTATAGTATTTCAAAGAATCCATCGGAGTCATAATGGTATCCTTTTCCCCCTCGTATGAGAATACGGACATTTCATATTTAGTATTGAACGCTTTCTTTATTTCTGCTTCCGAACACCCTGCCTCTTTCATGATACGATAACGGTCAGTCTGCTTCATGGCCCTGGTCATGATAGAATTCACTTCTGCCTCTGTCAGCTGATTCGTAAACGGAGCCGTTTTCTTTTTCCGTTTTTCCTTGAAGAAGCGGGGTTGCAAATACTGCGCCACATGTTCGTAAACAGCTTCCTCAGCATATTTTTGCATACGTGAGTTGATAGTGGTATAAATCTTAAGACCATCCGTATAGATATTATAATTAGTACCATCTTTCTTCTTGTTTTTAGCACACCAGCCGAAAAGAGGATTTGTCTTCCAAGCCAATGAATCCTCATAATATTTCTGCATCTGCCATCCGCGGTAGTCACTCTTTTTCGGTTCTTTAGCCGTCATCACTCCACGCAGATATTCGCGGAAGTAAGTAGCCAGTCCTTCCTTATGATCTACACGACGATATTTCAAGACCAATGGCAATGCCTTTAATGAATCAGCTTCCGCATCAGTCAGGTAACCTGCTTTGCGCATCTGGTCAAGAACAACATTCCGACGTCCGCGTGAACGTTCATTAAAACGTTTCGGATTATAAAGTGAAGGATTCTTACACATACCTACCAAGGTAGCCGCTTCCTCAATGCTCAGGTCTTTCGGCTCTTTTGAAAAATATGTATTGGCAGCTGTCTTGATACCGACTGCATTATTCAGAAAATCAAATTTATTAAGATACATGGTCAGAATCTCTTCTTTTGTATAATAACGTTCCAACTGAACAGCAATCACCCATTCGATAGGTTTCTGCAACAAACGCTCCATCACATTATCCGCCGTAGGTGAATAGAACTGCTTTGCTAACTGCTGAGTGATGGTGCTACCCCCACCGGCATTCTTCTGCATCATCACCCCCCGTTTCACCAAAGCGCGGATAAACGCACGGGCGTCAATGCCGGAATGTTCTGCAAAACGTTCATCTTCGGTAGCAATCAGTGCATGAATCAGATTCGGTGAAAGCTGGTCATAACCCACAAATACGCGGTTCTCCTTACTAAGTGACCAAGTGCCCAGCATCTTGCCATCATCGGATATAATCTCGGTTGCAAACTTTAAATTCGGATTTTCCAACTCTTCAATGGGGGGTACATATCCAATCCATCCTTTTGCTATCGCAGTGAATATGAACGCTATAACCAACAGTATGCCGACTACAAGAGCCCAAAGCACATATATAAATTTCTTCCTCATGACGTTTTCTAGTAATTAACGATGCAAAAGTAAGGAAAAACTTTGAGATAGAATGTGTTTCTAACAAAGTTCAACGAAATATCTTTTAAATCTTCGCTCATTTATTTTTTTTTCATACCTTTACACTCCGTATAAGTTGTAATTATAAATACAAGCCAAAATGGAAAATAGAAGTTTAGTTACTATTGCCGAACACTCGAAAGAGAAAATCCTCTACCTCCTGGAGATGGCAAAAGAGTTTGAAAAGAAGCCTAACCGTAAAATTTTGGATGGCAGAGTAGTCGCCACTCTTTTCTTCGAACCCTCCACCCGTACACGACTCAGTTTTGAAACCGCAGCAAACAGATTGGGAGCACGCGTCATTGGATTTACCGATCCTAAAGTGACCAGTTCCTCAAAAGGAGAAACATTGAAAGATACGATCATGATGGTAAGCAATTACGCTGACATTATTGTAATGCGCCATTTTTTGGAAGGTGCTGCAAGATATGCCAGTGAAGTTGCCCCGGTACCTATAGTCAATGCCGGAGACGGAGCTAATCAACATCCGTCACAAACTATGCTAGACCTCTACTCCATATACAAAACACAGGGAACGCTTGAGAATCTGAACATTTATTTGGTAGGCGACTTGAAATACGGACGCACCGTCCATTCTCTGCTGATGGCTATGCGTCACTTCAATCCCACTTTCCACTTCATTGCTCCTGAAGAGCTGAAAATGCCGGAAGAATATAAAATATACTGCAAGGAGCACAATATTAAATACAAAGAATATACAGACTTTAACGAAGAAACGATCGCAGATGCCGATATTCTTTACATGACCCGTGTACAGCGCGAACGTTTCACCGACCTGATGGAATATGAACGTGTAAAAGATGTATATATATTAAGGAATAAGATGCTGGAGCATACCCGCCCCAATCTGCGTATCCTGCACCCTCTGCCCCGCGTCAACGAAATAGCTTACGATGTGGATGAGAATCCGAAAGCTTACTATTTCCAGCAGGCACAAAACGGACTTTATGCGCGCCAGGCCATCCTTTGTGATGTATTGGGCATAACCTTGGACGATGTTATAGAAGATGCAAAAAAGTAAAAAACAAAAATGAAGATGAGCGATAATAAACAAGCATTGCAGGTAGCCGCTTTGAAAAACGGCACTGTTATAGACCATATACCTTCCGATAAATTGTTTACTGTAGTCGCCCTATTGGGATTACAGGATTCAGACTCTAACATAACCATCGGAAACAACTTCGAGAGCAAAAAGCTAGGTAAAAAAGGAATTATCAAGGTGGCCGACCGCTTTTTTACTGATGAGGAAATAAGCCGCCTTTCCGTAGTAGCCCCGAATGTGAAACTGAACATTATCCGTGACTATGAGGTGGTAGAAAAGAAACAAGTCCTGATGCCTCAGGAATTACGTGGCATTGTAAAATGTGCCAATCCCAAGTGTATCACCAATAATGAACCGATGATCACTTTATTCCATGTAATCGACAAGGAACACGGCATCTTAAAAATGCCACTATTGCGAGAAGGAACAAAGCAAGGAAGGTATTAAACTGATTTAATCATTATGAAACAAGACTAGGAAACCGGGAACGAATGATTTATCCCCTTCCGGCCCTATTGGTCAGTTGTGGGAGTACGGACGAAGAATATAACATTATCACAGTG
>ENA-OQJE01000275-OQJE01000275.1-human-gut-metagenome-genome-assembly--contig:-NODE-275-length-10222-cov-3.207528_pt1 | contig 10222 bp, 8 predicted proteins | sample MGYA00242594_ERZ504760 | MGnify/ENA primary metagenome ERZ504760 (study PRJEB26092, sample SAMD00036358) | human gut metagenome | host: Homo sapiens | study: EMG produced TPA metagenomics assembly of...
TGCGAAATATAGTATAAATGCAAATCTGGTATATAAAAATGGATATAGTGGTAAAAAATGTCAATATAGCAGTGCTTGATACGGGTGTGTTTAAACACAAACAGCTTGATGGGTGTATAAAGCACTTTATGGATTTTTGTGGGTGGAAAGGAGACATGTTATGACGATAACGGGCATGGTACACATGTGTGCGGTATATTATCGGCTGCAGATATAGGCATGGCTCCGGGGGCAGGACTATATGTGTTTAAGGTGCTTGATTATCTTGGCATGGGGCAGACAGCGGATTCAATTCGTGCACTTAAGTATATAAAAGAAAACTGCGTCAGACTTAATATAAAAATACTCAACTTCTCTGTAGGATATCTGCCATGTTCTGATACAGCAGAGCGTATTAAGATATTGAAGCTGATAGATGAATTGTGGGATATGGGAGTGGTAGTTGTTGCAGCAGCGGGCAACTACGGCCCGGCACCGTTTTCTGTAACTGTGCCGGGAATTTCAAGAAAAATAATAACAGTCGGAAGCTTTGATGATATAAGAAGTGGCAAAGGTCCTACCGACTGTTGTATTGTAAAGCCTGAGATTCTGGCTCCCGGGCATGATATCATAAGCCTTGGAACGAGAGATGGCACATATGTAAGGAAAACAGGTACTTCAATGGCTACACCGATTGTGTCAGGTGCCATAGCACTTCTATTGGAAAAAAATCCAAATATGAGACCGGAGGCGGTTAAGCTAGCACTGTATAATACATGTGACAGGGCAGGGGATAGTCACAAAGGCTCGTGGGGGATTATAAATGTTGATAAATTGGTGGGAATATTATAATATGTATTAGAGATTTATTATAGATAATATAGGAAATATTAGGTTGTATAATTGTAATTTCATGGTAGGGCTTAAATGAGAAAAATATTACAAAGACTGCTTTCAAAGCTATTTATCGTTTCAACAATAATAATCATACAGATGATATGGTGGTTCTTTTTGTTTTATACGGCATCTGTTGCCAGCAGGGTGTTTCAGAATCTGCTGTATGTGGCAGCCATATTGCTTTCGCTTTATATTGTCAACAGGCGGATGAAAATGTATATAAAAATGTCATGGATATTTTTGATACTGAGTGTTCCAATCGTTGGTATTCCGTGCTATTCTTTTTCGGAAGACCGGAGCTTACGTCGAAGACACAGAAAAGAATGGCAAGAATTGTGGAAGCATATGCGCCGCTTCGGCCTGAAAATGAGCTGCTAAATGAGACACTCAGACTGACAGACATGGATGCATACAGACAAAGCAGGCTTATCACTCAAAATCAGAAATATCCACTGTATGCGGAGGACTGCACAGAGTACTTTAAATCAGGTGAGGAGGCTTTTGAGAGCATTTTAAAAGATTTAAGATCAGCTGAAAGGTTTATCTTTATGGAGTATTTCATAATCGGCAGTGGCGTTATGCTTGATCAGATACTTGATATACTCAAAGAAAAGGTAAAGCATGGAGTTGTGGTGAGAATCATATATGATGATTTTGGCAGCATAAATGCCATTCCGCCACATTTTATAAAGGAGATGGAGAGCATCGGAATACAGACCAGACGCTTCAATCCATATAAGCCCATGCTTTCAGTAATTATGAATGACAGGGATCATAGGAAGATACTGGTGATAGACGGACGTGTGGCGCATACCGGTGGTTACAATATAGCAGATGAGTATATCAACAAAAAAATCAGGTTTGGTTACTGGAAGGATGCCGGTATCCGTGTGGAGGGAGAGTGTGTAAACAGTTTCACGACGATGTTCCTTGAGATGTGGAATTATATCAATAAGGACAATGCTGTGCATGATGAATATCTGAATCCACACAATACTTTCAGCCAGTCAGAGGAAAGCGGTTTTGTCCAGCCGTTTTGCGATTCACCGCTTGAGCATGATGATGTAGGAGAGAATCTTTATGTGAGTATCATCTCAAGAGCTAAAAAATATGTTTATATTTTTACACCATATCTGATACTTGGAACAGAGCTGTCACATGCTATGATATCGGCAGCCAGGTCAGGTGTTGATGTGCGTATTGTTGTACCTAAGATTCCCGATAAAAAGCTCATTTATCTGCAGACAAAAGCCAATTTCAGACCTCTTATCGAGGCGGGGGTAAGGATATATCTATACACACCCGGCTTTATACATTCAAAGTGTATAGTGGCAGATGATGATACTGCGATAGTTGGCACATGCAATCTGGATTTCAGGAGCATGTATTGGAATTTTGAGGATTTTGTATACATGTACAGGACTCAGTGCATCGGAAAAATAAAAGAGGATGCGATAGAGACGTTTGCGGTTTCAGAGGAGGTGTATGAGGAAAGCACAAATGATATCTCATTTGCAGGCAGGCTGCTGCAGAGTATTTTGCAGCTTTTTGCACCGCTTTTGTAAATGTGTCTGTAAAGCGTCTGATAAAAATCTGTTGAATAATGTTACAAGTTGTAATATAATATGCAAGGTGAATGCACAAAGCATCACATTGTAAAACTGAATATGTAGCATAAAGGTGTCGGAGCAGACAAGCATTTGAATCTGATTTATGACAGGCGATGTGAAGCTGGCTCCGGTGAAAAGGGAAACAGGTGCAAATCCTGTACGAACTCGTCACCGTAATTAAGGAGTGACGGCCAATAAGTCACTGGGCAACCGGGAAGACGGCCGAAGCAATGATATATAAGCCGGGATACCTGCCTTTGTGTTGTACGGAAACAATAATGTTTCAAGCCACGAGTAACTGGCTGTACGTGATGAAATAATTATAATTACAGACAAGGTTATGATAGCCGTATAGTTTGTGTTAGAAGGATTTTGACATGTATAGCTCTTTGACATAATAGTACAAAGAGCTTTTATTTTTGATGCTTTAAATGTTTTCGTCTTACATATTTAAAACATGTGCAGCTTAATAGCTGCAGGGAGAATGAAAAGGAGAAAACATGAAAAAGAAATTAGTAGTAGTACTGATGGCAGCAGTTATGGCTATGACAGCAGTGACCGGCTGTGGCAGCAAGGCAGATGATGCAAAGAATGATACACAGGCATCTAAGACTTCAGAGAGTGAGACAAGCGCAAACGCAGATCAGGAGGCAGCAATGCATGTGGCAGATTTAATCGATGCAATCTACGTGCAGGAGAGAACAGATGATACGGACAAGCAGTGCAAGGAGGCTAAGGAGGCCTGGGACAAGCTCACAGACGCACAGAAGGAGCTTGTAGAGGGAGAAAATGCTGATCCTGACTATTTCGGCAGAGATACAGGCGATGCTTCAAAGGATGATCCGAGAAACCAGGATGATATCGGCGAGAACGAGATTCTTGTAGTAAGCTTTGGTACATCCTTCAACGACAGCCGTGTGGCTGATATCAAGGGTGTGGAGGATGCAATAGCAGCTGCAAATCCTGACTGGTCAGTCAGAAGAGCCTTCACAGCACAGATTATCATCAATCATGTACAGGCAAGAGATGACGAGAAGATTGACAATATGGATCAGGCACTTGAGCGTGCAGTCAAAAATGGTGTAAAGAATCTTGTGGTACAGCCTACACACCTGATGCATGGAGCAGAGTATGATGAGCTTTCAGAGGCTGTAGAGAAGTATAAGGATAAATTTGAGTCTGTAAAGATTGCAGAGCCACTCCTCGGTGAGGTTGGAAGTGATGCAACAGTTGTAAATGAGGATAAAAAGGTCGTTGCAGAAATTCTTACAGAGGAAGCAGTGGAAAAGGCAGGCTATGACAGCCTTGATGCTGCAAAGGAAGAGGGTACAGCATTTGTATTTATGGGACATGGAACAAGCCATACAGCAAAGATTTCATACAGCCAGATGCAGAGCCAGATGACAGCTTTGGGTTATGAGAACGTATTTATCGGAACTGTAGAGGGTGAGCCGGAGGATACATCATGTGAGTCTGTCATTGAGAAGGTGTCAGCCGCTGGCTACAAGAACGTCATTCTTCGTCCGCTTATGGTTGTTGCAGGAGACCATGCCAACAATGATATGGCAGGAAGTGATGATGATTCATGGCTTTCACAGTTTAAGGCATCAGGAAAGTTCGATAAAATCGATACACAGATTAACGGACTTGGTGAGATTGAGGGTATCCAGAAGCTTTATGTTGAGCATACAGCGGCTGCTATGAGCAAGTAGCAGTTACTTAAATGTATAGTGGGGAAGCTATAAAATAACAGGAGCAGTATATCAGACATGAGAAAATTATTCAGAAACAAGTTTACTTATATCGTTGCAATGACACTGGTTTGTGCCATGAGCCTGGCAGCCTGCGGTAATAAGAATGCAAAAGCTGAAACAGAAAGCAAAAAAGCAGTGCAGGATGCGACAGAGAGCACAAAAAAGGCTGAAAAAACAGAAAAGATAGCACTTTCAGATGGTACATATACAGCAGAGTTTACTACAGACAGCTCAATGTTTCATGTGAATGATGCATATGACAACAAAGGTACACTCACCGTGAAGGATGGCAAGGCAACAATACATGTTGCTCTTACATCCACACACATTGTAAATCTCTTTTTGGGAACAGCAAAGGATGCCTCAAAGGACAAGGCTGAGCTTTTGGAGCCAACTGTAGAGACTGTCGATTATGGCGATGGCACAACTGAGGAGGTTAATGCGTTTGATATACCGGTTCCTGTTTTGGATGAGGAATTTGACCTTGCACTTATCGGTACAAAGGGCAAATGGTATGACCACAAGGTAAAGGTCTCAAATGCCACACCTGCGGACGCAGATGCAAGCGTATCTGAAAGTGCAGGAAAAGAGCTTCCTGACGGAACATACAATATCAATCTCGATTTCGAGGGCGGAAGCGGTAAGGCGAGCATTGCATCACCGGCTGAGATGACTATAAGCGGTGGAGCCGCTACTGCAACAGTGCAGTGGAGCAGTCCAAACTATGACTATATGATAGTTGACGGACAGAAATACATGCCTGTAAATACAGACGGCAATTCTGTATTTGAAATTCCGGTTAAGCTTGATACACCTATGCAGGTTATCGGAGATACAGTTGCTATGAGCAAGCCGCACGAGATTGAGTACACACTCACCTTTCATTCAGATTCTGCTACAGAGGTGCTTGGTGAGGATGGAGAATAATTAAGCTATGCATGGAAGAAAAAAGATAATTATATATATATTGATATCAATTATAGGACTGTTCTGGCTGTCAGGCTGCGACAGTCCTTCTTCCGATTCAGGGAATACCGAATCGAAGGCTGAGGCAGAGGCACAAAACGGTCTTATATACAAGAGCAGTATGAAGCTTTTATATGCAAAGAATTTTTTCTGTTGACTATTATGAGGGTGGATACAAGATACTTACGACAAAGGACGGTACCCAAATACTTACCGTGCCAAAGGGCAGAAAGACTCCAAAGGATATTGACAAGGATATTATTGTATTGAAGGAGCCTGTAAGTGATTTGTATCTGGTCGCATCAGGGGTGATGGATATGTTTGACAAGCTTGATGCAGTGGACACTATTAAATTTTCGGGGCTTGACAGTGATGGCTGGTACATTGACAGTGCAAGAAAGGCTCTTGAAAGTGGCAGAATGCTATATGCCGGCAAATATTCAAAGCCCGATTATGAGCTTTTGGTGTCAGAAAACTGTTCTCTTGCCATAGAAAATACTATGATTACCCATTCGCCGCAGGTGACTGAAAAGCTTAAAAGCTTTGATATCCCTTCAATAATCGAGTACTCAAGCTATGAGGAGGAGCCGCTCGGCAGAGTGGAGTGGGTGAAGTTTTTCGGAGCACTCACAGACCGGGATGAAAAGGCCGATGAGCTCTTTAATGAGCAGGTGGATATTGTAAATCGCATCGCAAAGACAGATGGTACCGATACGGATGATGCCACAAAAAGTGATACAGTTGCATTTTTCTATATCACATCCAATGGACAGGTTCAGGTGCGCAAAAGCACAGATTATGTGCCAAAGATGATTTCACTTGCCGGTGGAAAATATATTTTTGATGCATCAAATGACGACGATACAGGCAGGTCAACCATGAATATGCAGCTTGAGGATTTCTACAATGGAGCAATAGATGCTGACTATCTGATATATAACAGTGCGATAGACGGCGGTGTGAAGAATCTGAATGAGCTTTTGGACAAGTGCCCGGTGCTTGCTGATTTTAGGGCAGTCAAAGACGGCAATGTATTTTGCACCACGAACGATATGTATCAGCAGTCTATGTCCATCGGATATATGATTGATGATATGCATTCGATGATTACAGGTGCACCCGACAGCGGCATGAAATATCTGTTTAAGCTCAGATAACTGTGATTTGTGGAATGTGTGTGGTGGGCTGAATTGTTACCGGATATGACAGAATGCAGGAAAATCAATAGCACAAAAAGATAAAAATCGGAGCTACAAAATGGAAAAAACCAGAAAAATAAGGTGTTTTACAACATTTATTATTCTTATAATCTTAATTATCATATTGCTTATCATGAATGTGTGCATAGGAACTGTACACATATCGTTTAAGGCTGCATTTGCGACACTTTATGACCACTCAGACAGGGTAGGACGTATTGTGTGGGATATCCGCATGCCAAGAGCTATCGCAGCGATGATACTGGGCGGGGCATTAGCGCTTGCAGGCTATCTTTTGCAGACTTTTTTCCATAATCCAATCGCGGGACCTTTTGTACTTGGCATATCATCGGGAGCTAAGATGATTGTGGCACTTGTTATGGTATTTTTACTTGGAAATGCCATACGTGTGAGCTCACTAGCCATGATTGCAGCAGCGTTTTTGGGAGCAATGCTTTCAATGGGCTTTGTGCTTATCATTTCAAGAAAGGTAAGCAGCATGTCAATGCTTGTGGTGAGCGGTGTCATGATTGGCTACATATGCTCTGCGGTGACTGAGTTTGTGGTGACATTTGCAGATGATTCCGACATAGTAAACCTGCATAACTGGTCAAGGGGAAGCTTTTCGGGCATGACATGGGACAGCGTCGGGGTGATGAGTATTGTGGTGGGAATCACATTTATCTTTGTTTTTCTCATGTCAAAGCCACTTATGGCATATCAGCTTGGAGAGTCATATGCCGTAAATCTGGGTGTAAACATAAAGCGCATCCGGGTGCTTCTGGTTCTGCTTTCAAGCCTGCTTTCCGCATGTATAGTGGCGTTTGCGGGACCGATATCGTTTGTCGGAATAGCCGTGCCACACATAGTAAAAAGCATGCTAAAGAGCACAAAGCCCATATATATGATACCGGCCTGCTTCCTTGGGGGAGCGGTGTTCTGCCTGTTTTGTGATTTGCTTGCGAGGATGATGTTTGCGCCTACGGAGCTTAGTATCAGCACGGTTACGGCAGTATTTGGTGCACCGGTAGTGCTGTTTATCATGATAAGACGCAGCAAGGAGAAAAATGTCTGATGGAATATTATTTTACTGCACAAAAGCTGGCCGTTGGATATGATAACAGGCCGCTTATTGAAAATATTGATTTTTCCCTGAAAAGGGGAGAGATTCTCACATTAATCGGACCAAACGGTGCCGGTAAATCGACTATTTTAAAAAGTATTGCAAGACAGCTTTCGCTTGTGAGCGGTACGATATATCTTGATAAAAGTGATGTAGTGACGATGAATGGCAATGAATTTGCAAAGAAAATGGCTGTTGTGCTCACCGATAAGCTAAAGACGGAGCTTATGACCTGCTATGATGTGGTTGCGACCGGCAGATATCCATACACAGGCCGGTTCGGAGTACTTTCGGATGAGGACAAAAAGGCTGTGGATGAGGCGATGGAGCTGGTCAATGTATCACAGATAAAAGATAAGGATTTTACAAAGATAAGCGATGGTCAAAGGCAGCGCGTCATGCTGTCACGGGCTATATGTCAGCAGCCGGAGATTATAGTGTTAGACGAGCCTACCTCATATCTTGATATAAAGTACAAGCTTGAGTTTTTATCAATACTCCAAAGGCTTAAAAGACAGAAGAATCTTACGGTTATCATGTCGCTCCATGAGCTTGATATGGCAAAACGTGTGTCAGACCATATTTTGTGTATAGATGGCAGATATGTGGACAGATACGGAACTCCTGAGGAGGTATTTACTGACCAATACTGTTTCAGGGCTTTTTTGGAATTTAAGGCAGGAAGCTTTAGACGAAACAGGAGAGGATTTTAGAGCTGGAAAAACCGGATGGAATGGCGAGGGTATTTGTTATAGCAGGAGGGGGCCTGGGCAGAAAAAGCTTTAGGAGCTTACAGAGAAAGGGTATCCCGTTTGCGACAGGAATCATCTATGAAAATGATCTGGATTATCCTGCGGCAAAGGCGCTTTCTGCTGAGATTGTCAGCGCAAGAAGCTTTGAGCCTGTAGACGATGTCCTTATTGAAAAGGCAAAGGAGCTTATTGATGCATGCGAGGGCGTTATATGTGACAGAACAGAGTTTGGCACATATGAGCAGTTTAACAGCAGACTTTATGAGTATGCAGTCTCTACAGGAAAAATTATAAAAATTCCTTTTCATGAGGAACAATTGGCACAGCTTTAGGGAAGTTACTGTTCACATTACAGTTTAATATTCATGATAAAGCAACAGACTACCACGTAAATTCAGACAGCAGGTATAGATATGGCAAAGGTAATTATGGTACAGGGTACAATGTCCAATTCAGGCAAGAGCTTTCTTGTCGCGGGCTTGTGCCGTATTTTCAGACAGGACGGATACAGGGTGGCACCGTTTAAATCACAGAACATGGCGCTAAACTCTTATATAACAGACGAAGGACTTGAGATGGGACGGGCCCAGGTGATGCAGGCTGAGGCAGCAGGCATTAAGCCTATGGTGTGTATGAATCCTATTCTTTTAAAGCCTACAAATAATACAGGCTCACAGGTGATTGTAAACGGAAGGGTGCTTAAGAACATGCCGGCGAGAGAGTATTTCGCATACAAGAAAACTCTGATACCGGATATAAAAAAGGCATTTAAAAAGCTTGAGGAGTATGCGGATATCATAGTGATTGAGGGCGCCGGAAGCCCGGCGGAGATAAATCTGAAGGAAAATGATATTGTAAACATGGGGCTTGCGCATATGGTGGATGCACCGGTGCTGCTCGTGGGTGATATCGACAGAGGTGGTGTTTTTGCGCAGCTGCTTGGCACACTTATGCTTTTAACCGATGAGGAAAAGAATCGTGTATGCGGGCTTATTATCAATAAATTCCGTGGAGACAAGACAATACTTGACCCGGGAATACAGATGCTTGTGGAGAGAGGCGGGGTGCCTGTTACCGGAGTGGTGCCATATATGGATGTACAGCTTGAGGATGAGGACAGCCTGACAGAGCGCTTTGACAAAAAGACAGATGGGCTTATTGATATAGCGGTCATCAGATATCCGAGAATATCAAATTTCACGGATTTCAATGTCTTTGAGCAGATGTCCGAGGTAACAGTGAGGTATGTGTCGACAGTAAATGAGCTGCGTCATCCGGATATAGTATTTTTGCCGGGAAGCAAGAATACGATGGGAGATCTTTTGTGGATGAGACAAAACGGACTCGAGGCCGCTGTCAAAAAGCTCTCATGTGATATACCTGTTTTTGGAATATGCGGAGGCTATCAGATGCTTGGGGCTTCAATAGCCGACCCCGACGGTGTCGAGGAGGGAGGCTTTATGCGTGGCATGGAGCTTCTTCCTATAGATACCGTTTTAAAAGACAGCAAGACACGGCTTCAGACAAGCGGTGAAATAGCACATGTAGATGGTGTATTGAGCAGGCTTTCAGGCTGTCACTTTCTGGGCTATGAGATACATATGGGTAAGAGCGCATATAGCGCAGCTTCAGATGAGCAGGGGGCTTGTGCTGACAGGAAAAATGAGTTAAATAATGTCATATCTGATGGCAGAAATGTGTATGGCTCGTATATCCACGGCATTTTTGATACTGCAGAGGCAGCCAGGGTGATAGTGGATTATATTGCCGATAAAAAGGGCATTGATGTGAATGACAGTGCTATTGTAAGCTATAAGAGCTTTAAGGAAAAACAGTATGACAGGCTTGCGGATACACTGAGAGAGTATCTGGATATGGATGCAGTGTACGGCATGCTTCGTGAGGCAAAATATGATTGAAAACAATATTATTTCTGACCATT
>ENA-OQJE01000278-OQJE01000278.1-human-gut-metagenome-genome-assembly--contig:-NODE-278-length-10177-cov-2.864179_pt1 | contig 10177 bp, 8 predicted proteins | sample MGYA00242594_ERZ504760 | MGnify/ENA primary metagenome ERZ504760 (study PRJEB26092, sample SAMD00036358) | human gut metagenome | host: Homo sapiens | study: EMG produced TPA metagenomics assembly of...
CTCAAAGGGATCTTTTACAATTTCAGTAAGCTGAGAAGCTAATTCATCCCTATCAAACAAAAGCTTCTTTGTCCGGGCAACCGGATCAACCACATACCAAAAGGTTCCTTCACTTGTTTTGTACTCGAACCAGAAATTATTACCTTTCTGGAACCAATGCGGATCCACCACAGTAGAAAACAACATGGTGTTCAATTTTTCTTGTGTGTACTTCTCTGCCTGCAGGTATTCTGGCAAGCGTTCCTGTGCCTTTGCAACAGAGACAGTCGTACACAGACCGCCCATTAAAAGGGTAATGAATAGCATTTTCCTCATAGATTGAACTTTTATCGTGTTTATGAAAAAACAAACATACACAAAAATTCTTCATTTAACAATCTTAAACAAGAAATTTTGTGTATGTTTGTTTCATTTATCCTTTTTCTTATCAAAAAGTATACCCTGAAAATAAAGCTAACCATATGATTCCGTATCCTTAAATCATTCTGTTCCTTATTATATTTTCCCCAAGCCAAATCATACCCGATAGTAAATGAAATCCGTTTAACAGCAATCCCGACAGAAGCCGTTCCTCCCCAATCCAAACGAGGGGACGCCTCAAAACCAAATTCCTCATTTACTGCTTTTCCTTTAAATGTGCCAAACCGGTAATAATCATTCCGATATTCATACTGTCCAACACCTGTTTCTTCATCTATATTATATTTTGAGGAAGAAACATAAGCATGAGTGCGTCCACCAATTCCTACAGCTACATAAGGCCCTACTGCTAATTTAAGACGCACATCATCACAAAGTTTAAAACCCCAATGAGCCATAACAGGCAATTGCAAATAATAACGCGTGGACTCAACATCCGTTTTTTCATAATCCATGCTAAATCCTCCCCCTGTTGATATGTTTCCCCAACTCATAGGATGATACCCACCTTTCTGCATTAAGATATAAACTCCGGACTTCAAGCCAAAAGAAGGCTTTTTTCCCACCCCTTCCTTTAACTGATACAATACACCGGCACCAGCTTTAAAACCTAATGTAACTGATGTCCCTTCATTTTCCTTATTCACTACCAAGCCGGCTTCCGGCGTAACACTCCAACGAGACTGAGCACTCAACATCAGACTCGCCAAAACACCTACCATAAATAAAATTACTTTTTTCATCTTTTTCCTCTTTTTAGTTCATTATCTATGTAAAAGACTAAAAATTCAGAAAAACCCCCATTACATATTCGAAAAAATAATAAAATAACATGAGCAACTCACTCACATAACAAAAGAAATACCCGACACTTAAACATACCCTTTAAGAAATCATTAAAAAATAAACGCTGCAAGAACTAACAAATAGCAGCAAAAGTTATCGCTTATTTTTTGCATTCTCTTTATATTCAGTAGGTGTCATACCAAAACGTTGTTTAAAACATTTGCTGAAATAACGAGGATCATTAATACCTACCATATAAGCAATCTGCGTCATATTATAATCACCACTTTCTATCAATTGCGCGGCACGTTTCACACGCATCTCTTTAATAAACTCAATGGGGGGCAAGTCCTGTCAGGGTTTTCAGTTTCTTGAAAAAGACAGAACGACTCACCGCAAGTTCTTGTACCAAATCATCCACTATCAAATCGCCATTATCCATATTCTTCTCCATTAATTCCGTCAGTTTTTCCATAAATTTACGGTCATGCGAAGACATCTCAGGCTGTGTTTGCTGTTCTTCCTCCGGAACAGGCTGAATATTCATCAGATTCGCACAATACAACTGTTGTAACTTGACACGTTGTGTCAAAATATTCTCCACCCTAGCCTTCAGGTAAGTGGCACTAAACGGCTTCGTTATATAATCCTCAACTCCCAGCTCCATACCCTCCAACTTACTGTCCATATCCGTTTTAGCCGTCAGTAAAACCACTGGAATATGACTGGTCGCCATATTAGCACGCAAATCTTCTGTCATAGTAATACCATCCTTTTCCGGCATCATGATGTCACTAATAATAATATCCGGAACAAACTTCAAAGCTTTATCCAAACCATCAGCCCCATTAACAGCCTCTATGACGTTGAAATTTGAGATAAAGATACTACGACAAAAAGAAACGAAGTTCCAAATTATCTTCAACCAGCAACATCGTTTTACTTTCATTCCTTTTCTCTTCATGTCCCTGAACTGGTTCTTCCACCTCTTCCGGCCTCATTTCGACAGAATCAGAGAGAATGAACTCCACATTCTCCGTATAGTGCTCTTTACCTTTCAAAAACTCAACCGTGAAACAGCTGCCCTCCCCCTCTTTACTATCCACACGGATAGTCGCTTTGTGCAGTTCCACCAATTCCTTAACCAAAGAAAGACCGATGCCTGAACTTTGCTGATTAAACAAATTCTTGTCCAGCAGATTTTCAAAACGGACAAAAAGAGAAGCTTTCTTGCTTTCAGAAATTCCTATACCTTGATCCTGTACACCAATCGCCACATTATGCTCATTTTCATGAATGAAAAGCGTAATCATCTTACCCTGTGGAGTATACTTAAAAGCATTGGAAAGCAGATTAAAGACAATCTTTTCCAGCTTATCCGCATCTACCCACAGTTTCAAGGAAGGCATTTCACTTTCGAATACAAAATCAATATGATGCTCTTCGGCCAACGATTCAAAATTATCCATGATATGGCGTACAAAAGGAACAATATCGATCTGTTCTATACGCAACTTCATTTTATTTTTCTGTATTTTGCGGAAATCAAGAATTTGGTTCACCAAGCGAAGCATACGGTCGGTATTACGTTCTACTACATGCAATTGCTCACGTACATCATCTGGCAAAGTCTTGTTTTTCAAAACATATTCTACAGGACCTGCAATCAACGTTAGCGGAGTGCGAAGTTCGTGAGAAATATTTGTAAAAAAACGAAGTTTTATATCAGAAACCTGCTGTTCCACAGACACTTCATGTTTCAGACGATAAATAGTAAACAATATATATACTCCTGAAAACAGAATCAACAGAAAAGCAAGAATATAAATTGCCATAGCCCAAGCTGTTTCCCAAAACGAAGGCTGAATGGTGATTCTCAAACTGCGCTCGTTCTCTACCCAAACACCATCACTATTGGTCGATTTAACCTGAAAAACATAATCTCCTTTCGGAAGATTAGTATATGTAGCGGTACGCTGTCTGTCTACATAATTCCATTCTTTATCAAATCCGCGTAAACGATAAGCATAACGGATATTTTCAGGATAAATCATATCCAATGCAGCAAACGATAAGGTTACAATATTCTCCTTATGTGAAAGTACCAGATGTTCTGTATTATTGAGTGATTGCCGCAACAAACTTCCTGATACCCCTGGAACTACCTCTTGATTGGATATCTTCAAAGTACCTAAAATAATGGATGGTACATAATTACTCTTCTTAATATGCTCTGGTTCAAAATAAAGCACGCCACGACTGGTACCAAACAAAATGGTGCTGGAACTAAGATTCAACGACGTTCCCTCCTCAAAACGTATCTTACCACCAAAATCCCTTTCATTATAATTCTCAAAACGTTGTTCGGACGGAATAAATTTACTCAATCCGTTTTCCGTACTTATCCACAAGCTTCCTGTGTCATCCTCTTCTACAGACAACAGGATATCTGAAGGCAGACCATTCTTCACTGTATAGGATTTAAATACAGCTCCCCCTTCTCCGTTCATGGAAACAAGTTGGTTAAGGCCACCACCAAATGTAGCTAAATAAACTTCTCCTTGAGAAGTGGTTACAACCCGATATACGTTATTGTTGCTCAGACAATTCATATCATCGGGGATACGTGCATAAAGATGGAACACAATCGACTCCGGATCCTTAAAATCCTCTTTAAAACTAAGTGCGCCATCACTGCTCCCCACCCATATATTCCCCTTCTTATCAGAAGTGATATGGCGTACACGATAACAACGGTCATACGGAAAACCTTTCAGGTTATTTCTAGAACTAATAAACACATATTTCCCTTCAGGAGTTTTCTGAATATAATTCAACCCTCCACCAAAAGTTGCCACCCAAATACGTCCATGCTTGTCTTCATGTAACCAGTAAACACTATTATGACTCAGGCTATAAATATCATCTTCATCATATTTGAATCGAGTAAACTTAAAATGTGCCCCCTCCTTTTCTGCCAGAATAATACCATCCCCTTTAGTAGCAATCCAAATGTTTCCGCGAGAATCTTGCATGATATGATAAGGAACTCCACTTAACGGCCTACCAGATTTAGCTATAATCCCCTCTTCAGTCAGAATACCCTGAAAATCTAAATCAGAAGAATAAATTTCAATCTGACCGTCCCGTTTTCCCATCCAGATGCGATGTTCGCTATCTTCAAACAACGCACGTACCGTATTGGCATTCAAGTCATAACTGTGCCCCATGCGGGGATAAATATGGAACTGGCTTCCTAAAAAAGTAATCTTCTCCAACCCCTTAGAATGAGTACATAACCAAAGATTGCCTTGTTTATCGGATAACATAGAATGTAATTTGTTAGAAAAGTGCCAATCAGGTGAATCGGGGTCATTGTAGAAAGGTAACAGCCGATTTGCCTCCCTGTCATACCAAGAAAGCCCTCCTCCTTGCGGATGTACCCACAAATTACCGTTCAAGTCCTCACAAATATGAAAACTGGGATAGGAACGATCGGCACCACGAGGCTCCACTTGCATCTTTTCTTGCTTAAATACTTCCGTCAAAGGATTGAAATGACAAACCTTTCCCCATTCGGTCATCTCAAACCATGCTTCCTGCTTACTGTCAACATAAACAGAACGGAAAGCGTCTGCCGGGAATTCGGGACAATTGGATTTATTATAGACTTTACACTCTTTTGTATCCGAATGGTACAATATCAATCCTTCATGGGCAGTTGTTATCAACAGTCCCATACCTTTTATTTCATTTATAGCAATCACTTTATCCTTTACCGGCAATTCCCAAAGACGAAAGATTTCATTTTGCAAAGAATAGCACCATATCCGTCCCCTGTCTGATCCAAAATAAAGTTCGTCACCATAACTGCAAAAAGAGTAGAAAGCCTGTACGGATTCATCTTTGCCTGATTGGATATTCACAAAATAAGAAACAGGCTCTTCTTTATCATTCGTAATCTTTAGCAGACCGTTATCAGTAAGTAACCACTCTTGATTATAAGCATCGCTAAAAACCTGATTAATGTGAGCGGCATTTCCTCCATGACTATGAGTAGCATATACTTGAGTGGTTACACTGTAATCCTTAGGATTTGTTTTCACACGGACAGCCCCCTCATTTTCAGAAAGTAGCCAAATGACACTGTCGGGCAATATTTTAATAGAAGAGAAACGCATGCCCTCCTCTTCACCTTCTGCAGGAATTTGTTCGAATTTCTCTGTTCTTTGGTCAAAACGATACACACGGTAATCATACGTTTGCAGCCAAATATAATTATAAGGGTCTACTTCCAATAAGTCTACCCGGTTGTTAGTCATAGTAATTTTATTCCCTTGTCTGGCTTTATAAACTTTGAAGTCATAACCATTGAACCGGTTGATTCCATCCCAAGTAGAGAACCATAAAACTCCATTATGGTCTTGTACCATGCTCATGATAGAGTTCTGAGACAAACCGTTTTCCGAAGAATAATGAGTAAAGATACAATTAGGCTGACTTTTTGCATAAAAAAAGACAGCAAAGTAAGTATAAACAGAATGTGTCTTTTCATTTCGTAGATTTTCATATATAGTATGGCAAAAATACATAAAAAACGAGAGATACCGACATACAAGTTCCTAAAAAAATAAAAGGGGCAAAGTTAAATACCCCTTTTATCATTCCACTCTTCCTTGACATTTTCCATAGGGGTAAATAAGATCCATCCCTACAGTGACAAAGTATTATTACATGAAGAAAAAACAGCTTATCTCTTTAAATTCTGCAACAATACATTTCCATTTTCCACAGGATTCCATCCGTCATCACCTGCCAAAATCTGTGCTTCATTATAATTACTGATATCGTTCAGTTGCTTTCCAAACGAAGCACGCGAAGCGGTAGCCGCCCCTTCTCCTGTATTCTGATATTCAGCATAGAATACGGTTTCCTCATTTTCTTTTTTGCCCCAGTTGTTCCACCCCACCGGAAGAATATGCTTTCCTAAATCACAATGAATAAAGACAGCCTGTGCATAAGGACGCCAAGGACGGGACAAATACACCTTCTGAGCCTCAACCACACCCGTCAATTTACAGCCAATAAAAACATAACCATATTTCTTGCCTTGATCTGTAGAAGGAGCGGTAACATAACCATCACCCAAGCTATGGATGGTGCAATCCTTAAACAATGCCGTAGACCAGCCAAAAATAAAATCCACCGTACCCTCTATATAACAATGGTCATAGAACTGACGACTGTCTTTGCCATAAGTATACAAAGTATCCTGATTTCCCAAAAAACGACAGTTTTTGAAATAAGCGCGATCTCCACTAACAAAACAGGCCACTGCCTGCCCTACTCTGCCGGCACTATTCTCGAAGGTGATATTCTCAGCATAGAAATCGGGAGCATAGATATAACAGGTTGATGAACCGGAGGTAGACATTTCTTCTCCGAAACAGTTCTTTTTAGAAGCAAAATCATCATTTGTCAGAATTGCTCCGTCCTCACCTATCAAAGAAATACTAATCTTACTTTCAGGAATAACCACTTTCTCTTTATATACCCCTTTACGGACTAGAATAGTAGTGCGTCCTGCTTTACGAAAATCGGGAACAGCATGGATCGCTTCCTGAATGGTAAAGAAATCACCACTGCCATCTTTTGCCACAACAAAATCATAATGACGTATAAAAGGCCCCAATACAGGAACCTCTTTAGCTATAGCATCCACTGTCAAACCTGCAATAGTACGCGCCCCATATACATTCAGGTGCGTATTATCCTCACGGCCTTTCGGACAAGCTGCACACACGCCTTCAGGAATCCACATGAACAATTTTTTTGAGGCCTCCGGCCCCATTCTCTGCACCAAATCATGCGTTATCTTATTCATATCCACAAAAGGCACATCCAATTCTTTTGCCACATTGCGCGGAGAATCCAAATATTTTCCATGAGTGTCAATCAGCACTTCTCCATCTTGAGAAACACCCCCCTTTGACAAATCCTTGCGCACATCATCTTCGGCCACCGCATTTTTATTATTCCGAAAATTACGGCGAACTATAGCATTGAACAAAACGGGAATTCCTCCTTTGGCACGTGTTTCTTTTACAAAACGGCGTAGATTGGCATCAAAAGTAGATCCGGGATCAGTATGACGTTTCTCATCTACCTTCTCATCATTATGCCCAAACTGAATAAAAACATAATCACCCGGCTTTACTTTATTAATTACTACCTCCCATAATCCTTCATCAATAAAACTTTTAGAACTCCGACCATTTCTAGCATGGTTTTCCACACGAATATTTTCACTGAAATATCCTCCCAGCACATGGCCCCATCCACGTTCCTGATTACCTCCCTCTAAGGATTTGTTGGCCATAGTCGAGTCACCTATCATAAAGATAGTAATTGTGTGGTCTGCCGTAAAAGCAGAAAATAACAACAAGGCAACAAATGCCATCAACATCTTAATTTTCATCGCTTTCTATTTTAAATTTTGATTAAAGAACTCAAGTATATCAGCCTGTATCTCCTTACTGCAAAAATGAGGCAAATCATAGAACTTGGTAGTCAATAGATTTTCTACCGATTGACCCTTCCATACATCCTGCATGGTAGAGAAAGCGCTTTCAACGCCCTTTACAGGAAAAAGTTTGTCCCGCAAACCATTGATGAACAACATCGGTTTGGGACAGGCGATAGATGCCACATGAGGATAATCCATCCAATTCCGTATTCCGGGAATAATCATGGAATAAGCAGACCCGCCTTTGTTCTGATTATTGGTAAGTGTCATTAAGCTATCTGTAGTATTCATCCAGCACACAGCAGCGCCTGCCTTCACCACATCTGTAGCGGCACTGACCATCCAAGCACGATGTGCTCCCATAGAAAAGCCCATAGTACCTATTCTATCTTTACTGACCATAGGCAATGTAGCCAAAAACTCAGCACTACGGATATCATCCCAAACAATCAAGGCCCCCATGACATTCCCATCTGTAGCATATTGGCAGCCAACGCTTGCTGTGAGTCATAGCGCACTCCTTCCTTACGTCCCGTTCCCCCCAAAACAAGGCATCCACAGCAAGCACTACATATCCATGGCTTGCCAGATAATCACCCACATACTGTTTATCATAACATCTTTCCGCCCAATCATCCGCATCGGCTGTCACAGATGCCTCCACACCGAACGGACGTACCATCTTCTCTTTCCCTATTGAGAAATGGGCCCCATGGTCGTGAAGTAATAACACTGCAGGAAATGGTCCCTTCCCCTCAGGGACCAACAGATAAGCGGGAACACGGGAATATTCCGAAACATTAAACAGAATTTTTTCCACTGTATACCCTTCCCTCCGCTCAATATCTATCACTTCTTTATCAAAAGCCGCTACAGGAGGAGCAGGCTGCATACAATCCAACAAAACTTTTCTAGCCTCTTCACGCCATTTTTCAAAATTTCGGATAGAAGAGTTCCCCCATGCCATAGGATAAGTCAGACTTTCTTTCAGCTTCTGATAAAACAGCGGCATATCATTCTGCGTTTCATAACGCATAGAGACGGTTTCCACCTTTTCTTGAGCAGAAACCGTCAGACATATCCCGAACAACAATAAACAAATTACAGCATTCTTCATAAACCTATACCTAACAAACTTTTACTTTTCAAGGTAACTAATTAATTTTATCATATTATCAATATAATCCCCTACAGAGATGCACAATTCTCCGGTAGTACACGGATAAGGTGATGTATCGTGCTCGTCCCCTACAAAAGTAGCTATATATTTCGTTTCCTCACTAGGTCCTGAAACAGTATATGGCTTATACGGGTTCGAGGTTGACTTTAAAGGAGAGAGCCAGCAACCGTCCTTAGTCAGTGATTGCACCAATTTCCGGGCAACTTCTTCCGTAGCTTTTCCACGTAAACGAGTATAATATTTAGGTAAAGGAACCAAATGATCCTGTAGCAAAGGTGAATTCTTCGCCAACTCGGATACAGGAAGTTTCTTCACTTCCTCATAACGGCGACGCAGTTCACCAGGATTCACAAAAGTTGCCGAATTATAATGAGCTATTGTATTTTCTATATTCTGATCAATATAATACGTTCCATTTTTCACATTACTTCCCTTACGATGGACATACAGTGGTTTACCTGTATCAGGATCAACAAAACGAGGAACCAAAATAGCTTCCGGATTAGTAGACTGACGCTTCCATTTCTTCACATCCGATTCCGGTAATTTCATTGATTCCAAAAAACGAATTGCAGCAGGAATCCCCGACAGGAAACGAGTATCAGCTGTAAGTTTATAGTAATCCATCATTAAATTGATAAGACGGACGGTAGTACCGGTATTCACACTGCGCGGTTCATAAGAACGGGCATGAGCCGGTTTCAAATCATCTACTGTATATTGGTCCGCCCAGCCTGCATAAGGTTCCCCTTGTTGAAGAGAAATCATCAAGTACATAGCACGCATAATAGGCTCCTTTACCCCCTTGCAACCCCATTGCTTGATAGCATTGAATCAAAAACTCGGTCGCATCAGGAATCACATCATCATTCAGAGTAATAAAAGACGAATAATCTTTCTTACCTTGAAAAGGGTGATCATACATCAAAGGATAACGTTGAGGCCATCCACCCACCGGATATTGACTTTTCAAAACAAAATCAATGGTTTTCTCCAAAGCCGGACGGAAAGCAGGATCATTTTTTTCCACATACATACGAAGTAGAAATTTAGCAGCCTCCATAGTACCCGCATCATCATAAGTCGCATTTCCATAATAATGTTGAAATTCCTCCAGACGCCAGCCATTTTTACCAACGGTATCATACCAGGACTTTAACGAGTTCTCTCCTGCAAAAATCAAATACATAATTCCATCCTCCACATTCAAGCTGCCCCCCAAATCAAAGTGTTAGCCACTTTTTGGGCAGCTTCATAATAGTACT
>ENA-OQJE01000279-OQJE01000279.1-human-gut-metagenome-genome-assembly--contig:-NODE-279-length-10176-cov-3.258732_pt1 | contig 10176 bp, 9 predicted proteins | sample MGYA00242594_ERZ504760 | MGnify/ENA primary metagenome ERZ504760 (study PRJEB26092, sample SAMD00036358) | human gut metagenome | host: Homo sapiens | study: EMG produced TPA metagenomics assembly of...
TCTGTTCTATGGCGTGGTGGTACACTTCCATCTGTTTTGGAAAGTATTCTTCCAGCATCGTATCCTTGTCAATCAGGTTTTGGATGAACTTTACCGCCACTTGCCGGCTGATTTCCACGGAGGCTTCGCCTTCTTCTCGGTTATTGAACCATGCCTTCGTCCACCACCGCATTCCGGCCTTGTCGGGATATACCGTCACCAGCCGGGGAATGTCAAAACTCTGCACGTCTATCTCCAAATCGGTAAGCGGGTCCACCATGCCGCAAGTCGCTATGGCTTGGTCGGCCGTTTTTTTTTATCGTTTTCGCTCAGCGTGGAAAGAAAAATCTCGTGGCGCAAAGCGAGGTAGTTCAGGAAGTCGCTGATAAGCAGGTTCTGCACTTTGGCGGCTATCGGCATCGAGCGGTCTCCTATCCCCAACGGGTTGGCGAGCGAGGGTATCATCTCATAGAAATAGTTCTTCACGGCGGACTGTGAGAAGATGTTGCGCAGCGATTGTTCCGTATGCTCCGGCACACGGTAGCCGCCGTTGCCCACTTCCAGTAGGTACTCCGGGTAGAAGCGTAGCATCAGTTCCTCGATTTCCTCCCGGTCATCGTCATACATTGTCGGAATATCCATTTCCATCGTCTCCAGTTCCGGCATACCCGGATGTCCTTGCTGCCGCATTGCCAGCAGGTTGCCGTACAGCATGGCAAGGAACTCCATCGGATTGATTTCCTCCCCGTCATACTTCACTTCGATATGCAGTAGGTCTCCGCTGATACCCACCACGCTGCCGGCCTTTACCCGTGCGCCGAAGGGGGCAAGTGCGTTGGCAAGGTGGGCGTAGGTCACTTCATACTTACCGTAGCGTATCACTTGGTACAGCCCGTGCGTGGGGTTGCTGCCGATACCCGACACCACACCGTCCGCTACGGCGGTAAGGATATAGCGGTGGGTAGCGAAGTCCACACCATGGTGGAAAAACTCCTCCTGTGTCATTGGGTGGATCTGCTTCCCGTAGCCCAGCGTCAGGCTCACTTCTCCTTTACTCTCCTCAAACGGCATACAATAGCCGCTTTTCGATACCAGGTTCATTTCTTGCGTATAGTTCATTGTCTTTTGTTTCAAGCCTGTTGCCAGGCGATGTTTATATGGATGTTATCTTTTAAGAAGCTGAATATGTGTACAATCACTTCCACTGTCCAGCCGTTTCCCAACATACGGTATTGTTGCGTGTCGCTGCATTTCCATTGGTACCATTCCGGTATGGTTTGCAGGCGTGCGCACTCCGTGGGTGTCAGGCGGCGGATGCGTCCGCACGACATACATATTTCTCCAAAGGGGAGCGGATTTTGGGAACAAGTGCCTGTCTTTCCCTTTCTGTCCGGCCTGCATCCGGCCAGACCAGCCCATATCAAGTTGTCTTTCTGCACGCTCGTCAGGCAGTTTGTCTTGCCGTCTGTCCGGGGTTCAAGCTGTTGGATGTTCTTTCGGAGTTCGGCAATGCTGCCGGCTTCGTATGCCTTGCGTATCCGCTTGCCATACTCCGTCCTCCGGGAAGTGAGGCAGGTCTCTCGTCCACGCATGGCCATACAGACATAGTTCGTGGTCAGGTTTCCTTTGGCCTGTGCGGTAGCCGTCAGGCAGTGGCTTTTGTCGTTGTCTCCCAGCACGTTCATGTCGGTATTCCGTTTCTCGCCATGCCTTTTCAGCCAGCCCATCATCTTTTCGCTCAAGTAGTATTTCTTGTCCGCTTCTTCCTCTACGATGTGCCGGAGGAATATCTTCCGGTCTTGAGGTTGCGGAATGTCGGCGTGCAGTTCACCGAACAGCCCGACCTTTTTTGTCCGTATGTTCGTCCAATAGATGCGGGCACGATTCTGTGCCGACACCAGGGCGGAGTTGATATGCACCCCGAATATCCCGATAGCCTCGCTCAGTACACGTTCCCATTTCTTGCCCATTTCCACATTTTCTAATAGGAACAGCACATCAGGATTGTACATGCGAATATCTGTCAGGATACGCATATATTCCCAAAACAGGTATGATTCCCCTTCAAACAGGAAGCCTTCACGCTTCAATTCCAAATAACGCTTCAACGTATAGATTTCCTCCTTGTCTATGGTGGACATCCCTGCTCGTTTCCCGGCAAAGGAAAACGACTGGCAGGGGCTTCCGCCTATCAGCAGGTCTATCGGCTCCAGTTGGCGCACGTCCACTTGTGTGACATCGCCGAGTTGTATCGTGTCCGGAAAATTCAGTTGGGTTTGCCGGATAGCGTGTCGGTCTATTTCGGAGGCGTAATATGTTTCCGTCCGGATGCCAAGTCGTTTCAAGGCAATCTGTCCGCATGACATTCCGTCAACAAGCTCAAAACCTTCATTCGTCTCCGTTTTATGGTTGAAATATGTGCTGCACTTGAATCCTTTTCTCGGTATGAAGTCCTTGAACTCGCAGCTCAGGAATATCCATCTCTTATCGGCCCAGCCTGCCAGGTCCTTCTGCCATTGGGGAATGCTTTGGTTGGGATTGTGCAAATCCCGGTACGGCTGGCAGTAGGGCAGAAAACGCCTCCCTTTCTGTTTCCAATGGTTCACACGGGAAAATGATTCTTCAAAATCATTGAGCAGGATGCAATAAAAGAAGTATTCCCCCTTGTATCCGTATTTATCTATCAGAGCCGTGGCACGCTCGCATTCCGCTATCTGCGCCTGTGTATCACAACCGAAGCGGATGTGTTTCAGCCATTTCACCTGTGCAAGTAGCTTCGCTGTCTCATCCGTTACCAACCGGGCGTCCAATCCTTGGTTGAAGTCCACACGCAACCCCATCCGGACAATCTTCTCTATCTGCCCCACGTCCGTAGTCCGAGGCCAGTACATTGTTATCCATGAGGATGATACGGTTACGCCCCTCCACCGCAATCTCTTCTATATCCATATAAGGATTGATATTCCCTTCTTTCTGGGGTACTACGCACCACTTGCACCGGTTCGGGCATCCCCGTGTCAGAAAGCCGTAAGCCGTTCTTTTGTCTATTCCATACAGGCTGTAATCCGGTACGGCTCTGTCTATCTCTGGAGGTAGTACCTTTCCTATGTCATAGCCGGTTCCCCCTCGTTCCGCTTCGTCGGCGTTCAGGAAATATGCGTAATCCGGCGTAAAGGTGAATACTTTCGCCAAATATACCTTGTCGTATCGGCTGAGCGGACTGTACCACTCCACACGATTGCCCTGCGCCTTGTGGTAGCTGCTGATTTTCATCAGTGCGAGGTTAGGGTAACGGCTATCTACTGCCAATAATCCGATATTCATTGTGTCTCTTTTGTGTTTGTCTTCAGAAGTAAATTCTTAATTTCTCATTCTTCATTACCTTCTCATTCCTCCCGGCCGTCCCTGTTCTTCACTCACCGCAGGAGTCAACGGTTGTGCCACTTTGGAATTGTTACCAATCAGCATCATGCCCAATAACGCCCCGGCAATCTTTCCAAGCCAACCGAAGCGTCCGAATACCAGCATGGCAGAAGCCAACAGTCCGAAGATGCCCAGTCCCGACACGTTCCCCTTACCGAGATTGCCGAAGAAGTTCCCCAACATATCCATGCCGTTGCCGCCGGTCATGTTCCGCAGAAAAGTACCCACACCACCCCAAGACGCACCCATCGATGACACCGATTGGCTTACCTCTTGCAGGCTTTCCCCGGCTTTGTCTGCCGCATCCGCTATTTTATTTGTAGCGTTCCCTGCCATTTCCAGTCCCTTGTCAACGGCTTCTTCCCCGACCAGCAGGTCTGCCGCCGCACGGACTACCGGTTTGTCATTCACAAGTTTCTCCCAAGCGAGATATCCCATGCCACCACCCATTACCGCTGTTTTGGTGGCATTTCCCAATCCTGCAAGTGTGCGTTGGGGATGCACAAGTGCTCCTCCGATACTGCGTGCCGTAGTTTGTGTTGCCGAGTGGTTGGCTACTTTTTTGCCTATACCTAAGATTGTTGACCATTTTCCCATTGTCGTGTTGATTGTGTTTATATGATTCCTTTGATTGTTTTGTTATCGGTTTCCGCTCCGTTTCCATCGCCGCATGGCAGCCTGCACGATTCCAGCCTTGTCCGTTGGCCTGGGTCGGCTCCCTTCGTCAATCTCCGCCCATACGTCAACAAACGAGGTATATTTCACGGCGAGTGCCAGATGCTTCAGCTTCTTGTTCATCCGTTTCAGCTTGGGGCGTATGGCGAATACAATCTCCATGCGTTGCTTCTCCGTCATTTTCGTGTTGTTCATACACACCTGCCGGATGTCGTTCACGATTTCCACGCTTCCCAATATCAAGTCACGGTAAATTTGGTTCCTCCGGGGTGTCAGTGCCACGGCAAAAGCCCCTTCAGCGTGTTGCCTAAGTTGCTTCGACAAGTCTCCCATGTTGTCCGACAGCCGTCCTATCTCGTGGTAGAAGCCATAGATTTGTGCCGCATAGCACACGATATCCCGGAACGAATCAAGATAGTTGTTGAATGTCCGTTGCAAATCGGTCGTGCCTTCCACTTCTTCCCGCATCCAGAGATGTCCGGTTGTCTGCATCAGCATCGCCTTTTCTTGGCTTTTTAGCTCTTTCTCCGCCTTGTTGGTGTAGCCTAATATCATCCCGGCCAGTGTCGGGTCAATCTGTGCCTCCACTTTCGCCGTCCCTGCCAATAGCAGCAGGATAAATCCGATGTAATATCCAAGCCATTTCTTCATGTGCTCTTTCTTCTTACGTTAATACCTCGCCGCTCTTGCCGCCCGTTTCCACCGGTCTAAGGCAAGGTGCGCTATCTCGCTGTTGTCCCGGTCAATCATTCCGGAGGTGATGTTGTTCCACACGTCCATCATCGTATAGTAGCGGATGCTCAGACATAGTTTGTTCAGTTTCTTGTTGAATGCGCCTAATTTATCGGCCAACGCCCACATCGTTTCACTCCGTTCCGCACCGGTCAGCATATTCTGCGGCCCTCCGGTGGCTACGGCATTCCGCAGCAGCGTATAGACCGTCACCAGTTCCGTGGCGGTCTCGATATACAGGTTGTTCATCGACAACGTGGCGATGACGCCCAGCGGATTATTGCTTACAGCCTTGCGTAGCCTGCCCAGTGAAATGAAGATGCGCACGCCGTCCTCATACAACGTGGTGGCGGCTTTCAGCGAGGAAGCATACCCGCTGGCCGTTTGCAGGTAGCTGCTGTATTTCCGTTCCCATTCATGGATTTTATTGAACTCGGCGGCAATGGTGTTCTGCAAGGCAGCCGTGCGCAGTTGCCCGTCCGTCTGGCTCTCTATCTCTCCATTGATAGCCTCATTTCCTTCGGCAAGTGCCATCCACTCCAGCGGATTAGTCTGCACATATTGTGCCACTGCACGCTGTACCCACAGAATGCTCATAAGCAGCAGGAGGCTAACGGTTTGTAATCTCATAAATACCCTTTCGTTGTTTATTGGTTTCCACTCGTTCACGGATATGATCGACAAGATTCGTCCGGTATTCCACGCCGCGTATATCCAGTTTGGGGGTCATGCGGTCTCCCGAATACACGCTCACAGTTTTCAGCCCGGTCAGTTGTTGCAGGAAGCTGCGGTGTTCCCTGAAGTCCACTACACGGTACAGTTCCATGTAGTCGCAGCTTCGGCTGAACACGCCATGCCGGTAGATTATCTGTTCGCTGCTGATAAGGTATTCGGTACGGCGCAGGTAGATGAACCGGTACAGCAGGTAAAGGCTGCACAGCACGGAAGCCCCTGACAAGATACCGCTACCGGCAAGGTTCTCTATCCAGGCACAGCCGTATCCGGCAAGGCAAAGCAGGAGCAGGGGCAGTTCATCAATGGCAAATTGCATGGAATGCGGTCGGATGACAAGGGTTCCGTAGTGGGCGGTCTGCATAGGCTTCATGGGGATTATCGGTGAAAACGGGGTTGGTATTCTTCTCTCATGCCCGAAAGTGAGTTGGTTATATCCGTTTCCAACCGGGCAAGTTCTTCCTGTATCTCATACATCTCTTGGAAACCTTTGTCCGGCATTCCCCTGTCATTGACTTCAAAAGATTGCACGACTTTCTCTGCCCGTTCAATCCGTTTGCGTACGGCTTCATGGTCTGCTTCATCATACAGGCCGGTACGGATATGTCCGGGATTGACTTCGGGCAAATCGGACAAGGCGCGGTTCAGGGTAGCCCTGCCACTGATTTCCCAATCATCAAGTTCCTTTTCTTCCGTTTCCATCCGTTTGTCAAGCAATTGGTCGTTCCAGTCCTTGTAACCTTCAGCCGCCGGCTCATAGATGATGCTTCCCATCACAGGTGTGCCGGACCGGGATAGCATTTGTAGAGCTTTGGAGATAGCGTGCAGGTCGTTTTCCATTTCCTCCAGTTCCTCCTTGTTTGTCGCACCGTCAGTACGGCTGGTTTCATAATTGTCCCTACGGTTCATATACATCTCCTGCAAATATCCGTCACCCATTTTCATGTATTTGAGAACCGCATCTTCCAAATCGGGTTTCAAGGTATCTATGCCCAGGCTCGCTGTCACTTTCTTGAAGTCAAACGGTTCCATTGCTATTTCATGGCGTTGATAACCCCCACTGCAATCTTGCACGATTAAATTCCCGGCTTTCGACAGGTAACCGGAGAACTCCCTTCCGGCATGGGTCAGCGCAAAATTGATAGCGAATACCTGTCCGGAACGGTCACGGTCAAAACAAAGGTGGTGTGTGGCAGTCGGTGTCTCTGCCATCATCCCCTTGAATTGTTGCTGGCTCGGCGACCCTCCGGTGGAGACAAACACCGAATCTTCCATATTCAGTGTACTTGCGTTCAACTGGCAGAAAGCCATCGCATCGAGCGCACTCTCAAACCAATACACGTTTCTCACTTCAGGTAAAGCCAAGTGTCCCGGATTACCTATCCATATTCCTTGCGTGGCGTTACTTCCGGCGGCCATGCCCTTATACACCATTTTTCCCTCCCGGTTCGGGCGGCTTCGTTCCTCCAATCCGGCTTTTTCATCCGGCTTGTTCGGCAGGGTTAAGGGAAACGAGAGGTTGGTATATCGCTTCCCGTCCGTCCGCAGCTTGGTGGTCAGGAAGATATTGTCGGCAAACAGCCGTTGGGTGGCAAGGTCGATGCCACGGTTCTTGAAGTAAGGATAGAATTTCTTCTGGCTCTCCCAGTTGCCCAAGTCAAAGCTCTGCCATTCGTAATCATTGGCGTTGAAGGGTTTGTTTTGCTTCTCCGGATTCAAGACACGGGCATTCCGTTCCGTGACAGGTTGGTTCAGCAGGCGGTTGCACACAAGGTTCACCAGCCTGTCCTTCGACATCCCCGGCGTATATTCCGCAAAGAAATGCGGATGCTCCTTGATAAAGGAGATGATGTTGTAGTTCCGCTGTTCGGGCGGTTGGAAGCAGCACATGCCGTTCCGGGTGACAATGAATTTGTCACCACGAATACGGCGGCCGTTGCTGTCCAGGCGAACGTAAGAGGGGTAGCGGATACCGTCCTTCCGGTTCAAATGATACCCGGCATCCTGCAACACCTCTTGGATGTTGATGCGTTGTTTGAAATCTTCATAGGTCAGTTCCGACATAATATAAAGGTGTGTTTGTGTTGTGTTCTCTTTATGGGTTTACATTCCGTGGCGCATCTCGTGGCGGATATGCTCATTCGCCGCCGCCTCAAAGTTTCGTGTGGCCACATCCATAGGCGTATCCACTCCCGGTTTGAAGTAGGGGTGTAGCGCAGGCCCGTGGTGGTGATGTTCGGCGAATATCACCGGTCTTGAATGGCAGTGGTGGTCATGCCCCAGTTCCGCAGCCACGGCTGCGCCGGCAAGCAGGGCGGCACCGATTTTCGTTCCCAACGGGGTCCGGTCTCTCGACTTCATATCCACCTCGCCGAACACTTTGGAGAACAGCTTCAGGCGGTGGTAGTCGTCAATAGCCATAAACTTGTCGTATTGCTTCTGCGTAATCTCGTGGCTCACCCGTTCGCCGTCGATAATGGCGGTCATCTTGTATGTTCCCTCTTGTCCGGACGGCTCCACACGGATGTCATCCACTGTCACCTCCCTGCCATGCTTTCCTTCCCGGTACCAGCCTTTGTCGGGACGGATTGCCGCAAGGTCGTTGCCGTTCATTGCCACGCCGCCCCTCGGCAATCCCTCTCGCAGCTCCCGTTCCGCTTCCACCGGCATACCGCCGGCAATCCTTTCCGCCTGTTGTTGCCCCACGGCCAACCGGCTGTTCAAATCTTCCAGCACCTCCGGGTGCAAGGACAGGTTCACAGTCTCCCTGCCATTCAGCATTTCCAACGTCACTTTGCCGTCATAATCGTCTTGGATTACCCCGTTGATGATTTCCAGCCGTTTTTCCGCCGTAGCTTCTTCCAATGTGTTGGCGGTCAGTGCGGCAAGTTCCTCCTCTGTCAGGTCATATTGCAGGTCCGCATCCACCGCAGCCGACTGCACGGTCAGCGTTCGTGTCTCGCTATCCACGATAATACCGTGGCTTGCCAGGCATTCCTGCCATCTCTCGTTGGTGAAATACACCGGCGAGGCTACCAGTTCCTTGTAGGGCTTGGCAGACTCGGTGCTTCTCTGTCGGGGGTGTATGGGCGTCACCACGCTCTGCAATTCTTTCAGCACATCCCTCTCCGCTACCGGGGCGGTGGCGTGTCCTTTGTAATAGAAGCCGTAGCCGCCCGATTGTAGTTCCCCCGGTTTCATGCGTCCGTCAGGGCGGTTTGGCACGATAGGCGCACCGGGATAGTAGAGGTCTCCGCCGATGCGCCGCAGGTGGAAGCCCCCTTGTTGCCGGGGTGTCCAGCCGAGAAAGCCGTGGCAGATCGGATGGAAAGGACGCATGGGCATTCCCACACGCCCATACTCTCCGGCACCGGTACGGTAGCCGTGCAGTCCCATGGCGACCCGTCCGTTGGCGTTCCGGGCATGTACGAAGTCTTTCGGCAGGTCGAAGTCGGCGGCCACGATGCTCGCAAAGGTATTGTAACACCGTTTGTTGGCGGAGTTCGTGCCCCAGTCGGTCAGCGCACGCAGTTGCTTCTCGCCGATAGGATAGGTCAGCAAGGGCGAATCATGCCCCTGCACAATCAAGGCAAACCCTTCGCTGCTTCCGGCAAGGTAGCCACGCATACCGTTACGCAGCAACAGGTCTTGCATTTCCGGCGGTAAATCCAACGGCCGGGGATTGGTATTCTTTCGGATAGACATATTGTATTCTCTTATTTAATGGTTCAATCAAGCGTCTCCGTTCGCTATCGCTTCCTCCAGTTCCTCTTGCTTCATTTGCAGGAACTTCCAGGCGGTTCCGTCATTCATCGGCAGTTCACGCAGGCGGCAATACCGCTCATACTCCTGTTTCCATGCCTTGGAGTGGTGGGTCACATACCCCAGCCATCCGAACACGCCGCTCTGCACCTTCTCCACAAGCGTTTCTTCCGGATAGAATCTTTCCGTTTCCAATTTTTCATTCATCATTCTTAATTCTTCATTTTCAATTTGCCTGCCCCGTTCTTCTTCATTTCCTCCCACATCTCTTCACTGTACTCCTTTTCCTCCACATAGTCCAGGTTGCCCTGTTCGTCCATCACCCAACAGCCGAAGCACCCGAAGTTGTATTTTTTCAACCCCTTCTTGTTCTGTTCACGCCATTGGCGTTCATCCCCGATACCGATGCGGATGCCGGTAGGGTCATGCAGGTCGATACCGAGTGTCAGCATACTGCCTTCGTCAACCAGTGTCAAAGGCTCACCGTTCTGCAGACAGTTCAGTTCGGCGTTGCTCAGTTCAAAATAATCGCAGAAGTATTGCAGGTTACGGCCGATGACGGGTGTCGGCACGGAAAGAATCTGTCCGGTGCCTTCGTCTATTTGGTGGAAGGCTTGCACCTGTCTGCCGTCCGCATCGGTCATGGTAGCCATCACCGCTTTCCCGGCTTCCAGCTTTTGGCAGTTTGCCTCGCTGAACTGTTCCAATCGACTTTGGGCAAGCACCGGATAAAACAGGATGTCCGCTTCCCTTGTTTCGGTTCTGACCAATGCGAAGCCGTGTGCGCCCTTGTATGATATTCCCTCCTTCATCCGTGATATGGATAGGCAGCACTGGTGAACGGTAGCCGTCACATACCTGTTGCAACACCGA
>ENA-OQJE01000286-OQJE01000286.1-human-gut-metagenome-genome-assembly--contig:-NODE-286-length-10048-cov-3.721399_pt1 | contig 10048 bp, 9 predicted proteins | sample MGYA00242594_ERZ504760 | MGnify/ENA primary metagenome ERZ504760 (study PRJEB26092, sample SAMD00036358) | human gut metagenome | host: Homo sapiens | study: EMG produced TPA metagenomics assembly of...
CTGGAACAGAGCATCAAAAAAGAAATAACCCACTTCAAAGACTAAGAAAAGAAATGGAATGGCTGAATGAATACCATTTAGGCGGTATCGCCATCGGCATTTGTACCTTTTTAATAATCGGTCTTTTCCACCCCATCGTGGTCAAGGCCGAATATTATTGGGGTACACGGTGCTGGTGGATATTTTTGGTACTGGGCATAGCAGGCATTATAGGGACTGTGCTTATCAGTGACATCTTGATTTCCTCTTTATTGGGTGTCTTCTCCTTCTCTTCTTTCTGGACTATCAAGGAGATCTTCGAGCAACGCGAACGTGTGCTGAAAGGTTGGTTTCCGATGAATCCGAAACGGAAACACGAATATGAATAGAAACTATTCTTTCCGGCCAAACCCTTTGCAATTCAATTAAAGGGCTTTTATTTCTTCTTCAGGAAGCCCTGTAGCCTGTACTATGACATCAGATGACACTCTCAAGTTTCGCGCATTCCTCATGCGCTCTTCATAAACGTTTCCGCGATTCTAATATCATACGCATCCCGTGCCTGCAACATATAAAACAAAAATTATTTCACAACTTTATCCCCTGCTCCGTACTCTGCAAACTCTTCTTATTCCTATATTTGAAATTCTTTCCTTGCATATAATTGAACTAAGGCTGAATGGAGGAACCGTGTCTAAAATATACATAAACGGCAGAGAACTTCATGACCGCACAGAATTATCAAGTCTGCAAGCCACGGACATAGAAAATGTTGAAATCCTGCCGGAAGCTGATTTACAATATAATGCCACGACTAAAGGAGGAATCATATATATATCTTTGAAAAAAAATGCAGATGGCGGAGGCAATGGTTCACCCTCTTTGCTAGGAGAAATGAGAAAAAGAAATAGTCATTGGGAACGCTTGGGTCTTCCATTAAGCCTTCGGCTTGGGAAATGGAATTTTTACAACAATCTAGTTCTTTCTAATGCAGGAGATCCTTACATCACAGAAAACATAACACATAACAGCCACCTGAATACACATATTGTAAACCAGAATATAGACCGTAAAAATATAAGAAGAATCAATGAAACATTCAGTATGTTATATGATATAACTACCCTGCAAAGCATCGGACTTAACTGTATGGTAAAACAAGCTGGAAGCACACTAAAATCTTCTTCTTTTTCCGAAATACAAGAAACAGAAAAGGAATATACCTCTTCCTACCATAGTAAAGGGAAAGGGGATGACAAAATATATCAGGCTAGTTTGAACTATAATTGGAAATCAAAAAACGGAAAGCATACTTTGCGAACAGTTCTTGATTATTTGAGAAGTGACGAAACGAAAGAACTGAATCACCATTATCTTTATCAGTATCCGGAGAAAAACGAAGAGGATAATAAATGTAGCAACACCGGAACTGTTTCTGATTTATGGAAAGCAGAGATAAATTATATCTTCTTGCTCAACAAACATTCCAGGTTGAAATGGGGTGGCGACTATTATAATAACCACACCGGCAACCAAATGTATTACGCATATCAGAGTGAAGAAGGATGGCAGAAAGAAGATAAAAGCGGGCTATTTACCTATAAAGGTATAGGTTATGCAGGCTATGCAGAATATGTATGGCAATGGAAGAAATTTACATTAAATGGCGGTATACGGGTACAAGAGGATGAAGTGAAATGTATTTCCAATAACATAGCAGGTGACAAACGCACATATCGCAATCTGTTCCCCTCCATCAAGGTGGGTTACCTTTTCTCTGAAAAGAACCAAGCCTCTTTATCCTATTCAAAAAGAATGGGAAATATCCCTTATAAGAGCATGAATCCGGCTATTGTCTATATCTCTGAATATTCTTATGCTAAAGGGAATCCGGATTTAGTACCTACTACCGAACATCGTATCAGGCTATTGTTGAGTCTGTCAAATACTTGGAGTATAAGCTACGCTTACGCAAAGTGCAAAGATGATTTATTTCCCCTCATCTATCAAGATAAAGACAATCCGATCATCACCTATACTATGCCGACCAATATAGGGAAGTCTTATCGACATGCTTTTTCAATAGGTTTCACTAAGGCCTTGTTCAGCTGGTGGACTACCAATGCCTCCCTTGATGGCGACTACACTAAAGAAGTGTCGCCCAAACAGACCTACCATATAGTCCATTGCTTATTCTTTTGTGACAACAGTCTTCGTTTCACAAATACTTTCGGTGGAAGTTTTAACTTTATGGTAGAAAGAAGAGCACGTAGAAGCGAAACAATATATCACAGTGTATACAATATGAATGCCGGCCTTTACAAATATTTCCTGGATCAAAAGTTCTGCATAAATTTATCAGTTTACGCTATTTTGAATAAAAGAAGAAATCTGACCACAATTACCAATAACAATCTAAGCAGAATAGAAGAAAATAATAAAACCCCTTATCAAGGAGCGTGCTTAAACCTTATATATAAGTTTGACTTTGGCAAGAAAGTAAAGGTAAAACGTGCGGAAAGCATACAGACAACAAGTGATAGTTATTTGCGCAAATAATTATCGAAAAGTCTTTAATTTTAATATGTTGTAAGCGTCTCCGCGATTCTACCTAGTCTGTCTTTTTTCGTTCTTGTATCTTTGCAGCGTATAAAAACGAAGTATTATGGATTTAGAAGAAAGTAGATTTAGAGCCACTTGGAAACGTTTTCTGGAAGTATTGAAAGTAGACCACAATTGTTCTTTAGCCGATGTTTGCCGCAAGCAACATACCACTTTGGGGGATATGAGCTCCTGGATGTCCCGACGGGGCTATAGCTTTAAACAAGCTAGGAAAGATGTGGTTCGTGATTATTATAATGGTGTTGCCCACTCCCGAACGACAACCTCCTCTCCTTCGTTCACTCAAATAGTACCCATCATGTTGTCGGAAGAAGAGTTCAGCCTTTCCGGGATCACAATCACCTTCAATAGAACCGCAGAATGCAACCGAACACACCCCTTGAAAAATACAGGGAACTACTTCCTGATAAATGGGAAAAGGAAAATAGCTAAACAAGGCTAATTAAACTTTTTATTTTACCACACTTATAGAATCGCGGAAACGCTTACTCATATGCAGCTCGCAACATCCTCTATTTTCAGAGCATAACCGTCCTTCCCTACGGTAACTAATTCAATGCGAGTATCCACTGATAAGACCTTCCCCATTTTTGCAATCAAATTATAAAGGCTATGATTTTCCATTATCGCTCCTTCCCCATAATTTACTTATTTCATCATGAGATACCATTCTATTATCAGACCGGAGCCTGATGAAAAATCTCTTGCCCACCGGTCTGTTCAAATAACTCCTGTTTCCATCTCTGTAACCGAGAACACACTCGCCGGCATAGAAAAATGTAATACCGGAATTATTTCCATCAAACCCTTCATCAGCACATTACCTACTGATTACAAGCAAGTTATTATGAATGATCCTTCTACGATTTCTTCATAATAACTTCATATTCTTTCAGCCCCGTTCCATCTCCAAAAACGCATCCCGAGGTGATGACTGTCCGGCAAAATACTCACATTTCATCAAATGACAACAACCGGACGAATAAGGTGTATCATCCGGTCGAAGTCGTTGTATCTTCCCTTCAAGTAAATTGTTTCACTTAAGTGATGATATTATATCACCTTAGTGATGAACTTTCATCACTAGAGTGCTCAAACTTCATCACTTAAGTGAAACAACTAAATTAAAAGGAAGATATCGTGTAATCAACCGGACGAAACAGCTTGTTATTCAGGATGTTTACGCTTAGTCACTTTTCTCTAAAACCCCACGAAAAACACTTGCAAAACGCTATTTTACACAGTATCTTTGTTCCAACGGAAACCTAAAACAACAAATAATGGATAAAAAGTTATTAAACAAAGTAATGAAGAAGCTTGCTTCCTCGAATGTAGTGATAAGTCCGACAGTGAAGAGTTCATCTCCCTCATTATCAATGCAGAAGAAACCGGAAACGGAACAAGTACAGCAAAAATTGGAACAATATTTGCTGAGCCGCTACCATTTTCGCTTCAACGTGCTGACGGAACAAACGGAATATTGCAAAAAAGACGATGACACACCTATATATAAGGTAATAAGCCAACGCACCCTGAACAGCCTGTGTCTGGAAGCCCGTGCACGTCACATCAACTGCTGGGACAAGGATGTAAGCCGGTTCGTAAACTCGGAACAGATGCCGGACTATCATCCGTTACTTTCCTATATGAACACCCTTCCCGAATGGGACGGCATGGACCGCGTGACTCCGCTGGCACAACGCATCTCTACGAAAGATTTCTGGGTAAACAGTTTCCACCGCTGGATGCTGGGTGTCACTGCCCAGTGGAGCGGACACATGGCGCGGTGTGCCAACGCCGTAGCTCCCATGCTGGTGAGCAGCGAACAAGGAAGATGCAAATCCACTTTCTGCGAATTGCTGATGCCCGATTCGTTGAAAGACTACTATACGGACAGCTTCGAACTGACCGGACAGGTAGGATGTGAGCAGAAGCTGGCTTTCTTCGGACTGATTAATCTGGATGAGTACGACCGTCTTTCACCACAGAAACTGCCATTACTGAAAAATCTGATGCAGATGAAAAAACTGGATTTCCGCAAGTCGCACCGCTCGTCCTACAGCCATCTGCCCCGGATGGCCTCGTTCATCGGCACCAGCAACCGGAAAGCGCTGCTCACCGACCCCAGCGGAAGCCGCCGTTATTTCTTTGCCGAGGTAAAAGAGAAGATAGACTGCTCGCCACTGGAGCACAAACAGCTTTTCGCCCAACTGAAAGCAGAACTGGATGAGGGAAAGCGTTATTGGTTCTCGGCGGAGGAGGAATCCGAGCTGAAACTGCGCAACCAGGCCTATTATGCCTTGCCCACCGAAGCGGAAATGATTCTCCATTGTTTCAGACTGCCGGAGAAAGGAGAAGACTTCAAACTTTACTCGGCAGTATGCTTGTTCAATATCCTACTGAAACGATATCCGGCAGCCATGCGCGGCATCACGATAAACAAAATGGGAAGAATCATGAATTCCCTGGGAGCGGAACGGATGCATACCACAACAGGAAATATGTATAAACTGGTAGCACTGGCCGGGTAAAAACATCCCTGAAGCTATTATGAAGGAATTTATAATAATTCCTTCATAATAGTCTTCTGTATATCAAAACATTACCCTTCCATGAGGGATTTGAACAATTTTATCGCTTATTCTAATTCCGATGTACCACCATCTTCTTATTCCGGCCGGTAAACCTGCAAAGGCAGTTCACCTTTCAAGGCTCCTAACGCATTATAAGCCAGTGACCCCATCTCGTCTTCACCGGGCATCAACACAACCGGCGCCAGATAATCAATCTGTTCCTTGAGAATCCCTACACAGTAATCACTATGAGCAATGCCTCCCGTCAGAATAATGGCATCCACCTGCCCACGGAGAGTGACATACATGGCCCCTACCTGTTTGGCCACCGTATAGAGCATCGCATCCAATACCCCTTTATAAGGCTCCTCGCCTTCGGAAGCTTTCCGGGCGATAGTCACCACATCATTCATACCCAGATGAGCCGTCAGCCCCCCTTTGCCATTCAGCATCTTTTTAACCTGTTTCAAAGTGTATTTGCCGCTGAAACACAGCTCTGCAAACTGGTCGGCAGGAATCGTTCCGGCACGCTCGGGCGAAAACGGGCCTTCACCGTTCAAGGCATTGTTGACATCAATCACCCGGCCTTTGCAGTGGGCGCCCACCGATATGCCACCTCCCAGATGCACCACAATCAGATTCAAATCTTCATAATGTTTCCCGATGGAAGCGGCATATTTACGCGATACCGCCTTACTGTTCAAGGCATGGAAGATGGAAATGCGCTCTATCTCCGGTATTCCCGTCAAACGGGCTACCGGTTGCAGCTCGTCTACCACTTCGGGATCGGCAATATAGGCGGGACAATGACATTCCCGGGCAATTTCATCGGCAATCAACGCTCCCAGGTTACAAGCATGTTCCATCCGGGCGTTCAGCAAATCATGTTTCATCTGTTCGTTAATGACATACACCCCGCCGGGCGTAGGCTTCAACAAACCGCCACGGGCAATGACGGCATCAAAATCCAACGGAATATCCGCCTCGGCAAGCAGTCGCAGTATAAAATTCTTACGGTACTCATACTGTTCGTTGACGTGGTGAAACTCCGACAAGTCATCCGCAGTATGATGGGCCCCTGCCACCCATACCGGCTTTTCATCGATGAAAAGGGCTATTTTGGTAGAAGTAGAGCCCGGATTAATCACAAATATCTTCATAATTTAAAGGTTTTATCCGGCCACGCAGGCCAATGCCAGACTATAATATTTCGAATTACCGGAATCGGCACGCGAAGGAACCACTACAGGAGAAGTAGTACCTCGCAACATGCCTGCCATGTTGGCGTCACCAAACAACGACACCGTTTTATAGAATGTATTTCCCGACTCGATATTGGGAAAGATAAGCAGATCCGCATGTCCCACCACAGGAGAACTGATTCCCTTCACCTCACCGCTATGCGCATCACATGCCGTCTTCACATCCATGGGACCATCCAAGTACATGTTTCCGTAAGCACCGGCAGCCGCACGCTCCTTCAAGGTCACATAGTCCAGCGTATGGGGAAATTTCTCGTTCACTTTTTCCGTACAATGAATCAAGGCTACCCGAGGAGCTTCTATCCCCATGCGCCGGCACACCTCCAGATCATACAGCAACATCGCCTCAAATTGTTCCAAGGTGGGACGGGGAATGACCGCTGCATCCGAGAAGAATAAAAGTTTCTTGTATGTAGGAATCTGTGCTACCGTGATATGACTCAACACATTCCCTTTCGGCAGGATACCATGTTCCTTATTAAGCACGGCCCGCAATAAATTATCCGTATTGATAATCCCTTTCATCAACACGTCCGCATGTCCCTCACGTATCAACGAAACAGCTTCCTGCGCCGCTTTGTCGGGACTTGTCGCCTCGTATACTTTCACATGGTCCGGATATTGCATCCGGATATATTCCGAATTCAATAAATGGGGCGTATCCGCTACCAATAAGAAATCGGCAAAGCCTTCGTGCAAACTACGGGTTATAACGTATTCGGTATGAGGGTCATTAGGGCAAACAACCACAACCCGTTTCCGTTCTTTCAACGAGCGTAAACGGCTTATCAAGCTGGCGAAGTCCTGTATCGGTTCCATGGTCATTAGATTTTTAGCAAATATGAAAAATAAATCTGAATTTATCCCTATCTTTGCTCAGTTTCTATGAATAATTTAACTTATGAAAACGTTTCAAACATTTGACATTTCAGCCGAGTACGATGCCATACACCGCACATTTCCATGCCACAAGGACGCTCCTGTTATCGGACTTACCGGAAACTTCCAGGAGGGAGCCTGTACTTTACTGGAAGGATATTTCACTTCCATTCTGAAAGCAGGAGGGATTCCTTTCATCATCCCTCCAGTTGACGACACTGACAGTTTGATAAACTCATTGAATGCATTGGATGGCTTACTGCTGACCGGAGGTGCGGATATCAACCCTTTGTTCCTTGGAGAAGAGCCGGTAAAGGAATTACACAGTATCAATCCTCGGAGGGATCGTCAGGAGTTATTGCTTGCCAAACTGGCCGCAGACCGGCAGATACCGATTTTAGGGATATGCCGCGGCATACAGGTGATGAACGCCGCTTTTGGAGGCAGCCTGTATCAGGATATTCATGTACAAATGGAAGGGAAACGGATCAAACACGATCAGGATTTGGGACGGGGATATGCCTCGCATACGGTTCGGATAGAGAAAGATTCCTTACTTTACAAATTGTTTGAAACAGAAGTTTTGCCGGTCAATTCGTTTCACCACCAGGCGGTAAAAGAGGTTGCGCCGGGTTTCAGGGTAACCGCCCGTTCATCCGACGGAGTCATTGAAGCGATGGAGTCTACCGAATGCAAGTCAATGATGGGAGTGCAATGGCATCCGGAATGTTTCATATTGGAAAACAACACATGCATGATGCCACTATTCGAGTGGTTTATAAGGGAATCTTCTTCTTTCAGAGAAGCCAAAAGACTTCACAGACGCATGATAACGCTGGATTCACATTGCGACACTCCCATGTTCTTCGATCAAGGAATAAATTTTGCCACCCGTGACAAGAAAATCCTGGTAGACCTGCATAAGATGACGGAAGGACATCTGGACGCAACCATCATGGTGGCTTACCTGAAGCAATTGGAACGTACCGATGAAGCCTTATCGGCCGCTACTGCCAAAGCAGACCGCATCCTGAACGAAATAGAGGAGATGGTTGCCAAAAACTGCACAGCCGTAGATATAGCATATACTCCCGCTGATCTGTCCCGTTTGAAAAAAGCAGGGAAAAAGGCTGTCATGCTGGGCATTGAAAACGGATATGCCATTGGCAAGGATATCACGAATGTAGAACGTTTCCGACATCGTGGCGTGGTGTACATGACACTTTGCCACAACGGAAATAATGATATCTGCGGCTCCGCCCGTTATAATGAGGAAGGACTGGGCATAAGCACATTCGGCGAACAGGTGATAAAAGAAATGAACCGTGTGGGAATGATGGTAGATATTTCTCATGCCGGAGAGAAAAGTTTCTACGATGCACTGGAAATCAGCAGAAAACCGATCGTGGCCTCTCACTCTTCGGCCCGTGCCCTTTGCGACCATCCGCGCAATCTGACGGATGACCAATTGAAAGCATTGGCAGCCAAAGGGGGTGTGGCACAGGTATGTATGTATGGCGGATTCCTTCGTAAGAACGGAGAAGCTACCATCAAGGATGCCATCGAGCATCTGAACCACATGGTAAATGTCATGGGCATAGAGCATGTAGGGATAGGAACCGATTTTGACGGTGACGGCGGTATCACAGGCTGCGCTTCGGCATCAGAATTGATAAACTTTACACGCCGGCTGCTGTTGGAAAGATATAGTGGAGAAAGTATCCGCCTGATCTGGGGAGGAAACTTCCTGCGCGTTATGGAAGAAGTACAAAGAAAATAACGTAACTTTGCGGCGCAGACTCTCTATCTTGATAAGGACAATGCACAAATAACAAGGAATAAGTATGAAGATAAAAAACGTTTTAGTAATCCCGGTCTTGCTGCTTGTATTGACGGCTGTAGCCTGTGGAAACAGTAAAAGCAGAAACGACCGGACAGAAACCGTAGACAAAGAAGTGATCAAGGCTCCCGAATTCAATGCGGACAGCGCCTACCAGTACATTCAGGTACAAGCTGATTTCGGTCCCCGTGTCCCTAACACGCAGGCGCACAAAGAATGTGGGGAATACCTAGCAGGACAATTAGGAAAAATTCGGAGCCAAGGTATACAATCAATATGCTGATTTGATAGCTTATGATGGTACTATACTGAAATCACGCAACATTATCGGCGCTTACAAGCCCGAAAGTAAAAACGCATCCTGCTTTGCGCCCATTGGGACAGCCGCCCGTATGCCGACAATGATCCCGACCCGAAAAATCACCACACTCCTATTTTAGGAGTAAATGATGGCGCCAGTGGTGTGGGTGTGTTATTGGAAATCGCCCGTCAGATACAGAAAGAACAACCTGCTCTGGGCATAGATATCGTGTTTTTTGATTCGGAGGATTATGGAATTCCTGAATTTTATGACGGTAGATACAAACAAGACACTTGGTGCCTTGGTTCACAATACTGGGCACGTACCCCACATGTTCAGAACTATAATGCACGCTATGGAATCTTGCTGGATATGGTAGGCGGAAAAGATGCCACGTTCTATTATGAAGGTTACTCGGCCCGCACCGCCCGTTCCGAGATGAAGAAGATCTGGAAAAAGGCACATGAGCTGGGATACGGCAAATATTTTGTAAAGGAAGACGGGGGCGAAACAGTAGACGACCATATCTATGTCAACAAACTGGCCCGCATCCCGTGTGTGGATATCATTAATTATGATGCCGGTAATCCGC
>ENA-OQJE01000287-OQJE01000287.1-human-gut-metagenome-genome-assembly--contig:-NODE-287-length-10048-cov-3.066324_pt1 | contig 10048 bp, 6 predicted proteins | sample MGYA00242594_ERZ504760 | MGnify/ENA primary metagenome ERZ504760 (study PRJEB26092, sample SAMD00036358) | human gut metagenome | host: Homo sapiens | study: EMG produced TPA metagenomics assembly of...
AGTTCTATTTTGCATCTATTATAGTTCTTATATGAGTGAGTTATTTGTAATAATAACAAATATCAAAGGAGAGTTGTTTCGAAATGCGTAACTAAACGGACAGACCGCTACTTGTAATCAGTAAATATTCAAAATAAAAAGAGGCGTAATACTGAATATGAAATACAGCCTACACCTCTTCGATTGAAGAAGAAAAAATCAATCAACCATAACTCCCCAATCAATCTTCGGGCACATAAATAATTTCCCCATTATCCAATTCGTATGCAATCCCCACCTTTCTACCCTTCTTTCCGCTTTTGGCATCCTGATCCTCAGAAGGTGTATAGCGGTTTATCTTCTGCCCTTCCTTGGTTATAATTTCCATGTTTTCCTTACCCGGATTCTTCACCATCGTAAAATCCTCCTGACTAAACATTTCAGTCATATTATAACGGGTAACCAAGGCTACCATTAACGGCTACCGCAAACACCATCGCCACATCAAACAGATTGCTGACCACGCTCATCGGGTCACTATCCTCCTCTTTTCTTAATAAATTACGTTTCATCTCAAGCTGTATGTTTTTCAGTGAGCAATTCAGAAAGGAATTCCAGATTAGTCATATCCTGCAAATACCAGCGTTGCTTCACCTGTTGAGTTATGAAACCGATGGCACTAGAAAACAGACCAACTACAGTTGTAGCAAAAGCGACTTGCATATTGTATGCCATAGAAGCGATATCACCAGTAGAAAGTCCCACCAAAGCAGGTCCCATTGGAATCAATGTACCCATCAATCCAAGCATCGGTCCCATCTTAGTCAATGTTTTTGAAATAGCCAAATCCTTATCAGCAGTAATTTCAAAATCAGCCAACAGACGCTGCACATGTGCCGGACGGTCTTTTGACCCCAACACCCGACGGATATACACAATGACCAACGAGTTCGACTTCACTGGAAGTTTGCTTTCCAATTCGGGCAAAGTATCTATAGTCAGTGCATCAAGCTGTTGACGCAACAACGCATCTGTACGCCGAATAGCCAAATATTGCCCGAAAAAACTGCCTATCAATAATAGCGAACGGATGAAAAGAACAATAAGCAATACAACAACAGGAACTAAAAGTCCGTTCGAAATCCAAAACAGAATGTCTGATATAAGATTCATAATGTCAGTAAGTTTTAAATGTTTGTTTTTATTCGTCTATATTTATATATAACCAATCCAATGAGTCCTCCACCTGCCAGCATAATTATCAAGCCGGTCAATGCCCCCCAATCCACCTCGCTTATACCTGTTACGGCGGTACGACCATTTACAGTAGCAATAATTCCCAATATGGCGGTCAATGCATTAGTGAGGAACAATAGTTCCAACCGTAATTCCTTTTCCGGCAAGAGATAACGAAGAAACAATGTGCCTACAGAAATTAATATCAATACACCTACCGCCATACTCCATGCGACAAGAGAAAAGGAAACACCCGGAAAAGAGAAGATAAGATATACCAATCCGCTAAACAAGACAGGAAATATCAAAATACCCGGAAACCAACGTAAAGCACGGTAAGCCCAAAGAGTACGTTTCTTAACAGGACCTGTAGTAAGCACATGAACAGCCAACATACAAAAAGCCATCTGTAAGGCAACTTCCACTGTAAGCACCACCGAAGTGTCAAGCATCAATTGGGCATCTGCCAGCCAATCAGCAATCTGTGTCTTAGACTGCTGAATTGCATATGGGCACATCAGCCCCACAAAAAGGGCGGCTACAACAGCTATTGCTGCAACCGATCCTCGTTTGCGGAATGTCTGTTTCATCATAAAATTGAAACAGACCAATATCATAAGAACAACTACAATTGTTTCCATAGCCTGTTATTCCTGCATTTTTTTACGGCGACAACGCACCAATACAATTAAAACAAGAACAGCAGCCACCACTACAACACAAACAACAGTATTGCTTACCGTATTCGTCTGTTGTTCCGTACCGACTGTATTCATCTCTTCTTTTTTCATCACCATACCCTTTTGCTCTTTTGAAGCAGCAACTTCACGTATCTGACTGATGTTTTCCTTATACCGGGATGCAGTCTGTGCATCCATTTTAGAAGCTATGAACTGACGTAATTTTGCATTATCACAAACAAAACCTGAACAAGACGGTTTATATTTATTCACCAAATCGGTATGTAGTTTGGCAATATCCGCTATCTGTTGCTCGCTAGCCTGCCACATTCCTTTACGGATAGTTTCCATCATTACCGCAGTCATTTCTTCCAAAGCAGCAGGGTTCTGCTTTTCAAAATAACCCTGCACTCCCAAGTTAAATTTATCCTTTACATACACATCATATATCTCATTCCACATTTCCTTATCAACAGCCTGAGGTTTCATGACATTCCAGCCATACGTATTTTGCACAATCTCAGCAAAAGTATTAGCTGCGCCGGCCTCCCCTTTCATTTTTTCCTTAATATAAGCAGGATTGAATATTGTGGTACGACTCTCTATGCCAATAGCTTCTTTCACCTCTTGCATACGGGCATTGTTACGATTACGATAGTCGCTCAGATACGCATCGGGATCTTTACCGGTCACATTACGGACAGCAAGATTCATACCTCCCATAAACTCATACACATGATCCAGGCTTAATGCACCCCATGTATTGCTTTGACGTGGCTGAATAACCGCATCCGTACGTGTCAAAGCAGCTTCCAAAGCAAATTGGCGGACAGTTTCCCAATTCTTTTCACTACCATAAAAAGCACCCATATTATTCAAATAAACATCGGCGATTTCCTCTTCACTTTCCCAACGGTCACCAGATTGCACCATACTTTGTATACCCGTACCATAATTGCCATTCACTCCTCCAAACACACGAAAAGTAGACATTTCGCGGGCTTCTTTCGGAGTCAGACCTTTTTCTATCAATACACGTTCAGCTTCCACAACACCTGCCGCCACTTGATTTTCAAATTGATCCTCTTTAGCATTGGCAGCCATCTCTACGGCACGGTTGATAAGGAACAGGCGTGAAGCGGCAATATCTCTCAACTGCCCGCTAGTTTGCACCACAACATCAATACGAGGACGCCCCAATTCTGCCGAAGGGATCAAACGAAGATCCGTCACGCGTCCGAACGTATCACGAATAGGCTCTACACCTAACATATACAATACCTGTGCAATAGTAGCGCCACCGGTTTCTATAAATTCTCCACTCCATAATGTATAGCTTACTTTACGGGGAATAGAGTCATTATGACGACGACGATACATTTCGATAGTATTGTCAGCCAATTGTTTCCCTTTCTCCCATGCAGATTCCGACGGAGTTTCTTCAGCATTGATAGCAAAAAGATTTCGTCCCGTAGGTAAAGTATTAGGATTGGCGATAGGATCGCCACCCGGTGAAGGTTGTGTATATCCTCCATTCAACGCATTAACCATAGAGGTCAATTCTCTTTCCGGACTTTCCAAAAGAGCACTCTTATAATTACCCACATTCTTCAAAGTGCGTTCTACTTCCATGACAGCCAAAGCAAAATTTATCTCCTCTTTAGAGTATTCTTTTTTCTTGGACATCATAACTTTCATCATCGCTTCCATGCCTCCGAATTTATCACTATCCGCTTTTTCACGTTTTCCTCGAGAAGTTGTTTTCATTGTAACCGTATCTTTGGCCAGTGTATTCATACCTACAGCATGGCTCTTGTACATTCCTGTTTCCATTTTCTTTAAAGCTTCAGGGCTTGCACCCATTCTTTTTGCAAGTTCCATAGCTTTCTCAGGATTCATACCTTTCGCTATTTCCTTCATTTTCTCTTTCATTGACTCAGATATGCTATTCCTTTTCGAACGTACGCTTTGGTCAGCCTGCATTATTCCACCGCTCATATCAGCATGTGTTTTAGCCTCAGCCGGAGCCTCTTCAGCTAATGCCATCATCATGGCCATCATGCCTTGGGGAGTATTACGGGATTTATTGATTTCATGTGCTTTAGCAAGTTCATCGGAAGTAATGCCAGTAATACGACAAATCAATTCGTCAGAAACCAACGACGGATCAGCCAATAAACGAGTGACCAAATCACGTGCAGGTTCCAAATAACGTTGAGTAAAAAGAGTGCGATGTTTCTCTACCTGTCCGTCCGCACGATTACGTAGTTTATCTAATGCCAACAGACTATAGGCTATCGGCTCGGTAGCCATAGCATACACACTGGAAGTAATACGAATGGGTTCGTAGGGAATCCCCATTGTATACAACTGACCTGTAATCTTCTCATTTGCCAGCTCCTCAGCAAAATTTTCTATACGCTGAATATCTTCTTCAGCATAAGGAACAGTAAGAAGACTATCCAATCCCAATTCACGATGGATGCCCAGTTTCACCGTGAGTTTCTTTACCATCAATGAAGCACGGTTCAAAGCTTCTTTATTTCCAGTAGACAGTACAGCCTGCCCATCAGCCGGAAGCAAATTATTGTATGTCTTGACAGCCTCAGTCAGTTCACGATAAATGGCGCGGACACTACTTTCCATAAAAGGTGGAGTAAGGTAAGATTGCAATCCCGCATACGAACGACGCTTAGCAATCATCCCTTCGCCTACATTGCCGATGGAATAAATATAAAAATGAGGTAATGCACCTACCAGACGGTCGGACCAGTCATTGCTACACAAAGCAACTTGTTTGCGCGGAGTGAACTCTAAACTGCCATGAGTACCGAAATGAATCAACGCATCAGCTTTAAATCCAAATTGTGTCCACAGATAAGAAGCAATATAAGTATGTGGAGGAGCTGCATTGGTTCCATGTACAACTTTAAATGCATTATCCCCACTACCGGCTGCATTCTGTGGCAAGAGCACCACATTTCCAAATTGCAAACGAGCTACTCCTAAACGGCCGTCTGAAGTAGTCATATATGCTCCGGGAAATTCACCATTAGCAGCTACTACTTCGGCATACATATCAGAACGAATGGATTTCTTTATCCAACTTTCATATTGTTCTTTTGTAATGAGTTCGGGCTTGCCGGTTTCCATAAACCGGTCAAAAGCTCCTTCGGCATACGGACCAAATACGGCTCCTTGAGATTGTATCATCTGTTCCAATTCTTTCGGAGAGGTAGGCAAACCGTCCACCTTGTAGCCCTCGCGTTTCATACGCTGCAACAAGTTATAAAGTGAAGGAACCACTTCCATACCACCCGCAGTCAGTGCATTCTGACCAGGACCCTTATAATAATAAATAGCTACGCGTTTCTCACTATTGGATTTACGCTGCAGAGTAATATAGTTATTAACTGTTTCCACAAAAGTTTCCAAGCGTTCTGGAATAGCATAAGCACGTTGTAAACCCTCCTCATCCTTATAATGTCCAAAAAGAGCGAACGGACGGATAGCTCCATCTATTTCGGGGGTAACAATACTTTGTGACATAAAGCCGCCATTCATACCCATCTTGTCACTCTCCCACTCCTCTACCAAGCGATTTACATTCAATGGGGAGAAAAGCGGTATATTCTGTTTCGCCAAATAATCTACGATATAATCGCCCATACGTCCATGCGCCATATTGATGATAGCAGACGGACGAACAGAATCAATTCCATGGTTCTGAATAAAAGAATGCATGGAACGTATAGGATAAACCATATTGCCTGTTTCCTCCAATTTAGCAATAAGTCCGGAAGGTTCACCCATCGGACCGGTCACAATAATACGCGGAGCATTCTCTTTCCACAAACCGTTGTTTTGCAGAAAAATATTGTATCCGGCTACCGTATTGAAACCCAACTCTTCGTCTTCGGGACTCTTTGGGTTCATGTGATAAAGCACATCATCGGCACGTTTCACTACGGCTTCCGGTTCAGACACAGAGAATCGTTTTTTTATCAATATACACACGTACATAGTTCAGCATACTGCGATAGTTACGACGTCCTCCATTAGACAGATAATGTTTCAATGTATCCGCTTGGATGGAATCCAATGAAATAATCTTGTTTGCAGGATTGGTAGCGGCAGTAGTCAATATCGGAAGACCACCATCGGCCGCCTTTTGTATTTGCGCACGTTGCTCTTCAGTAATCCTTAATCCCATGGCATTGATAAATATCATATCATAACTGGTCAATCGGTTCAGGTCATCTGTGCTCAGTTCACTGATTTTAATAAATGAGTTGTCATTAGCCTTAGATATCTGCCCTAAACTGATTACCTGATAGTTGATGAAAGCCACTTTAGTTGCACTGAACCAAAGATTCCATACACCAAACAAAAGCAGCAAGATGACTGCTATCCCTCCTCCAATCAGTAATTGTTTCTTCTTCATATCTTTATTTAAATCACGTAGTTTATTTAGTATTAGCAGCCAACTTTCATTTGAATAATTGTTCTATATTTAATGATAAACCGGCTGAAAAAGTTGTTCCTTTAGTAGCAGGCGAATTATTATAATAACGGGAAGGAACATAATTAAACAAGTTGTCCACCGCCAAAGTCATATCAACACCTTTCCATACTTTTTGAGACAACGTAAGCTTCCACATTGTATACGCCGGATAGGTCACCTTCTCAGTTTCTTCATAAGAAGTGTTCGACGTATATTCCTCCGTATTCACCTTGGAAAGAAAACGTCCGTTCAAAGCAATATTAAACGCATAGTTCTTCCAATGCTTATCATACTCAAGACGGACAGTAGCCGTATGCGGGCGAGTACTTGAAATGACAGGTTGCCCTTTCTTGATATTCTCATGTGTATAAGCATAAGATAAACGTGCCGACAGTCCACAAGGATATTTGGCGGAAGCATTTGCCTCGGCACCAGATATCTTGATATTTGATATATTGGTATATACCTGTCCTTTCAACGCCTCACTCCATGCCGTAGTGATACGATTATCAACTATATTATAGAAACCTGTCACCGTCAAATTATAACGACCTTTAATATATTCTGCCGAAAGAGAAAAATTATGGCTGGTTTCAGGCTTCAAGTCAGGATTACCATAAATCATAAAAATACTTGCCATATCAAAATTCATATACATTTCTTTCAAAGTAGGGGCTCGGAAACCACCGGCATAGGAACCTCTCAATGAACAGTTTCCTATTTTATACATCAGTCCTAATTTGGGAGAGAAATGATTAATATCGGAATCCGAATAATAATCAAAACGTAATCCTGTGATGACATTGAAATATTTCGTCGGGTTCCAGTCAAACTGTGCAAAACCGTCCACTGTATACTGATGTTTACTTCCATTATTGGCAAACTGATAGGACATTAAATAATCACGCATATAATCACCACCCAAGGTGAGAATATGCTTACCGACAAAAGTATGATTATAAAAAGTACGAACCGAATGTTGTACATTACTATAATCACGTACATCATTAGCATCTTGTGGCAAGTAATCGCTCTTATCATACTGGTCGAAAGAATAAGCTATTTCCAGATCTTTATCTTTATCAAATACATAATTTCCTTTCACCCCACCACTGAAGTCGCGATAACGGTCTTTACTAGTCTGTGACTTCTCACGTTCACGAAAAAAATATCCAGCACGTGCCGTCAGTTTCAGATGATCATTAGCAGTATAGACCAAACGTTCTTTGAAATTCCAAGTTTTATCACCATACACCTTTTTAAATGCCCAATCCTCCGTTTCCTCATTTGTTTTTCCATCGGCCAAATCTTTTTCTATCTACTTGGGTATGCTGTACATTAGTCACACTATTGAATTTTCCGGTCATTGAAACCTATTGTTCCTCCATAACGCTGCTCATTATAAGCCCCGTAACGTCCATTGAGATTCACAGTCCAAGGCTCCGCAGACACTTTACTTATGATGTTTACCACTCCTCCTACCGCATTCGAACCATAAAGTGAAGAAGCCGCACCCTTTACAATCTCAATACGCTCCACATTGTCCATATTCAAGCGGTTATAGTCTATATTATCCAAAGTCTCACCTGCCAGACGCTCACCATCAACCAGAAAAAGTATAGCATTTCCACCAAATCCTTGCATATTGAGAGAAACTTGCTGGTCCATGGAATAAGAAAATTCAATTCCCGGCAGTTCTGCCTGAAGCAAATCTCCAATATGGGTGGCATCTACTTTCTTTATTTCATCGGCAGTAATGACCCGAGTAACAATAGGAACATCTTTCAGGAGTTTCGGAGTACGGGTTCCTGTTACAACTATAGTTTCCATATTTACAGCATCTTCTTTCAGTATAAAATCAACTTTACCTGTTTTGCTGACAGACACTTTATGAGTTTGCGAGATATACCCCATGTATGAAACCTGCAGAGTATATTCTCTATTATCGGGTAATTTCAATGTGTATTTTCCCTGTGTATCCGTAGTGGTTCCCAAAGTTACTTTTTCTTTTACGGAGACTGTTGCTCCCATCAGAGGTTCTTTATTTTCATCAAATACAGTTCCCGAAATAATTCGTTGTGCTGATACTGGTATCGCCATCAGCCAACACAATATCAAGCACACGTTTCTGAGTAGTCTATGCATATCGTATGTCGGTTTACAATTCAAACGGATAAATATAGTCAATAGTCATGAAGCCTTTTACACCACTAGCATTCATATAATTTGTGAGACGAACAGCCGCATAAGTTCCATCTTTCAGCTTTACCATATAAACCTTGTTTGAAAGAGTATAGGTAGGTGGCATATTACTTTTATCAACATTCAACCATTTGGATAGTTCTTCATTATAATAGGATTCCATATAAACAATATTGCCATCCATCATACCTGACATATCAATGGCTACCTTAGCGGTAGTCCAAACATCATCCACATAGACTCCTTCGGGCATCGCACTCGCATTCTGTAAAGCGGAAAAACCTGTGAAACCGGTTTCCAATACTGCTCCAGCATTGGTTTTAACGTCATAACGATGGACAGCAATATCCCATTCCTCCGGTTCTTTCTGGTCAGAATCTGTCACATTCACAGAATCTACTTTTTGTGTATGGAAATCAATAAAAGTCCAACGTCTATAATCAGTAGCATCAATATAAATAGTACCCGAATGGGTAGAAGGGTCTGTTCTTATGAAACCGAATTCATTACTATCCGAAGCAGCAGGACTATCATATATTCCTTCCAAAATACCATCACATGCCGAGAATGGCAAAAGCATCATTCCCAGCATGGATATAATAAAGAGATATCTTTTCATGCTATTTAGTGCCTACAAAAGTCGCAGTAATAGCCATAGGCATGGCTCCCGGCTTTAGTGTAAAGATCAGATCAGCTTTTTCATCCTTAATCGTTCCTTGTAAACTTCCTGTATATTTTACAGTACCAACAGTTACATCAATAGCACTTTCCGGAAAAGTATAAGTAACATTATCGGAGGTCTGTACTTTAATTCCAGGTATAGCAATATCCGGCAATGACATCATTCCTTCACCAGCACCACCAACTAGAAGAACTTGAACAGTTCCTCCTTCTTCCGCAGTAATTTTCACCTGACTGTCTGACGTTCCTTGATCATTTCCTGATACTGAGAGTGATAATGTTCCATTGTAAGTACCAGCAACCTCCTGAGCCGGGATCACGGTATCTTCCTTTTTATTATCATCATCACTACATGCTACTGCACACAATGCAATAGCCATCATCGCTAAATAGTTTTTCAATTTCATAATACTTTTGTTTTATTGATTAATAGTTATTATTTTATGTTTTAAAATTTGTTGCAAAGTTACCCTTACTACCAAGGGTACACAATACCTAAAAATTGGGGTTTTATTGCTAATAATCACATATATAATAAAGTACACAAGTACTTATTTTTAGGTATAAAACTGGATTTTATCACCATTAATAGGTATTGTCAGTATATACTTCTATAACTAATTTTGCAAAAAAAAACAAGCATGGTTAAACTGGTACATCATGAAATGCCTGTGAACAAGACACTTCATCATAGAAAGATAGAGATTCTGGCTGTACTAACCCTACTTATAGGTAGTCTGTCATTCCTTATTTACTCCTATTGTTC
>ENA-OQJE01000290-OQJE01000290.1-human-gut-metagenome-genome-assembly--contig:-NODE-290-length-10003-cov-2.383455_pt1 | contig 10003 bp, 9 predicted proteins | sample MGYA00242594_ERZ504760 | MGnify/ENA primary metagenome ERZ504760 (study PRJEB26092, sample SAMD00036358) | human gut metagenome | host: Homo sapiens | study: EMG produced TPA metagenomics assembly of...
TAGGGAAATCACCGGATATACAGACTGTGCATATACTTCCTCCCAATATTGGAATGAGCTGCGTTCGCCCATACAACAGACAGTAATACAATTAATATGATATATCGGTATTTTTAGCCTTCCCCCTCTATTTTATATACTGTTTTGTAGGGAACAAAAATATATATTTAAATTTTAATTCATTAATTTTGCGCCCGTTATTCGCAATAAATTAATTATAGAGATTTAAAAACATGGAATTAGCAAGTAAGTACAATCCCGCTGACGTGGAGGGAAAGTGGTACCAGTATTGGTTGGACCACAAATTATTCAGTTCGAAACCCGATGGTCGTGAGCCTTACACCGTCGTCATCCGCCCCCCAACGTCACCGGTGTGTTGCACATGGGACACATGCTTAATAATACCATCCAGGATATTTTAGTTCGTCGTGCCCGTATGGAAGGCAAGAATGCTTGCTGGGTGCCGGGAACTGACCACGCTTCTATTGCTACCGAAGCTAAAGTTGTAAACAAACTCGCTTCTCAAGGTATCAAGAAAACCGATCTATCTCGTGACGAATTCTTGAAACATGCCTGGGAATGGACAGACGAGCACGGTGGTATTATCCTGAAACAACTCCGTAAACTCGGCGCATCCTGCGATTGGGATCGTACTGCTTTCACTATGGATGAGAAACGTAGTGAAAGTGTAATCAAGGTATTTGTCGATCTGTTCGATAAAGGATTGATCTACCGGGGCGTCCGCATGGTAAACTGGGACCCGAAAGCCTTGACTGCCCTTTCTGACGAAGAAGTAATTTACAAGGAAGAACACGGAAAATTGTATTACCTTCGCTATAAAGTAGAAGGTGATCCGGAAGGTCGCTACGCGGTTGTTGCAACAACCCGTCCTGAAACAATTATGGGTGATACGGCTATGTGTATCAATCCGAACGACCCGAAGAACGAATGGCTGAAAGGAAAGAAAGTGATCGTTCCGCTGGTAAACCGTGTCATTCCTGTGATTGAGGATGATTATGTAGACATCGAATTCGGTACGGGTTGTCTGAAAGTAACCCCGGCCCATGATGTAAACGACTATATGCTGGGTGAAAAATACAACTTGCCTAGTATCGATATTTTCAATGACAACGGTACATTGAGCGAAGCTGCCGGTATGTATATCGGTATGGACCGTTTCGATAGTTACGTAAACAAATAGAGAAAGACCTCGAAGCTGCCGGATTGCTCGAAAAAATAGAAGCCTATACTAATAAGGTAGGATATTCGGAACGTACCAACGTTGTGATCGAACCGAAATTGTCTATGCAATGGTTCCTCAAGATGCAACATTTCGCAGATATGGCATTGCCTCCGGTAAATGAACGACGATCTGAAATTCTACCCTGCAAAATAACAAGAATACCTACCGTCACTGGATGGAAAACATCAAAGACTGGTGTATCAGCCGTCAGTTGTGGTGGGGACATCGTATTCCTGCATACTTCCTGCCGGAAGGTGGCTATGTAGTAGCCGCTACTCCCGAGGAAGCTCTGGCAAAAGCAAAAGAAAAGACGGGTAATGCCGCTCTGACAATGGAAGACCTTCGTCAGGATGAAGATTGCCTGGACACTTGGTTCTCTTCCTGGTTGTGGCCTATCTCTTTGTTCGACGGAATCAACAACCCGGGCAACGAAGAAATCAAATACTACTATCCAACAAGCGACCTTGTGACAGGACCGGACATTATCTTCTTCTGGGTAGCCCGTATGATTATGGCAGGCTACGAATACGAGGGACAGATGCCGTTTAAGAACGTATACTTCACAGGAATCGTTCGTGATAAACAGGGACGTAAGATGTCTAAATCGCTCGGTAACTCTCCCGATCCATTGGAACTGATTGAAAAGTATGGTGCCGACGGTGTACGTATGGGTATGATGCTTTCAGCTCCCGCCGGAAACGACATTCTTTTCGACGACGCCCTTTGCGAACAGGGACGTAACTTCTGCAACAAGATATGGAATGCTTTCCGTCTGATTAAAGGATGGACTAATGGCAAAGGTTCCATTCCGGTTCCACCCGAGGCTCATCTGGCTGTTCAATGGTTCGACCAGAGACTGGATGCAGCTGCGGTTGAAGTTGCCGATTTGTTCTCTAAATATCGTTTGAGCGAAGCACTGATGGCTGTATACAAATTATTCTGGGACGAATTCTCAAGCTGGTATCTGGAAATGATCAAGCCGGCATACGGACAACCCATTGACAAAGCGACCTATGAAAAAACTTTAGGCTTCTTTGATAACTTGCTGAAGTTGCTGCATCCGTTCATGCCTTTCATTACCGAAGAGTTATGGCAACATATATATGACCGCAAAGAAGGAGAAAGCCTGATGGTACAGCAATTGAACATTCCGACTGCTTGTAATGAGATTATCGTCAAAGAATTTGAAGTAGTGAAAGAAGTAATCGGTGGTATCCGCACTATTCGTTTACAGAAAAACATTGCACAGAAAGAAACTTTGGAGTTGCAAGTAGTAGGTGTAAATCCAGTAGCTACATTCAATCCTGTTATTACTAAATTGTGTAACCTCTCTTCTATCGAAGCCGTAGAGAATAAAGCTGACGGCTCCGGCTCATTTATGATAGGTACAACTGAATATGCCATACCATTGGGCAATTTAATCAACACAGAAGAAGAGTTGGCAAAACTGGAGGCTGATTTAAAATATCAGGAAGGCTTTTTGCAAAGTGTATTGAAAAAATTAAGCAATGAAAAATTTGTCAGCAAAGCACCAGCCAACGTTATTGATATGGAACGCAAGAAACAGGCTGATGCAGAAAGCAAAATAGCTTCTTTAAAAGAAAGTATTGCTGCTTTGAAAAAATAAAAAATATACCGCTTTACAGAGATTGCAACATTCTATGTAAAGCGGTCATCACTTCTTTTTTAGTAAAGAGATGTGTCAAAAGTAATTCTGCTATTGTCTTGCTGCAAAGCTCGGATAGTTTTGATAATTACTTCAAATTTTGACACATCTCTTTCTTTTTTCTAATTGTCTTTCATTATTCAACGGGTATGATCTTTTCTGTTTTTCTGAGAAATTTTCAATTCTACTATAAAAGCAACTACCAAGCCCAAACCACCAAAAAGCAAGACATTTGCACCATAAATCAATGAAGTTAACTCGCTCATGCGCCAATTACGCTCTGTGAAATAATCGGGAACCGTGGTTGCACAAATAATATAACCAGTCAACAACCCTAGTCCCATACCCAGCAACAAACAGCCAAATTTCAAGGCCGAGAAAGAAATCGGAGAAGATGACATGAAAGGAGTTCCTACAGGAAGAGGCAGGCTAAGCCTGTTCCCCAACATGGAAGGATCTAACTTGTCTCCCAATTTTTCTATCATAGTAAGACGCTCTTTCTTACCAACAAAAAGTTCAAATAATTTGTAGATTCCTAATGTAATGATACCTACAACAATCCAACCGGTAATGTAACCCATAATTTATTCGTATTTAAGTTATTAATTTTGTTCCTTTGTATCCATTAGACGCTGCGTAGCCAAAGAGGTTACACTTTTGAGAAAGAAAAAAATATTTTCTCTTTTTATGTAACCTCTCTCCCAGCCCTGCGTCTAATAGACAAAATGGAAAACGACGAAACACATATTATTCATAGGATATTAAAAGGAGAAACTTCTCTCTACGAATACTTCTTGGATAAATACAGTCAGCAAGTATTTATCCTGATTATACGCATCGTGGAGAATCAGGAGGATGCGGAAGAGTTGACCCAGGATACGTTCTTGAAAGCCTTTGAACATCTTTCGTCGTTTAAAGCAGAGAGTAGTTTCTCTACATGGATATACCGCATTGCATATAACACCGCCATATCGGCAACCAGAAAAAAAAACAAGAGTTAATTGTTATGGACAGTGCCATGTTAATGAATATATCTGACCAGCAAATAGACGATGCCCTGAATGATGAAAGCGGGGAACGGGTAGGAAAACTCAATAAGGCCATCAAGAAACTGGATGCAGAAGAACGCGCCTTGATTTCCCTATTTTATAATGAAGAGAAAACTATCGGTGAAATCGCCCTTATCCTGGGACTGACGGAAAGCAATGCAAAAGTAAAATTGCATCGAATAAGAAAAAAATTATATATACTCATAACAGAAGCAGAATGAACGAGAAACAAAAAGATAAAGGATTAATGAAGGCTGTAAAAGAACAGCCCCAATTCCGGCTGACCTCCAATTTTACTTTCCGCACCATGCAGAAAGTAGAGGAAGCTATACTCTTACGTGAAAAGAAACAGGAGAGAAAGATGTTACTAGCTACTATTGCTGCTTCTCTATTCTTAATAATAAGCAGCAGCATCGGTCTGTATATTTATTTTGGAAAGCATCTTAAAGCAACTATGTATCATGCATTTAGTCATGTTTTAAAAATACAAATACCTCTCATTTATCTGCTATTCATCATAACTATACCCTTATTCATTATTTTTGACCGATGGATGAGAAAACAATATTTTAAACACCATTCTTGAAAAATCATTTTCCTCTCCTATGATATAAAAAAGCATCGGGAACTTTACTATCCCGATACTTCTATTATTTTATCTATTTTTCAAGCAAGTCTTTTAAAAATGCATTCAATTCTTCATCCAACCCTTTAAAAGTTCATCATTCAGTAATAAAGTGTCTTCCTCATCTATCAATAAAAGTTCGGTTACAGTTTCCCTATCCTCATCAACTAAAACAAAAGAATAAGGCTTCATTATAGCTAACTTATCCAAAACTCCCGTATCTTTCAATGCGTTGATCTCCCCACGAAGTATACGCTCTACTATTGTATAAAAATCATCTTCACTATAATCCACCCACTCTTCAATTATGGTACGTGACAATTCTTCGTCATCATCATTAAAAATAACTAATTCACCACTGTCCTGCTTAGGTTGCAAATGGATATCGGTGACTACTGTTCTCTCTCCATCCGCTATATATTTATCAACCGCTTCCCGGAGCGAAGACGCAATAGAAGCATGTGACTGTGCACTGAATTTCATACCAAAATCAATTTTATATATTATTTATATCCAAAAGTACAAAAAAAATCTTTCTCTCAACACTTATTCTCTAAAAATTATCATCAAAACGTTTCATTTGTATTCTTAATTGGGATAGCTTACTCTCTCTTTTCTCTAACTCCAATGAATAAAAGGCTATCAATTGTTCATCCCTGCTGCCTGATTTCACCAATTTCTTCGCTTTACCCAACCATTCCTTGGCCTGTTCTACATTATCCTTTATTTCATAATATAGTGCAATATTAAAAGCCGCTTTCATCTTTTGCTGGCCTTTTCTCTTCTCATAGGCTATCTTCCACTGACTATACGCTTCATCCCAATTGTTCTCACGAAGATATACACCGGCATCACGCATTTCAATATTCCCGCCATCGTAATAAAAACGAGCCACCTCATCCCAATGTGGCAACAGATGTTCTACTGGAATAGAAGCGGCATATTCCGAAGCTTCTTTTACTATCTTCCGGTCAGAAAGAGCTGGTTCTATTTCCCAGGAAATGGTATCTTGCTTGGCAACTACAAACAAAGGTTTATCACGATTGGGAATGTATACTCTAACAATCGGAGATATAATTCCATCTACAGCATCTATAGGCATAGGAAAATCCGGATAGAACAGTACGCCGGGCTTAGTCTGAATATGAATACGATCAAAAGACAATATCATATCCACCCCCAAATCCTCGCTCAGTTTCCGTACTTCCTCATTGGTCAGAATGACATTAACCCGTGGCACTTTATCCTGTGCCCGGAATACAGAATCACAGATAATGACCTGATCGAAATAATTCACATTGGCAATATTCTCTGCCAAAGCTTCGGATGCCACTTTACCATCGCCTTCCAATTCGCTGCTCAGTATTTCATGATTATCTTTAGTTTTCAGTACAGGCATATTGTTTATCACAGCCACTTTTCTCACAGCATCTGGAAAACTGACATCGGCTGCCTGTAACTGATCAAAAGATATGGTCTGCAAACTGCTGCAGGAAGCAAGAAGCGTCCCAGCAACTAGAATTATTAATGAAACGGATCTTTTCATATTATCATTTTTTCTTAGGGAACAAAAATACGCTTATTTACGTAAGAAGTGAGTTAAAAGGAATAAAAAAACGTACCGGGTAGGTAAATTACGCCCCGGACCGTTTCTATAATAATCGTTATTTATTCACGCATTTTGTCCCGTCGACAGTTCTTGTATTTCTTTACCGCTTCCGCAAGGACAAGGATCGTTACGACCTACTGTCTTCTCTGCACGAACCGGCTCACGCTTTACCTCACGAGTATCACGTTCGGCAGCAGCTTGCTGGTGAGGATCACTTAAATCCTGCTTCTCCTCTCTATACTGTTGGCGAGGAGTCTGCGGTTCGGGAGCAGCCTCACGAACTTGTTCCGGTTCTTGAACCGGGATTTGTCCGCGCATCAATACAGAGATGGTATTATTATTGATCTTATGTACCATGTTGTCAAACAAATTGACCGATTCCAACTTAAAGATCAGCAACGGGTCTTTCTGCTCATAGCTAGCATTCTGTACAGAATGTTTCAGTTCATCCAGCTCACGCAGATTTTCTTTCCAAGCATCATCAATAGTATGAAGCAGTATCGCCTTCTCAAATGATTTCACAATCTCTTTACCTTCTGTTTCATAAGCCGCTTTCAAGTTAACAGAAATATTATACAAGCGCTTGCCATCAGTAATAGGAATCATGATGTTTTCATACATATGTCCTTGCATCTCATATACCTGTTTGATAACGGGATTGGCAATCTGGGCCATACGGTCTGTCTTGCGCTTGAAGTTGTTCATTGCCGCTTCAAAGGTTTTCTCTGCAAGATCTTCTTTTCTCATCTTGTTGTACTCCTCTTCTGTGAATGGTACTTCCATTGCCAATGTCTGCAATATTTCCATCTTCACATTATCAAAGTCGCCCAATTCTACAGCATAAGCGCAACGATCCCAAATCATATTCACGATATCCATACCGATACGCTCACCCATCAAGGCATGACGACGTTTGGTATAAACAGCCACACGCTGTTTGTTCATCACATCATCATATTCCAGCAAGCGTTTACGAATACCGAAGTTATTTTCTTCCACTTTCTTCTGCGCACGTTCAATGGAATTTGAAATCATCTTGTGTTCAATCATCTCACCTTCTTTGAAGCCAAGTTTATCCATTACACTGGCAATACGATCTGAAGAGAACAAACGCATCAAATCATCTTCCAATGATACAAAGAACACAGATGAACCCGGGTCCCCTTGGCGACCGGCACGACCACGCAACTGACGGTCCACGCGGCGACTTTCATGACGTTCCGTACCGATAATAGCCAAACCGCCCGCAGCTTTCACTTCCGGACTCAGCTTAATGTCGGTACCACGACCTGCCATGTTAGTAGCAATAGTCACGATACTCTTCTGACCTGCCTGTGCCACAATATCCGCCTCTCTTTGATGCAGTTTCGCATTCAACACATTATGCTCAATCTTGCGCATAGCAAGCATTTTGCTCAACATTTCAGAGATTTCCACCGAAGTGGTACCTACCAGAACAGGACGTCCTTCTTTCACCATTTCTTCAATCTCTTCGATAACAGCTTTATACTTCTCACGTTTTGTCTTATAAACGCGATCATTCATATCTTTACGGGCAATAGGACGATTCGTCGGAATAACAACGACATCCAATTTATAAATATCCCAAAGTTCTCCCGCTTCCGTTTCCGCTGTACCGGTCATACCCGACAATTTATGATACATACGGAAATAGTTCTGTAAAGTGATGGTAGCAAAAGTCTGGGTAGCAGCTTCCACCTTCACGCCTTCTTTGGCCTCAATAGCCTGATGTAAACCGTCAGAATAACGACGGCCTTCCATAATACGTCCTGTCTGTTCGTCAACAATCTTAACCTGTCCGTCGATTACAACATATTCGTCATCCTTTTCGAACATAGCATAAGCCTTCAGCAACTGGTTGATAGTGTGTACGCGTTCAGACTTGATAGCGTAATTTGTCATCAGTTCATCTTTCTTGGCCAGCTTTTCTTCTTCTGTCAGATCTGTCTCATTTTCCAAAGCAGACAATTGGGAAGTAATATCAGGCAAAACGAATAAAGTAGGATCTGCCGCATTTCCTGTAATCAGGTCGATACCTTTATCGGTCAAATCTACGCTGTTTTGCTTTTCATCAATTACGAAATACAATGGATCAGTGGCTTCAGGCATACGCTTGTTATTCTGTTCCATATAAATTTCCTCGGTCTTCAGCATACCTGCCTTAATACCTTGTTCACTTAGGAACTTGATTAATGGCTTATTTTTGGGGAGTGCCTTATGACTACGGAACAACGCCAAAAATCCCTCTTCCTGATCTTTCTTGTCATCCGATGCAATCAAGCGTTTGGCATCGGCCAAATATTGGGTAGCCAACTTTTTCTGAGCTTCAAACAGACGCTCTACTAAAGGACGAAGTTGTTCAAACAACTGATCCTCACCTTTAGGAACAGGACCGGAAATAATCAACGGAGTACGAGCATCGTCAATCAATACAGAGTCCACCTCATCGACAATAGCATAATTATGTTTACGCTGCACCAAGTCTTTTGGACTGACAGCCATATTGTCACGCAAGTAATCGAAACCGAATTCATTATTCGTGCCGAAAGTGATATCGGCCATATAAGCTCTGCGGCGTGCATCTGAATTAGGCTGGTGTTTATCAATACAGTCCACACTCAATCCATGGAACTGATACAATGGCCCCATCCATTCCGAGTCACGTTTTGACAAGTAATCATTAACAGTAACTACGTGTACACCATTACCGGTCAGTGCATTCAAAAATACAGGTAAAGTGGCCACTAACGTCTTACCTTCACCAGTAGCCATTTCGGCAATCTTGCCTTTATGTAACACTACGCCACCGAATAACTGTACATCGTAATGCACCATGCTCCATACCATGTCATTGCCACCAGCAATCCAATGGTTCTGCCAAATAGCTTTATCGTCCTCAATACGCACAAAATCTTTTCCTTGAGCAGCCAATTCACGGTCAAAATCGGTAGCGGTTACAATCAATTCCGGATTTTCAGAGAAACGGCGTGCAGTGTCTTTTACAATGGCAAAAGCCTGCGGAAGTACATCATCCAGTGCCTTTTCATATTTTTCCAGCACTTCTTTTTCCAGTTTGTCTATCTGCGCGAAGATGCCCTCACGATCTTCCAGTTCTGTAGTTTCGATAGTACCTTTCAATTCTTCTATCTTCTTTTGTTCCTCTGCAGCCGAATCAGAAATGTATTTCTTTAATTCTACTGTTTTTGCACGAAGCTCGTCATTGCTCAATTTGGCAATTTCCGGATAAACAGCCTTTACTTTATCAACCCATGGCTTGATTTCTTTCATGTCACGAGTGGCCTTATTTCCAAATAATTTGCCAATAAATTCATTAAATCCCATTGTATTTTTTTGTTTTTATTATTTTCTAATTTGATTACTTTTGAAAATGCAAAGTTACAATAAAATGCAGATTAATTTGCACTTCTCTCCTTAATATTATTTTCTGATGTCTGTCATTGGTGCCAGAACGGCTGCATTAGGAGCACGAATACGCATATAATGAGCTACGGTGGGTGCTATATTACCTATTTTTACAGGCGCATGGATTATTTCCGGTTTTATTCCGTTCCCAATGAAAATCAATGGAGCCGACGCATACGAATAGCGTTGCACCTGCGTATCAAGCGAATGTTCACGGAACACAGTCCAACCTGGTAAAAACTTCTATCCACAAGTCTCCAGAACATATCGGGTTATAGTAATTCTTATTTTATCAATGGTAGGAGTCCACGCCCCCAATTGTAAACGTTGTGAAGAATATACATCTTTCACCCCACTGAACTGTACC
>ENA-OQJE01000291-OQJE01000291.1-human-gut-metagenome-genome-assembly--contig:-NODE-291-length-9991-cov-3.701744_pt1 | contig 9991 bp, 10 predicted proteins | sample MGYA00242594_ERZ504760 | MGnify/ENA primary metagenome ERZ504760 (study PRJEB26092, sample SAMD00036358) | human gut metagenome | host: Homo sapiens | study: EMG produced TPA metagenomics assembly of the...
AGCAGGCGCTAAAGCGGGAGATAATGGAGGAACTGGACACAGAAATTGCTGTCGGAGAATTAATAGATACGATAGAATACGATTATCCTAATTTCCATCTCTCTATGGATTGCTTCTGGTGTGAGGTAATTCACGGTGAGCTTATCCTAAAGGAGGCTGAGGACGCAAAGTGGCTTACAAAGGAGCATCTGGCGGACGTGGAGTGGCTGCCGGCGGATGTGACACTGATTGAGAAGATTGGAGAGGCATTGTATGAAACCAAGGACAGCAAAGAGCATGGAGCTATATGATATATTGCTTAGGCGCGGGTATCCGGAGCCGTTTTGCGATGAGATAACGAAAAACCTTAATACCGACTGGACAGCTCAAAGGATGATAGGATATCTGTCACACTATAAAAAGCTTCCCATGGAGGAAATCGCCGATGAAATGCTTGCGATACTCAGCGACCGCAACCGCATAATGCAAAAGCATGAGCTTGAGGAGACGAATGCAAGATGGAATGAATACTTAAACAGATAAAGTCAGGAGGGTTCACATGGAAGAAAATGCAAATTTATTGTTGAAGGAAATAGCTTTACATAGCGGAAGTTTTGAAGTAGAGGAAGTAGCAAATTTTGCAAACGGAATTAAGGTTACAAAAATCAAGGCTCCTGCCGCTGATACAACAGATATTTCAATGCAGATTGAGGATATCCATACTAATTTCATCCGTAATGCAGGTTTTTCTATTAAATCAGATGTAGGACATGCTCCTACATTGTTGAATGCAGGATTGACTACCAACTTTATATACAAGGTTACAGGCATAACATCTGAACAGGCAGAAGAGATTAATGCTATTGATACAAGAACTAAGAATAAGGACAGAATGGCGAAGATTGCAGAGTATGGTGGCAGTGTAGAATACTATGGAATGAATCATGATGGATTTAAGAGAAATCTTATTATGGTTGACAGCAGTATGCCTGAAATTATCGGAAATATGTTGTTGTATTTCTATTCTGAAGATGTAAATGATTGCGATAAGCTGGTAGAAATGCTGGGTGAAAGGGATCCCCTCGGATATGGTGATGCAATGATGTATACATACAAATTTAAGAAGTTTCTCTGCTCTTGTGCATTGGGTATGAAGCCGGCAAAGCCGTGGGATGGTTTGGATGAAGCAAACGGAGGATATATCATTGTAAAAGCAGATGGAGAAATATTGGCATATCACATCTATAACAGGAATTTCTTTGAACAATATCTGTTGGATAATACAATTCTGGAGAGAGCTTCAACCAGCAGACATGAGTATATGAGTCTGTATGAGGAAGATGGGGAGATGTTTATTAAAATGAATCTGCAGGTGAGGTTTAGGTAGGTTATTAGTATGAACAAGAGTTTTGCATGTCAAGTTTGGTTCATTAATCTTAGGATTTTTAGTTGACGGGTAATTGATGGTGTGTGTAATTTGCGTGTTTATTATTGTGAAAATACGGGAAATATAATTTTATTATTGGATTGATTTTAGTTGATGGGTAGTTGATGAAGATTTGTGAATATACGGTTACAGGTTGTAACCCTAATAAGAAGCGTATATGTGAATTCTGATGAATAAAATTAAATGACACAGAAAAGATAAATGAAGTTATGAGTGAAATTTATAATTCAAAATACATGTATAAAATGGAGTGAGTATTGACTTTTTCAAAAAATCCACATATACTATGGATAGAATCATAAAACACTTAAGTGTTTTTGTAAGGGCGGCGTTGCGACGGCGCTCTATTTTTTTGTTTAAATGCAAGCACTAAAACACCAGATTCTGGTGTGAATCCCTGAAAAAACACCAACCATGTCCATAGACAAACATATATCTCCATCGTATAATGAATACAAGATTTGCAAATTTCATACTTTGCCGAAGTGTACAATCACGACGGAAGGCGGTATGATACTTTTGCAGAAATCAGAAAAAGGTCAAAATTTGACACTTTTTCGCAAAAATAGACCATGATAGTCCCTTGTGGACGAGACAGGATGGGTTTATACTATATCCAGGCTTGAGACAAGCCAATGAGAAAATGAAAATTGACAACTGAATAGCAGTTACAGATTTGAGTAAAATTACGGATCATATACCCGCAGGATGAAAGTCACAGTTATCATATTAGTAGGCTGATGGATTGAGAGATGAAGGCCAAGAGGCTGGACAGAAGTCCGGGCAATGCGGGAGCAGGTATGTTGCGTAAGGATAATAACCCATGAGGGGCGAGAGGTTCGTCCCGATCCCCGCAATGCATGTAGGGGAGATAGTGCTTCTCCAGAATGGAGGAGGGCGTCGTGAACACAGCTAGTGGCTCGTCTGTAATTCCCGGAGGTGAGTACACCTTTACGTATACGGGGCGATGAGGGGTTAGGAAGACCGGCGTATACCTTCATAGGACGTTAAAAGAAGTCCAGAACAGAATTAGTGATAACCAAAATCGTTATCCATAGTTTATGCATTTTCGAATGAGCTATGGATAGCGTTTTTTTATGGAGGTAGCGCAGATGGAAGAAAAAATAGATATTACAGATAAAACAATTGAAATAGATACAGATAAAGGGAGTGCCATAAAAGTAACCATGTCATATGGTGAACAATCAACGCTAGAGGAGTTGTTGATAGCATATCTGGAGCAGATAGCAATATATTTGAGATTATCAAAGGAAGATGAATTTGTAAAAGATGAGAGCAACAGTATTACCAATCAGCGTGCTTTTATCTGTGGATTTATTAATAAAAATAAGGAACTTCGCAAAATGAGTGTGATGGAGTTTGTGGATGATGGCTATTCAGGTAAAAATATGGACCGCCCGGATATGCAGAGAATGCTGGACCTTGTGAAAAGAAAGCAGATTTCATGCGTTATTGTAAAGGATTTCTCCAGATTTTCCAGAGATCATATCGAGCAGGGAAAATATATTGAACAGATATTTCCTTTTATGGGTGTGCGATTTATTGCTATAAACGATAATTATGACAGCGCAGATTATGTGGGTGGTATTGGTGAGATTGATGTTGCATTTAAGGGAATCATGTATGATTTCTTCAGTGAGGAGCAGTCTTCCAAAGTATCATTGACACTTGATACAAAGCGTGGCAATGGTAAGTACATAGCTACCTATGCTCCTTATGGCTATGTGAAAAGTCCGGAGGACAAGCATAAGCTGGTTGTGGATGAGTTTGCCAGTCAGATTGTAAAGCGCATTTTCAAAGAGTTTCTGTCTGGAAAATCTATGTACAAAATTTCAGAAGGACTGAACCGGGATGGAATAGATACGCCGGGCGTGTATATTGCCATGCAGACAGAAAGTGAAAAGCAACTTGCCAGATATCGTGAGAAAAAGCCTCTCTGGAATAATGTTGCAATAGGAAGAATCCTCGAAAATGAGCAATATACCGGCACGATGATTTACAGCCGCTTCAAGATTGAGAATGTTGGCGATAAACATGCAAAAGCACTTCCAAAGGATGAATGGAAGCGTGTGGAAAATTGTCACGAGGCAATTATCAGCAAGGAGGATTTTGAAAAAGCCGCTGCCATGCGAAAAGGAAATACATGTGCCAGTGCCAAAAGAAAGCATGAAACACATTGCCTGACCGGCAAGATGATCTGTGGAAACTGTGGGCATCGCCTGTCCCATACTTATGCCGGTCGACCGAAGTATTATTGTGCAAATCATTATCTGGATAAGACTGATGGAAAATGCAATATCAGCGTGTTGGATGCCTATATGGAAAGTGTTGTGAAGAAAGCACTTCAGATGATGATTGATGTGTTGGTGGATTCCAGAAAGGTTGTGGATATGCAACGGGAGAAACAGGCAGAACGATTAAAGCAGGCAGAAAAGCATCTTTCAGATATGGAGCATAGCCGTGAACTAATTGAAAAGGATTTGCGTGAAGCTTATGAAAGCTACAAGCTGGAAATGACAGATAAAAAAACATATCTGGAACAGCGCAAGATATATGAGCAGATGCTGGCGAGCTTGCAGGAGAATATCGAAAAGCAGAGGGCTGCAGTAACTAAGATGACAGATGTGGATGTGCCGTAAGTGGCAGGTCTGGAGATGCTGGAAGGGCAGTTGAGACTGACCGGACTTAACAGGGAAATTGTGGATGCTTTTGTGGAGGAGATTGTCGTGTATGCAAAGGACAGGGTGGAGATAAAGTGGAAGTTTAATGATGAGTTTGAACATAAAATTTAATGATAGTTTGCAATCTTATAAAATAAAAAGCAAAAATATTTGTCCCACTATTGAAAAAACTGTCCCAGTATGTTATATATAATATATGAATAGTTTGACGGAAAGAGGCTGATTTTATGAAGAAGAAAAATGTAATAAATTTAGTGAAATACTATGCAGAAAAGAATGATGCTGGTTTTCGAACAGAAGCATACGAAATAGCAAGAGATTTTGATAATACAGGAGATTATCAGCTTGCAGAGTATATTATGTCTCTTTTATCAAACGCGAATACGTTTGTTCCTCAGATGTCTGAAAGTAGTTCTCCTTTTTTTGAAAAAATAGAACCTGTTGAAGATATGTTGTTATTGCCAGATTGTATTACACAAGATTTACTTGGCGTTGTAAATGCAGTTGGAAGAAAGATGGGCATTAATAAATTCTTATTCCAGGGAGCACCAGGAACAGGAAAGACAGAGGCAGTAAAACAGTTGGCAAGAATATTAAATAGAGAAATTTTTATGGTTGATTTTTCTGCAATTGTTGATAGTAAACTAGGGCAAACACAGAAAAATCTGACAGAGATGTTTAAGGAAATAAATTCATTTATTAATCCGGAAAAGGTTATTGTTTTATTTGATGAAATAGATGCCTTAGCATTGAACCGAACTAGTTCAAATGATTTAAGAGAGATGGGGAGAGTTACATCAACACTGCTTAAGTGTTTGGATAGAATGAACGAAAATGTTGTATTGGTGGCCACAACAAATTTGTTTAATATGTTCGATAAGGCGTTAAGTAGAAGATTTGATTCAATCATTGATTTTAATCGATATACAGAAGAAGATTTAATGAATATAGCTGAGAAAATGCTTAATTCCTATTTGGATAAAATGAAGTTAGGTGGTAGAGATATTAGACTTTTCAGAAAAATAATGAAATTATCAAAACCTATGCCCTATCCAGGGGAGTTAAAGAATCTTCTGAAAACTGCTATTGCATTTAGTGATGTAAATGATGAGATGGATTATTTCAGAAGAATATATTATTCGGTATGTGGGGAAAAGCCAGAGAATTTGAAAAAACTTCAAGAACAAGGATTTACAGTTAGGGAAATAGAAATTCTAACAAGTAAGTCTAAAAGCAGTGTATCAAGAGAATTGAAGGCAGGTGTTGTTAAATGAATGGATTATTGCAGTTAAAAGGCAGATTTGAAAAACGTGGAAATGAAGGCATGGGGCCGGTAACTTTGCCGGCACATAAGAAAGTGACATCAGAACACATAGAAAAATTAATTGTTCAATTATCCAAAGTAAAAGCATATTGGTCTGATAAGGATGATATAGCAGGAATGATTGTCAGTGTTCATTACATTCGTGTTGTAGCGAAAAGCAATCGATTGAAGATATTACTTGCAGATGCTGGAAAGAAACCAGTGGATTCAATCAGAGGAGCAAAATTTGTCACAGGAAAAGATAATCAGGGCAAGACAATACATAAGCATGTATTTACACATTATGTACAGGCATCAGCCATTGATAAAGCAATTAATAATTTGCAAATTGTAAAGGAAATTGTGGATGCAGATTATAATGGATGTATAACAGCAGAAGATATAGAAAAGCTAGGGAAAGAAAAGAAATATTTGCATGCTGAAAAAATTGCCAGGACAAATTTTGTAAATGTTATTGTTGATTGCCATTTCGTTGAAAAATTTGATGTAGACGAGGCAAAAGAATCGATTACGGAAGAATCTATTATAACAATTTATAAAACAGATATTGAAACCAGAGAGCTGCTGTCAAGGTTCGGGATTGATGTTGCGGAAAGCAAAATTATCGGTGGCACAACCATGTTGTTGACACCACCACAGGCAAGACTGTTATATGATAAGGCACCATATCTTATTGCAATGAGTATCACAGATTTCTCCAAAAATCAGTTTAGAAGATGGTTTGTTGGAAACTGTTGAGTTTGAAGAAGATGATGGCATTATTCCACCGCCAGGAAACGAACCAATTGTAGGCGTTATTGATACTCAGTTCAATGAAAAGGTGTATTTTCATAAATGGGTTGATTACAGACCTATGTTGCCGGAGGATATATTAGAGCCAGAGGATTATAAGCATGGAACAGCAGTATCATCAATTATTGTGGATGGCCCTAGAGGAAATAGTGGATTAGATGATGGATGTGGTCGCTTTCGCGTAAGACATTTTGGTGTATCAAAACAAAGTGGATTTAGTTCATTTGCCATTTTGCGAGAAATTAGAAATATAGTTGAAAATAATCAGGATATCAAAGTGTGGAATCTGTCGCTTGGTGCAAAAAATGAGATACGCGAAAACTATATATCTCCAGAAGCTGCAGAACTTGATCGCATTCAAAGTGAGTATGATGTCATATTTGTGATATCTGGAACGAATACACCGGATGGAATGAAACATTCGGACATGAAGGTAGGTGCACCGGCTGATTCATTGAATTCGTTAGTTGTAAATGCTGTTGATATGTCTGGAAAATCGGCATCTTATTCTAGACGAGGACCGGTGCTCTCTTTTTTCCATAAACCAGATATATGTTATTATGGTGGAGATGGTATCAAAGCTGAAGAAAAAATAGCAGTATGCGCAGATGAATTGGGGGCTATATATTTATCGGGAACATCATTTGCGGCTCCATGGATTACAAGAAAATTAGCATATTTGATTTATGTCATGGGTTTTAGCAGAGAAGTGGCAAAGGCTCTCATAATAGATGCGGCTGCAAAATGGGGACCTAGTGGAAATGTTTCAGATACAATGGGATATGGAGTGGTTCCTAAACGAATAGAAGATATTTTGAATACACCAGACGATGAAATAAAATTCATAATTACTGGGACAACGCAGGATTATGAAACCTATAACTATACATTGCCAGTTCCTGTCGTGAATGGAAAACATCCGTATTATGCAAAGGCTGTATTATGTTATTTTCCGTATTGTGATCGTAATCAAGGAGTGGATTACACAGGAACTGAAATGGATATACATTTTGGACGTGTGATTACGGAAAAAAAGAATGGAACTGTCAAAACTAAGATAAAATCTATTGATGATAATAAGCAGACCGAAGAAGGTCAGGTCATGTATGAAGAAGATGCAAGAAATATATTCCGAAAATGGGATAATGTTAAGCGCATATGTGAGAAAATCAAGGATAGAAGAGTTCCTAAAAAGTACCTATGATGCCGGAATGTGGGGGATAGGAGTTGTGACTAAAGAACGAGTAACATTAAAAAAGAGAAGACCATTGCAATTCGGACTTGTAATCACGCTTAAAGAAATGTATGGAAAAAACCGAATAGATGACTTTGCTAAAATGTGTGAAGCCAAGGGATGGTTGGTTAATCGATTGGATGTTCAGAATCAGATTGATATTTATGAAAGAGCAGAGGAAGAGATTAAGTTTGATTAACAATTTGAAACAAAAAATGTTGTAGTGTAATAAGAGTGATTGTAAAGCAGGAGTCATAACCGGCCGATACTTGGCTTTATGATTGTAAAGCTAAGATTTTTGAGAAAGAAAGTGGTTAAATTGAAAGAAATAAAAAACGCTTTTTGATTGTTGGCGCAATCATAAAGCGTTGGTATCGGATGTGGATCCGAATGTTTAGAACATATCTATTATGCCACATCCGATGACCAGAATCAAGAAAAAACATAATTTTTAGATTTAAGTCAAGGAGGAAAGTTAATATGTTATTAAAGGCTACAGAACAATCAGATACAGGTTTGAACACAAAGTTTGTAAATGTTGAAAGTGGAAGAACGGTAACGCTTAAACATGCAATCAAGCAGATTGAAAATGGCAATAAGAACTACAGTGATTATCAAACTGTGAGAAATTCAAACGGAACGGTGTATATTCGTTCAAAGGCTGATGGTAAAAGAAGCAATAATATTGAATAAGGGAGGTATAGTAGATGATTATAAAAAAGAGTAGAATTAATTCTGTGGACAAGTATTTTGCAAATATTGCAGAAGACAAAGAAGTATATGTATCTGTTCCGGCGGATGAGAATAACATTGATTTATTGAAGATGGATGGGTGTCTTGATGGAACATGTGTAGTTCCTCAACCAATAGGACCTGTGACAAGGTTTAATCTATACGGAAAAGAACTCATCCATAAAGAAATGGAAAAAGAGCATAGAGAGATAGAAAGAGATTATCATATTGTTGATTGGCATGGTACAGATCATTATGGAACGTGCTTTCAAAACAGAATGTGTTATCCGAAAGAGTACATTTTTCCACCTTTGTCTAGAATTATTCGTGATAGTGGAAAACTGCGCTCGGAATTGCTGACAAAAGCAGACGTAGAGTTGTTAAAGCATACGATTAATATGTTTTTGGAAGTGTTCGGCTATTGCGAAATCGTTGACAAGGATGAAAATCCAATTGGACAAAAGATCAAGATAAAGGAAGTATCATGGAGGATTTTACCACCTGGGAAATATCCATGGGAGCGTGCAGAAAAGGCACTTGATGATTATTTTGAAAAAGCTCCGGGTAAAAATAAAGAAGTACTGAGAAATAATCATAAGACATTTGCGAAATATGAGCCTGATTTCCTTGCGATTGGCGAGAATAGCTTTAACGGTTATGTAGTTTATGGTTACACAAACAAAAATCTGTATGTGTTCGAATCTAATCAAGTAGGAAATGCTACATACGTGTTTAAGGGTGATTGGGAAAATGCATCACAATTGACTAAACACGATATTATTAAAGGAAATTTGTGCCATAAAAGAATAGTCCATGCAAAGACATGGGAGAAAACTGTTAAACAGATGTTTGAGTAAGAATAAATAAGAGTGTGATGTTCTTTTAATATAGAACATCACACTCAGAAATACTGAGGAGGAAATAATATATTGGAAAATTCATACTATAAGAATTTAATGATGACTGTGATTCGTTCTTCTGAAAGTGATAATTGGAAAGATGCTGTGGTAGAATGGGACATTGATGATTGTGAAGAGGATTTAAGCTGCTCATCAGAGTGTGTCTGTGGGAAAGAGAATATTAAATATCTTTATACCATAAGAAACAGATATTCAGGTAGAATTTTATATCCAATAGGGAGTTCGTGCATTAATAAATTTGGAAGAGAGGATTTAAGAGATGCCACTTCTTTAATAGAAAGTCAGTTTAAACTATTACATGCGGTTGAAGAAGGAAGATATTTGTCGCTGTCTTCTGAACTGTTTTCGAGAAAATTATTGCGTTGGCTATATGAAGAAGGCGCATTTGATACAGAATATAATGATTATGATGGAGAAGATGATTATGAATTTATGTTGAAAATGTTTAACAAAAGAGATAAAGACTCAATTAGCTTAAAACAAGATAAAAAAATAAAGGCGTTACTACTAAACGCTATTAAGCCTTTTTTTGCAAGACAGGTTGGCAGAAAAGGTAAGATAGGAAATTTTATATTAATAACTATATACATGGCGGTGTAACTTATTTGATTGCAAAGCGGGAGTCATAACCCGCCACCGCATTATACGAGGATAACACCTCAATCTGAACATTTACAATTAAATATTTCCTATCTGAAAAAAACTCCCATCACGCCCTTGACACAAGGGGTACCGGAAAAACATATGCATCCGCGTTTGCCATGCGTGAGCTGGGTTTCAAGCGAGTACTGTTTCTCGTACACAGAGGTCAGCTTGCAAGACAGACAAAGAAATCCTATGAAAAGATATTTGATAAATCAG
>ENA-OQJE01000293-OQJE01000293.1-human-gut-metagenome-genome-assembly--contig:-NODE-293-length-9923-cov-2.888220_pt1 | contig 9923 bp, 7 predicted proteins | sample MGYA00242594_ERZ504760 | MGnify/ENA primary metagenome ERZ504760 (study PRJEB26092, sample SAMD00036358) | human gut metagenome | host: Homo sapiens | study: EMG produced TPA metagenomics assembly of the...
ATTGGCTTTCTGCAAACGAAACGGAATGAAGGAACGTGCCACTCTTTCCTTTGAATCAAAGCCTGATGAATGTTTTGCCGGAACAGGGGAACGCTTCGCCAAAATGGACTTAAGCGGACAAACTTTCTTCTTAAAGAACCAGGATGGCCAAGGTGTAAACAACCGCCGTACTTATAAGAATATTCCTTTCTACCTCTCCAGCCGGATGTATGGAACATTCTATCATACCTGCGCCCATAGTAAACTGTCATTGGCAGGACAATCCACCCGCTCGGTACAGTTTCTGAGCGATCAAGCCATGCTGGACGTCTTCATCATAGCAGGTAATACTATGGAAGAAATCCTCCGGGGCTACCGGGATCTGACCGGATATCCTTCTATGCCTCCCCTCTGGAGCTTTGGCATCTGGATGAGCCGCATGACTTATTTCAGTGCTGATGAAGTAAATGAGATATGCGACCGGATGCGTGCCGAGCATTACCCCTGCGATGTAATCCATCTGGACACCGGCTGGTTCAAGACCGACTGGCTGTGCGAATGGAAATTCAATGAAGAGCGCTTTCCCGATCCCAAAGGGTTCATCCAAGGCCTGAAGAAAAAAGGATACCGCGTATCCTTATGGCAACTCCCCTACGTGGCCGAAAACGCCGAACAGATAGACGAAGCACGCAAAAACGATTATATAGCTCCGCTAACAAAGAAACAAGATTCGGAAGGTTCCAATTTCTCCGCTTTGGACTATGCCGGAACCATTGACTTCACTTATCCTAAAGCAACCGAATGGTATAAAGGACTGCTGAAGAATCTGCTGGATATGGGCGTGACCTGTATCAAAACCGATTTTGGAGAAAACATCCACATGGATGCCCTCTATAAAGGCATGAAACCCGAATTGCTGAACAACCTGTATGCATTGCTTTATCAGAAAGCCGCTTATGAAATCACAAAAGACGTTACCGGTGACGGCATTGTATGGGCACGCTCGGCATGGGCAGGATGCCAGCGCTATCCGCTGCATTGGGGAGGTGACTCATGCAGTTCATGGGATGGGATGGCAGGCTCACTGAAAGGTGGCTTACATTTCGGACTCTCCGGATTTGCATTCTGGAGCCATGATGTTCCGGGATTCCATACATTACCTAACTTCATGAACTCTGTAGTAGCCGATGATGTATACATGCGCTGGACACAATTCGGCGTATTCTCCTCACACATCCGCTATCACGGAACAAACAAACGTGAGCCATGGCATTATCCGGCTATTGCTCCGATAATAAAAAAATGGTGGAAATTACGCTATACACTTATACCTTATATTATAGCACAAAGCCGGAAAGCTATCTCAAGCGGAGCACCTCTCTTACAAGCTCTGATTTTTCATCACCCTGAAGACAAGCTGTGCTGGCACATCGACGATGAGTTACTATTTCGGTAACGACTTCCTGGTAGCTCCGGTCATGAACAGTGAAAACCGCCGTGACGTCTATCTGCCCGAAGGACAATGGGTGAATTTCTTCACTGGTGAAGTGCTGGAAGGAGGACGTTGGTTAAAAGACCTGGATGTCCCCTTGGACGAAATGCCCGTATATGTACGTCAGGGAGCGACTATTCCTGTTTACCCGGATGAGGTGGAGTGTACGGATGAGATGGATTTAAGTAAGAGCGCTGAATTGCACATTGACAATCATTTTAAAGGAATATTTAAAGACTAACGAACATGGAAACTTGGAAAACAAATTTAGAAGAAACAAAAAAGCGATATATAGATTGGTGGAATCATAAAGGAATCATACTGAATATGTGGGAACACTTCCAAAAGGGAGTGAAGCCCCACGCAGATATTCCAGCACCGGCTCCGGCGAAAGATTTGAATCAAAAATGGTTCGACCCACAATGGCGTGCAGAATATCTGGATTGGTACGTAGCGCACAGCAGCCTGAAAGCAGATATCCTGCCGGTTGCCAATACCCAGTTAGGCCCCGGTTCACTGGCAGCTATTTTAGGAGGCGTATTCGAAGGAGGAGAAGATACAATCTGGATTCATCCTGATCCGGATTTCAACGATGAAATTGTTTTCAATCCCGAGCACCCTAACTGGATTCTGCATAAGGAATTACTGAAAGCATGCAAAGCGAAGGCAAACGGTCATTATTACGTAGGAATGCCCGATCTGATGGAAGGCCTGGATGTGTTGGCCGCACTGAAAGGTACGGATAAAGTGTTGCTGGATACTGTAATGCAACCCGAAGTACTGGAACAGCAGATGCAACAGATTAATGACATCTACTTCAAGGTGTTCGATGAACTTTACGATATCATCCGTGAAGGGGACGAAATGGCCTTCTGCTATTTCTCTTCATGGGCACCGGGAAAGATGAGCAAGCTTCAAAGCGATATCTCCACCATGATCAGTGAGGATGATTATCGTCGCTTCGTGCAACCGTTCATCCGCGAACAATGCCAAAAGATAGACTATACCCTGTATCATCTGGACGGTGTGGGCGCCATGCATCATCTGCCTGCCCTTCTTGAAATTGAGGAACTGAATGCCATTCAATGGACTCCGGGCGTAGGTGAGCCACAAGGAGGATCACCTAAATGGTATGACCTTTACAAGAAAATCCTTGCCGGTGGAAAGAGTATCATGGCATGTTGGGTAACTTTGGATGAACTGAAACCTTTATTGGACAACATTGGAGCGGACGGTGTACATCTGGAAATGGATTTTCATAATGAACAAGAAGTGGAACAAGCCATGCGCATTGTCGAAGAATACTCCTCTTCATCACCTGCCGCATCCAAAGAAAGCCTTTCGAAAGAGGAAGCCGCTGCAACGAAACAAGAAACAATTATAATCAAAAGTCCCGAAGCCGCCGAAGATGAAGCTCTAAAACCTTTGTTCAACGCCATTGTGGACGGAAAGCTGGAACCGGCCGTAGAAGTAACCAAAAAGGCCATAGCCGAAGGCATACAACCCCAAGAAATTATCAATAATTACATGATAAAAGCTATGGGGGAAGTAGGACAACGCTTCCAAGATGGAAAAGCATTTGTTCCCCAACTGCTGATGGCAGGACGCGCCATGAAGGGAGCTTTGGAACTTCTGAAACCTTTATTGCAGGGAAGTGCAGCAACTACCATAGGCAAGGTAGTCATCGGAACTGTCAAAGGTGATCTGCATGATATCGGTAAAAACCTGGTGGCATCCATGCTTGAAGGTTGCGGCTTTGAAGTCATTAACATAGGTATCGACGTATCTTGTGACAAGTTCGTGGAAGAGGTCAAGAAAAACAAGGCAGATAGTCTTGTGTATGAGCGCCTTGCTGACAACAACCATGACTTATATGCAGGATGTCATCAACGCCCTGGAAGCAGCCGGTATCCGTAATCAAGTGAAAGTGATGATAGGCGGCGCTCCCGTAAGCCAGGGATTCGCCGATGAAAATAGGTGCGGACGGGTATAGCGACAATGCCAATACGGCCGTAGCGGTAGCCAAGGAACTGATGGGGCTTCATAAATAAACGGAATATTCTATCTTAATCTGATACATGAATTATGCACGCTAATTATTTAGATACATTAGATTGGGGCATTCTTATTGCCTACTTTCTGATTCTTATAGGCATCGGCATATGGGCCAGTCTGAAACGCAAAAAAAGGCAGTAGCCTTTTTCTTGCCGAGCGTTCCCTGAAGTGGCATCACATCGGTTTCTCCATGTGGGGAACCAATGTGGGCCCTTCCATGCTGATAGCCTCCGCCAGTGCCGGATTTACCACCGGTATCGTTTCAGGTAATTATGCCTGGTATGCGTTTGTTTTCATCTGCTTGCTGGCTTTTGTCTTTGCCCCTCGTTACTTAGGAGCACGTATCACCACCTTGCCGGAGTTCATGGGGCGGCGTTTCGGACAGTCCACCCGCAACATTCTTGCCTGGTACACCATTGTGACAATCCTTATCTCGTGGCTTGCCCTGACCTTATTCGCCGGAGGTATCCTTATCCGTCAGGTTTTCGATATTCCCATGTGGCAGTCAGCATTAATCCTGCTCGTTATCTCCGCATTCTTCACCATGGCCGGAGGGCTGAAAGCGGTAGCCTATACCAATGTATTCCAAATGCTTCTGCTTATTTTCGTATCGGCCACGCTTACTATAGCAGGTCTTTACAAAGTGGGTGGCGTCAGCGCATTGGCCGAAGCGGTTCCGGCCGATTACTGGAACCTGTTCCGCCCGAATGACGATCCCGCCTTCCCGTGGCTGCCCATTATTCTGGGGTATCCCATCATGGGAGTCTGGTTCTGGTGCACAGACCAATCCATGGTACAGCCTGTATTGGCTGCTAAGAATCTGAAAGAAGGCCAAATGGGTGCCAACTTCACCGGTTGGTTGAAGATACTGGATGTTCCTCTCTATATCCTTCCGGGTATCATCTGTCTGGCACTCTACCCGGGCTTGAAGAACCCCGATGAAGCCTACATGACTATGGTCACTAACTTATTTCCTGTAGGCATGGTGGGGTTGGTGCTCGCCGTATTGACCGCCGCACTGATCAGCACTGTCGGCTCTGCCCTGAATGCGCTGAGTACCGTCTTCACGATGGATATCTATGTCAAGAAATTCAGACCGCTTGCCAGCCAGAAAGAGATCATCCGTACAGGGCATGTGGTTACAATGGCGGGAGCACTGATTTCGGTGATCATCACCATTGCCATAGACAGTATCAAAGGATTGAATCTGTTTAATGTATTCCAATCGGTACTGGGATTTATCGCACCGCCTATGGCGGCTGTTTTCCTGTTCGGCATCTTCTGGAAACGAACTACCACGATGGCTGCCAACATGGCATTGACATTTGGTACGGCGTTCAGCATGGGAGTGGGCATTCTCTATTTATGGGTATTTCCTGCAGAAAAATATACAGCATGGCCTCACTTCATGATGCTGTCTTTCTACCTGTTCGTTGTCATCAGCGCAGGCATGATTTTGGTATCCTTATTGGATAAACGCCGGCAAGAATGTACATTAAACATGAAGAAAGTCATGGAGAAACCGGCCAAATCGGTTATCCTTGCATGGACGCTACTGACTATTATCATGATCGGGCTTTATCTATTCTTCAATGGGCATTAAAAGAAGGTGCAGAAGGCTGAAAAGATTGTATTTTTATATGCCTACGTTTGGTATTCCACTCGGGTAGTGAGGCAGTCCCACCCCGGTGAAATTGCAGTTCCACCCCGGTGGGACTGGAGTTTCACCAGGGTGGAACATCAGATGAAAGTAGTTGTTACAGCAGATGGGGACAGCTGTTATAACCTGTCTTGATAGGACAGGAGATTCATTAAGATTGCAACAAATTGTAAAATCAATGAGATTAATAACAACATCTAGCCATTTGGGACTCTGATTTTTGTAGCCATCCTATTATCCCCGCTGCTTCCGCCTGTAACATCTATCGTACGTACAGAGACCGCAAGTATATTCCAGTTTACGGACACTATCCCCCAGTCCTATTACTCCACTGACCGATTTTATAGGAAGCATCAAACTGGAATCTGTCAACCGGATGCCACAAGGTTCCGCTGAAGGAAATAAGGGAAATAATTTCTTTTGCTCCGACACATGCCAGCCGCAATATCCGGGACTGAAACGATTCGTATGCCTCCACCCTCTGTCGTGAATGTATTCATCCAATGCAATTTCCATACAATCCGCAGTCTTCTCGGCTATGATACTTCCTATGGCATCCGCTATATAAACCTTTACCATATCCCCCTCTTGTTGCAACGTATGCTGGAACTTTTCAAAACCAGTTCCGGCAGTCGCGGCAAAGAAAGCGAAGGATTCCGAACCACGCAGTTGCCGGGTTATTATTTTACCTATACTGAAACTAGTTTTACCGACAGTAAGCAAATCTTTTGTTTCATCCAAATCTCCACCGGATATGAAAAAACAAAAACGGGGAGAAGTTACTGCCTCAACCCGTCCAAGCACCCCACGGACTTCTTTTTCTACTGCTTCGTCGGGTACAGTATCTGCATATCCCATCGTCTCATAGATTTCGGACAATGAGATAGGCAGATCAGCAAAAGAAAGTTCTTTTTCAAGCATTATTGAATTCATTTAATGCGGCAAAGAATGCATCAATATTTTCAGAAGGTGTATGAGGCGGTGTATCACATCCGCTGGAGAGCACGAAGTTGGGATAGGACTTGGTAGCCTCCAACAGGTCGAGTGCGGCTTTCTTCATCACCTCCGGAGTAGCCGCCTTGAACAAACTCACCGGATCAAGATTTCCCATTGCAAGAGAATCCGCAGGTACTTCTTTCAGAGCTTCGACCATATCTATTTTATTTCCAAAATGATAAGCGGCAGTTCCTGTAGCTACCATTGCCTTAGTACAATGACCGGTATTTCCACAATTATGCAGAATGACTGTGAAGTGATCGTCCTGCACTTTCTCTACTATCTCCTTAATGAAAACAGACGAGTATTGCCGGCAGTCCTCATCAGACAAGAGTCCGGCAGCCGGCTCGGCCATCACTACCCCATTCACCCCTGTAGCCTTCAGTGCCATACAGTAACGGAGAATGAAATCCGAACATTTCTTCAACAACGAATTCGCCGCTTCCGGATTGATATAAATAAGCATCATGATTTCAGACATATCATACAAACGTCCTGCCAATGAGTAAGGGCCGATGCAACCGGCAAAGACAGGTCTGTCCGTTATTGTCTTGGCTGCCAACATATTTGCTTTCAGATACTGGGGGACTCTTCCTTTATTCAAAGCAGGAATGTTCAGTTTTTCAATATCCTCCTCATTAGCAAGAAGACGCCCCACTACACTGGGAACCTCATTTTCGGGGAAGACAATCTCCGCTCCGAAAGCCTCGGCTTCTACCGTCAAATCCATAATCACGGTTGCGGCGGCTGTGGGATATTTCTCACTCAATGCCTTGATGGCGTTGTAATGCACTTGTCCGTCAGTAACCGCATCACGCACCGTTTTCCCTATCATCTCTATGCCCGGATGGGTCATGATGGGCATAGCCACCACTTCTTTCTTTTGGATAATTTCGTTTATCCACTCTTTCATATTCAGTTTACTCATGGTCTTTTATTCTTTATTTATTCTGTTATTGCAAAAGTAAGTCTTTTCTTTGATAATCTGCTGTTCCCTTTGCTCTTTCTCATTCAAAAAAACGGTATAAATCCCGTTACAATACTACAGGAATTTACACCGTTTTTCATCTTATAGACTTATGGCAATTTATGCAAAAAGATGACGATAATATGTTTCAACATCTTTCCAATGGTAGAAAGGAGCAATATCCGTTTCTACAGGGATGGTAACTTCTTTCTCGCAATGCATGAACTTCACCAGTATATCGTCAGAAGCTTTTTTTCTGAAGAAAACCAACTGAACGTTTGCCGCCATCGGAGTGACCTTGAAATTACACCATGCCTGATAAAATTTATCGGGATCCGTTTCGGCTTTCCACATATCGCCCAATTGGAGCAACGCTACCAAGGGAATGATATTTCCATCGTGCCCAAAACGTAATGTCGCCGTATGGGTCCCGGACCTGATTGCCTCATCGGCCGAATCCAATATATTTTCAAGCAATGACCGGGCACTGGCCGTCATTATTCCACCATTGGCAGGTGCAGGTCCGTCACATACATAATTATGATAATTGCAAACTTGCCAAAGATCAAATAATTCATCTTTCTGAAATACATCATAAAGACTCACCTCTATCTCTACATTCTGCAAATCTGAAGCAATCCAATAAAGTCCCCACATCAATTCGCCGGGATTCACATTCTTACGGATATAGTCGGGACTATTAAATAAGGAAGTGACCAGACGATCGGGACGGGTATGACTTTCTTTAAACTTTCTATATTCCTCATACCAAGGTCCCTGATGAGAAACAAACTTCACGGCTTCCGGCGTATGATAATTCATATATTTCATATACCTGGCACAAGCTTCGCGCCGGATCTGCAATGCCGGATTGAGTTCTTTCAACCGTTCACAAAAGGCATCCATACTCAATACACATCGCAACACCACGGTAGAGCGTGCAGACAGAGCAGGAGATCCCTTGAATACCTCGGGATAGTTCTGAAACATTCTTTCGGCTATCCCCCGGTGTTGCCTCACACCCAAAGGGGTCAAATCTCCCCCATGTCCCTCGGCATCTTCCCACACCAACGCCATTCTTTTGCGAACATCTTCTCCCAAAGCGGTCAAAACTCCAGCTTGATGTGCCTTCTCGAAAATATCAACCACTGTTTTATAATCCTGTTCCGATTGAATCCACCTTGAACCGTGTCGTGCATAATGACTGATATAAAACGGTTTATACCCTTTAGGCGGAGGAGTCGCGATAGCTTCCTTTACGGGATAAGCATAGTACACTCCTCCCGTCCGGGCTATATCTTCCAATATAGCCTCACGGGTGGACTGAGCAAAACCATTCAGATGAATTCCACACAAACAGACAGACAGGACAATATATTTAAAAAGCGCCATCGTTTTCATGCTTATTAATTATATCCCTCGTTCTGACCAAATTCATCCGGATTCAAGATAGAATCCAGAAACATCTGAGGAATAGGACGCCATGCATGATGCGGTTGAATCAATGGAATGTCCGGATTATGAGCTTTCACATATTCTACTAATTTTCCGGTTCTTTTCAAATCAAACCAGCGCATGAATTCGCCGCAATACTCACGTGCTCTTTCTTCCAAAATAAAGTCGATCGTCATCTTGTCCACTCCTACCTCCATTTCAGCTTCCTTGCCCGGTACAGCCGCACGTCTGCGTATATCATTGATACGTGCTTTAGCTATCTCCTTATTTCCTCCGGACTTCATTATCTCACATTCGGCAACAATGAAATACATTTCGGGCAAACGCATGGTAATCACATCATTTGCACCTACCTGCGAATTGGTAGGCAAGCCTTTGTTTTCAAAATTCGCATCTTCGTACTTTAGCAATGTCGGGAAGTGAATGTTAAAGTTGGCACTCTTGCTGACACTTCCATCGGCTGCATAGGTATCATCAATATCGACGACAGCATATGGCAAGTTACGTTTGCCAGCAATCTTCTTCTTGGTGAAAAGTAGCGCTGTTTCTCCCGGCTGAATAACCTGACCAATCATAGATGACGGTTTTTCAAAATAGTCCAACTGATCCTTAGTCCAGGCATAAGCTTGGGGTGTATTCAGTTTATACTCTTCACGGAACCAAGCATTATAACGAGCATCTATATCCTCATTATACAATTCCAATAAATAACGGGTAGGCATCATCGCCATACTACCCGACTTGGCATTCTTATCATTTCCATATTCATAATCCTGTACCATACCTGCTCTTGCCGAATAACTGGCATGGAAATACATATGCATACGGTTCGGGTTTTTAGCCTGCATATTCAATGATGACTCAGTAGAGTGGGTCACAACGAACATAGCCTCTTTATTCGTTTTATTATTATCCGGATCAAAAACTTCGGCAGGTGTATTATACAAAGACACCTTCAATGCGCTCTGGTTATCAATCACATATTGAGCCGCATCCTCAGCGATTTTATAATATTTATCTTTGTCTGCCTGACTGTCACAATAGGAAACCCGTGTCAGTGCGATGCGCGCTAACAAGCCGTATGCTGCTTTTGAGGTCGCACGACCTACATCTTTAACAGGATAAGGATCAACGGGCAGATTATCCACCGCATTTTGCGCATCAGTCAGCATTAAATCATATAAATCTTCATAGCTGCTGCGATAACAATTCATTGAAAGACTTTCGGCAGAAGTTTCTTTGGTCCTAAGATCCACGTTACCGTAAATTTCAACCAAATGCCAATAAGCGTAAGCACGCATGAAACTTAATTCACCAAA
>ENA-OQJE01000294-OQJE01000294.1-human-gut-metagenome-genome-assembly--contig:-NODE-294-length-9894-cov-3.171393_pt1 | contig 9894 bp, 11 predicted proteins | sample MGYA00242594_ERZ504760 | MGnify/ENA primary metagenome ERZ504760 (study PRJEB26092, sample SAMD00036358) | human gut metagenome | host: Homo sapiens | study: EMG produced TPA metagenomics assembly of the...
AATGTTTTTGCCTTTATGCTTATTATCGGTGGTATCATTCTGGATAAGATGGGAGTGCGTTTTACTGGGATGGGAGCATGCCTTTTGATGGTGTTGGGCTGTGGATTAAAATATTATGCTATTTCTACTACATTTGCTGAGGGAAGCACTTTGCTTGGAATGAAAACCCAGGTAGGAATGGCTGCGTTGGGATATGCTATATTTGGTGTCGGTGTAGAGATTGCAGGTATCACGGTCTCAAAAATTATTGTGAAGTGGTTCAAAGGAAAAGAAATGGCTTTGGCCATGGGCATGGAGATGGCGACAGCTCGTTTAGGCACTATGCTGGCTTTGGCTGTTACGGTTCCTATCGCTACTTTCTTTGGAATTACTGATGATGAGGGTGTGTTCCATCCTAATATCCCTGCTCCATTGTTGCTGTGCCTTACTATGCTTTGTATTGGTACGATAGCATTTTTTTATTTATACTTTCTATGACAAGAAATTGGATGCTTCTTTAGAAGAGGAAGGGGCGGAACCTGAAGAGCCTTTCCGTATGAAAGATATTTGGTTGATTGTAACCAATAAAGGATTTTGGCTGATTGCGTTGCTGTGTGTGTTGTTTTATTCTGCCGTATTCCCTTTCTTGAAATATGCCACAGACCTGATGGTGCAGAAATATAATGTAGATCCGGAATTGGCAGGTACTATTCCTAGTCTGTTACCATTGGGAACTTTGTTCCTTACTCCGCTTTTCGGTAATGTGTATGATCGGATAGGCAAGGGAGCTACGCTGATGATCATCGGTTCTGTGCTGTTGATTTTTGTTCATACAATGTTTGCGTTACCTATCTTGAATGTATGGTGGTTTGCTACTATCATTATGATTATATTGGGGATTGGCTTTTCTTTGGTGCCATCGGCTATGTGGCCCTCTGTTCCTAAGATTATTCCGGAAAAGCAGTTGGGTACAGCTTACGCTTTGATCTTCTGGGTACAAAACTGGGGGTTGATGGGTGTGCCTGCCTTGATTGGTTTTGTCTTGAATGAGTATTGCAAAGGACCGGTAGTAGATGGGATGCAGACTTATGATTATACACTTCCCATGTGGATATTTGCAGGCTTTGGTGTGGCTGCGTTGTTCTTTGCTTTGTGGCTGAAAGGTGAGAATAAGAAAAAGGGGTATGGATTGGAGGAACCAAATATCAAAAAATAATTGATTGTCTTTTAGTGAAAATGAGGGTATCCATGCACTGGATACCCTCATTTTGCTATATAGGGGTGAGATGAAGTTTTAGTCTTTATCAATCTTCACAATTCCTCCGGTATTAGGATTAAAGATCACTCGTGTGTTTACTTTTTTATTAAAAAGGTTATCTACCAGACATTCCGTTGTTCCAAATTGTGTAACAGGTAGTTCTCCGTCAAAATAACGTTTGTTTGGAGTGAATACGGTAACCTGAGCTTTTCCCGGAATATTATAAATAACACCATCCATTTCTTTTTTTCTTTGCCTTTCGGATCCACTGGTGGCAGTGTTTCTTGGTTGATGATGGAGATATAATAAGGTTCACCGGATAAATTATCGGCATCCAGCATCCCTAGTTTCTTTGAGAAACGGAAAGCGACTTTTTCTTTCATGCCTGCTTCTGGCTTTATGCGGATGGTAAACGATTTTTCTGTGCGGTCTGTTGTGCCGGCAAACATTTGCATCATGGCTTGTTCCTGTTCATCCAGATTGTCCAGCATGAGTTTTAAAGCAGCTCCGTCTTTGGGCATATAATCTGCTTGCCCGCGGGTTAGGCTGTTTTTGCTTTCTCGTATATTGTAGATTTCTTTCGCCACCAATTCAGCCATTTTAGCGGTAGAACCGGCTATCAGAATCTCTTCGGTCATAAAACTGCGTGGGTCAATACGTTTTTTGGCCGTATCGGCAACCTTTGTTACAGGTGCTTTTTCTATAGGAGAGGTGGTGTTGATAGCCTTTATGATTCCTTCAGGAGTCAATTCTACTTGTGAGGCGGCACTTTTGTCTTTCAGTTTTACAGCGTATGCATTGTCCGGATCAGGAATGCCTATGGAATTTACCTTGATACTGTTTATTTCCCAATGTTCTTCCGGTTGGGATGATATGCCTGTCAGGCGCAGATAGCGGTCGGCGTATTGGCAGAATTCTCCGGGAGTGTAGACAACTTTGGTTGCGATGACTTGCAATTCTATTTCGGTCTTAGGCAAATAATAAACCACTCCTTCTCCCATGGTTCCGGGAGTATATGTACTGACATCTTGTGCGGTGCCGCTCAATGAAACCAGCAACCCTGCTGCGATTAATCCTTTTTTCATATTTCTATATTCTATCATATATGTAAGCAAATATAGCTATTCTTTTGTAAATCTGCCTTTTGTTTCTGTTAATTTCTTCCATGCTGCGGGTAATGCGTCAATAAGATCACTTGAGGTGGTCCCTATTTCTCCTTTTTCTTCCGCCGCAATGTCTCCTGCCAGACCATGTACGTAAACCCCCAGGCGGCATGCGTCTTCTTGAGTATATCCTTGTGCCAATAAGGCTGCCAGAATACCGGTCAGCACATCACCGCTGCCGGCAGTTGCCATACCTGGATTCCCGGTGGGATTGAAATAACAATTTCCTTCGGGGGTGACAACTGTGCTCCATGATCCCTTTATAATGATATAACTTTGCAGATAGGCAGCCAGTTCTTTAGTCTTTGTCAGCCGTTCGTAAGTATCCATGCATTTACCAATCAGTCGTTCCAGTTCTTTTAGATGGGGGGTGAGAATACAACGCTTCGGCATCCGGCTGAGCCAGTTGCGGTGAGTGCCGAAAATATTAATGGCATCCGCATCCAATACTAAAGGTACCGGACAACCTTGTATTTGTTCCATCATGGCTAACGCTGTATCTTCTTCTTGTCCCAATCCCGGACCGATGGCTATGGCTTGATAACGGTCTGTATCTACGGGTTCGGCAAAATAATGGTCGTGTATGTCTGTCTGTACAATGGCTTCGGGGACAGTGGTCTGAAGTAAATCATGGTTGTGGATAGGTACATGGACAGTCAGTAATCCCACTCCCGAACGCAGGCAGGCACGGGCAGATAAAATGGATGCTCCTGCCATGCCATAAGATCCTGCGATGAGCAGTGCATGTCCGAAAGCTCCCTTGTGGGCAAATCGTTTCCGCGGTTTGATGAGGCTGCGAATTTCTTCTTCCTCTGTGATATAGTAGGGACTTTGTGCTGTATCAATAAAGTCTTTTTTCAGTTGGATGTCCAATAGTTGCCATTCGCCTACAATGTCTTCGTTTTCGGGGAAAAGAAAGGATAGCTTAGGTAACTGAATGCTGAGAGTGACATCCGCACGTATCATGTTTTGGCGGATGTTATAAGTGTTGTCCTCACACATTAATCCTGAAGGTACATCAATGGCTACTACCTGTGCCTTGGATGCATTAATATATTTCACTACGGCAGCAAATCCGCCGTTCAGTGGTTTATTGAGTCCGGAACCGAATAATCCGTCTACTACCAGATGCTTTTCTGTCAAGACTGGGGGATCAAATTGTGTGCTTACTTCGGTAAAGTAGACCGAGCCGCATTCTTTTAACCGTTCAAGATTAGTCTGACATTCTTCCGACAGTTTTCCTTTGGTGTTAAACAGAAAGACTTCTACGTGATAGTTTTGTTTAGACAACATACGGGCTACGGCAAGCGCATCGCCCCCATTATTTCCCGGTCCGGCGAATACTGCAATATGGAAAGAAGTATCCCATCGGTGGGTAATGGCACGAGTCAGCTCTTCGGCTGCCCGTTCCATCAAATCAATGGAGGCAACCGGTTCTTTGGCAATCGTGTACTTGTCCAGCTCTTTTAGTTGGGTGCTCGAAATAATTTTCATGACAATCTCTTTTGTTTGAACGTACAAAGATAACACTATTTACAAAAAGAGGTTATGTGAATACTTCGATACTTGGAATAAAAATGTTATTTTTGCAGCAATTTAATAAAATAGCGGTTATGGATACCATTCAAATCAAAGATAAACGTTTCACTCCTTTCATTCCTGAAGAACGGATCTTAAAAGAAGTGGCACGGGTAGCGAGTGAGATTAATCGGGATTTAGAAGGAACTAATCCCTTGTTTTTAAGTGTATTGAACGGCGCGTTCATGTTTGCTGCCGACTTGATGCGTAACCTTACCATCCCTAGTGAAATTTCTTTCGTGAAACTGGCCTCTTATGCAGGAACTTCTTCTACCGGAAAGGTAAAAGAGTTAGTAGGTTTGAATGATAATATTGAGGGTCGTACAGTGGTGATTGTGGAAGATATAGTGGATACCGGGGTGACAATGAAGCACTTGTTGGAAACATTACAAGCTGGAAAACCGAAAGAAATCCGTATTGCTACCTTGTTATTGAAACCTGATAAATTGGAGGTGGAACTGGATATACATTATGTGGCCATGCGTATTCCCAATGATTTTATTGTGGGGTATGGTTTGGATTATGATGGTTTGGGACGTAACTATCGGGATATTTACACCGTAATGGAATGAAATTTGTACAACTAAATATAAAAATAAAGGATAAAACAAGATGTTGAACATTGTAATTTTTGGTAGCTCCGGGTTCTGGTAAGGGTACTCAGAGTGAACGTATTGTAGAGAAGTTCGGTATTAATCACATTTCAACAGGGGATGTGCTTCGTGCTGAGATTAAGAAGGGTACAGAATTGGGAAAGACAGCCAAAGGATATATTGATCAGGGCCAGTTGTTGCCTGATGAATTGATTATTGATATTCTGGCAAGCACGCTGGATAGTTTCAAGGAAAGCAAAGGGGTTATTTTTGATGGGTTCCCCAGAACCATCGCCCAGGCAGAAGCGTTGAAGAAAATGCTGGCCGAACGTGGACAGGAAGTATCTGTTATGTTGGATTTGGATGTACCCGAAGAAGAACTGATGACCCGCCTGATTAAGCGTGGACAGGAATCGGGACGTGCTGATGATAACGAAGAAACAATAAAGAAGCGTTTGGTTGTTTATCACTCGCAGACGGCTCCGCTGATTGACTGGTACAAGAACGAAGGTAAATATCAGCATATTCACGGCTTGGGTACGATGGATGCTATTTTTGCCGACATTGTTGCTACTGTCGAAAAATTATAATAATGTGCTAATGTGCTGATGTAGCAGTCCACCAAAGTGTCAGTCAGCATAATGATACATGGAGTACAGTTTCATTGGCACATTAGTAAGTTGGAAAATTAGTAAATTATTAATTATGGCTGAATCGAATTTTGTTGATTATGTGAAGATATATTGCCGCTCGGGTAAGGGCGGGCGAGGCTCTGCGCATATGCGTCGTGAGAAGTATGTACCCAATGGTGGTCCTGACGGTGGTGATGGCGGTAGAGGAGGTCATGTTATTTTGCGGGGAAACCGTAATTATTGGACATTGCTTCATCTGAAGTATGACCGCCACGTGTTTGCCACACACGGTGGCAATGGCTCAAAGAATAAAAGCTTTGGTAAAGATGGTGAAGACAAAGTTATTGAAGTACCTTGTGGTACAGTGGTTTATAATGCTGAAACAGGTGAATATATCTGTGATATCACCGAACACGGACAAGAAATAACTCTGTTGAAGGGAGGACGTGGGGGATTGGGAAACTGGCACTTCCGTACAGCAACCCGCCAGGCGCCACGTTTTGCACAACCGGGAGAACCCATGCAGGAACTGATGGTTATTTTAGAATTAAAACTGTTGGCTGATGTAGGTTTGGTAGGTTTTCCTAATGCAGGGAAATCCACTTTATTGTCTACTGTATCGGCGGCACGTCCTAAAATAGCCAATTATCCGTTTACTACGCTGGAGCCGAATTTGGGCATCGTGTCCTATCGTGAAGGAAAATCCTTTGTCATGGCGGATATTCCCGGAATTATTGAAGGGGCCAGTGAGGGAAAAGGACTGGGACTTCGTTTCCTGCGCCATATAGAACGCAACTCTTTGTTACTCTTTATGGTACCGGGTGATACAGATGATATCCGTAAGGAATATGAAATCCTGCTGAATGAGTTGGCTACCTTCAACCCGGAAATGTTGGATAAACAACGTGTGCTTGCCATTACCAAAAGTGACATGTTGGATGAAGAACTGATTGCCATGTTGGAACCGACATTGCCGGATAATGTTCCGCATATCTTTATCTCATCGGTGACTGGTCTGGGGATACAGCAGCTGAAGGATATTTTATGGACAGAATTGAATAAAGACAGCAATAAGTTGGAAGGTGTCCGTACGGAAACAATTGTTCATCGCGCCAAAGATGTTGCCAAACTGCAGGAAGAGTTGAAAGACATGGGTGAGGATGAGGACTTTGAATATAAATATGAAGAAGATGCCGATGATGACTTCGATTATGAATATGAAGATGAGGATTGGGACGAAGAAGAGGAAAAGAAATGAAATGGCTGACATCAGATAATAAAATGTTGGGATATGAGCTGATGAAGGCATATCCCAACATTTCTTGTTTTTCTACCACCCGTCACGGAGGTTGTAGTAAGGGGAACTACACCTCGTTCAATTGTAACGGATATTGCGGGGACGAGGCAGAAGATGTGAACCGCAACCGGGAATTGCTGCGTAGCTTGCTGCCCGGGGAATCGGTAGAACTCGTGATTCCGCACCAGACCCATAGTGACCATGTGAAAGTTGTGGATACTATTCATGTAAATACTGAATTGGAAGGAGTGGATGCATTGGTAACAGACATTCCCGGTTATTGCTTGTGTGTATCTACGGCCGACTGTGTTCCTGTTTTGTTATACGATACTCGAAAGAAGGTAGTGGCTGCCATTCATGCCGGATGGCGTGGTACGGTGGCCCGGATTGTAGAGAAGACAGTTTCGGTCATGAGCGATCAATACGGTTCGCAAGGGAAGGATCTCATTGCTTGCATCGGTCCCAGTATTTCATTGGAGGCTTTTGAAGTAGGGGATGAAGTTTATCAAGCTTTTTATGAGGCGGGGTTTGATATGAATCAGATAGCCCGTAAAGAAGCAAAATGGCATATTGATTTGTGGAAAGCCAACCGTCAGCAGCTGTTGACATACGGTGTGAAACCTGAACATATTGAGGTATCCGGCATTTGTACGTATCATAATAACGATGATTTCTTTTCGGCTCGCCGGCAAGGAATTCGGTCGGGAAGGATATTATCGGGCATTCTTTTAGGTGTCTGAGGAACACACTCATTGGAATAACGCAGTATAAAAATGAATATGGAAATAAAAGTATCGGAAGAAATAAAGAAAGCCTGTCCGCAGTTTGCCGGTATAGCCATCCGTGCTACGGTAAAAAACACTGCTTATAGCGAATCTTTGTGGAAAAAGATAGACGAGTTCACTGTACGCTATCGTGAAATGTACACTACGGATTCCATTAAGGATATGGTTACGATTCATGCCACTCGGGAGGCTTATAAGAAATGTGGAAAAGACCCTAGCCGTTATCGTCCTTCGGGGGAAGCGCTTTGCCGTAGAATCCTGCGTGGAATTCCCTTGTATCAGATAGATACTTTGGTAGATCTGATTAACTTGGTATCTATTCGTTACGGATATTCCATCGGCGGCTTTGATGCGGATAAAATACAAGGAGATACATTGGTGCTGGGTATCGGTAAATCCGGAGAACCTTATGAAGGGATAGGACGTGGAGAGTTGAATATAGAAGGAATGCCTGTTTACAGAGATGCTATGGGCGGAATCGGTACACCAACCAGTGATAATGAGCGTACTAAACTGGAGGCGGGAACTACGCATCTGCTGACCATTATTAATGGATATAGTGGCAAGGAAGGTTTGCAGGAAGCGGCAGATTATATGTTGGAGCTCTTGAAAGAGTTTGCAGCGTCCAAGGATGAAGAATTAATTTATTTTTAAAATAAGATAATGAAAAAGCACACAATTACTATTTTTATTGTTCATAAGTGTGGTAGCATGGGCTGGGGGACCGGCTAAGAGTAATTTTACCGCGATGGAAGTGAACCATATCAGAGTCAATACCCCCGGGCTCTTTAATGAGCGCAAAAGTTTCTCCATTCATCTGGATAGTATAAAAGAGAATGAATATTGTTTTCCTCTTCCCGGTGGTAAAGTGATTTCTGCATACGGAGCTCGCCGGGGGCACAGTGGAACGGATATAAAGACTAAGGCCAATGATACTATCCGCTGTGCGTTTGATGGAATAGTACGTATGGCAAAAACATACGCTGCTTATGGAAATGTAGTTGTTGTGCGTCATGATAATGGATTGGAAAGTATTTATAGTCATAATTCCCGGAACTTGGTAAAATCCGGAGATATCGTGAAGGCCGGTGATGCAGTAGGGCTAACAGGCAGAACCGGACGTGCCACTACCGAACACCTTCATTTGGAATTCCGGATAGATGGACAACATTTTAATCCGAATCTGATTTTTGATATGAAAGGTCGTACTTTGCGCAAAACGGAAATTGTTTGTGCCAAAGCCGGCAATAGAGTGATAGTAAAACAGAATTTAACGCCTAAAAAATGAGACGATGGATATAGAAAAAGCAATCACCGAAGGAATTGTATTCAAAGGTGGTAAATCTCCTAATGGTAAACAAGAAGATAAAGTGAAGACCAAGGCTAAAAAGAAAAGTTATATAACAGGGTTGCATGGGTCGGGAGCTGCCAAGATGAAAGCTGAGTTTACGTAAAAAACGTGCTAACAGACATAAGAATAAATAGGAATGTAGATTGAATTTAACATTCAGCATTTTATTAATAATTAACTAATTATTCTCTCTTTTGTTTTGGAATTATTCGTTCTTGTGTAAAATATGTTGCAAAATATAAAATAAACAGTACCTTTACAATGCAAAACACAAAGAAGGCAAACCTCTTCAGCGTGAATCAATAGGTAAAAAGTTTAATTTAAAAATGACAAAAGAGATGAAAAAGATTGTATTGTCTGTTATTGTAGCATTGATTGCTATTACTGCAAATGCGCAGGTGTATGTAGGTGGAACATTTGGGAGTAGGTTCTGATAAAGTGGAAACAGAAGGAACAGAAGTAAGGAATACTACTTTCAAGATTCTGCCGGAAGTCGGTTATGAACTAAGTGAAGATTGGTCTGTCGGTACAGTAGTCGGTTATGAATATAATAAAAGCGGTGATGTGAAAACTAATACTTTCACTATTGTTCCTTATGCACGTTATTTCTTTTTGAGTAGTAATGTGGTCCGGTTATTTGCCGATGGCGGATTTGGCTTTTCTACTTCAAAAACGAAGGGAAATGACGCTTTGAATTCGTGGAATATTGGTATTAAACCGGGTATTGCCATCAAATTGTCTGATCATTTTTGTCTGGTTGCCAAGTATGGTTTCCTTGGATATTCCAAAAAAGAGAATCATGGATATGAGAGTGAAAATGTTGGTATAGATTTTGATACGGATGAGTTAAACTTTGGCTTTCATTATATATTCTAATCATATATAAGTGTATCTGATAATCAGGAATCATATAACTATATAATAGTTTGGTGAGCGGAATTTTTCATTCCATGAAAGATTCCGCTTATTTTCTTTACACATTAGGACTGGTTTCCAAAATAAAGCTTATATTTGTGAATGTAACGACGGTACAAACGAATTGGGAACTGAAATTTATTATTAACCCTTAATTCCGCAACATAATTGATAATTATTTTTATAAGTTCCTGAGCAACATTTTGTTGCCCAGGTTTTTTGCCATGTCAGCGTTTTCACTTACCTTAGTGTTGCGAATCCAAAGACAAAGAAAACCGCAACAGGCATGGCAAAGGTAGCAATAAAATCCGAAAGACTCACTCCTTTTGGAGGCATATTTCCA
>ENA-OQJE01000295-OQJE01000295.1-human-gut-metagenome-genome-assembly--contig:-NODE-295-length-9876-cov-4.147707_pt1 | contig 9876 bp, 10 predicted proteins | sample MGYA00242594_ERZ504760 | MGnify/ENA primary metagenome ERZ504760 (study PRJEB26092, sample SAMD00036358) | human gut metagenome | host: Homo sapiens | study: EMG produced TPA metagenomics assembly of the...
TTATATGACCCTCTGCAGGGCGCACTCCAGAATCTTGCGGCAGTCATCAGTACACGAACCAACATTGCCCGTATGAATGAAATTCTCGATCATCCGATCCAGCAGGGCAGCGACAGGCTTTCCAATCGAATGCAAGTTCCACAGGGGCGGATATTTTGTTGATGAGTCTGGATGAGTGGAGTGGATTCGCTTCCGATGTGCGGAATATCATACAGGAGGAGGAAGCAGACGGATGGCATCTTCCGACTGAAGAGGAGGCAAAAGTATTGCATAAGACGTTCAGCGGATCATCACTGGATGAACTGAATGAAACCATAGAGGGATTAAGAAACGGAGACCCGTTATTGGATATTGAGAAACGGTATGTATATGATCATAACGGAAGCATATATGCATTCGGATTTAAAACCTCATCCAAATTTTTACAGGCGGGGAGTACGGTGAAATACAAAATACGTTTGGTATGCAGCGCTCATTATGATGCCGGATGACCCATTCATATACTAGAAAAGGGCATTCACACTTCTTGACAATATATGCTTGAGAGTGTGAATGCGTCTAATCGACTTCCATACCGGGAATCTCATTTCCATAGATAAATTCTCAATTAATTGAAAGTTAACATTCTACCACCCGGTATACATTTCCTTTGGTGGTATGTACCCGTTCGCCCAGCTGGGGCAGGATACGGCTCAGGCTGTAAGCGGTCATCCCTCTCATGATCGAAGGATGGGCTGCCTTCATACGTTCAAACAGCTGGGTGGCGGAGAGGCTAAGCACTTCCTGCGGATTGTCCTCTTCTGTAGCAAAGCGAAAGCAAAGGCGGAACACCTCTTCTTCGGGTACATGCTTGTAGAATAGGGCATTATGTTGCTGTATAGTCTGTTCCTCTTCTTTATTGAACCAGCTTCGTTCACCGGATAGAAGTTCTGTTTTAAGCTGGGCGTACAATTGCTTATGCTCTACGGACGTGGTGCAGTCTATGGCATGTTTCAGACTGACGCAAAGAAAGCGGCGTGAGCCGGTGCGGTCTACCAGCAAATCCTCCCGGTTGCTGGTGCCGATGAACGAGGCAATACGGGGAAGCGATGAAGCGCTGTGTTTGTAAGCCTTGCGGATATTCAGTGCGGAGGCTTGCATCAAGTTCTTCAGCAAAGGCATTTTGGATGCACCTAGTTTGTCGAATTCATCCAAGTTGATTAATCCGTAGGCGGCCAGCTTGGCTTCGGCGGATGCCGGGGAACTTAGGTCATAACTTTCCGTGTAGTAGGATTTCAGCGTATCGGGCATCAGCAGACGGCAGAACGTACTTTTCCCCAATCCCTGGCGGCTGCTCACCAGCAGGGGAGCCACACTGTTGGCGCGGTTGTTATCCGGATTGAGCTGCATCCATTGAGCGGAGAGTCCCAGCATCCAACGGTGGAAACCGTTCACCCATATCGGGTCGTCGGACACCCTGCGTGCCAACGCGGACACCCGGTCCGTGCCGTCCCATTCGGGAAGCTGCTCAAAATAGGCAGTAAAGGGATGGTATTCACTGATGCGGCGTGAGCGCACAAAGCGTTGAATGTCCCTGTCCCAACAGTCTATGCCCGTTTCAATAGCCTCCAGACTTAGTGAGTTCATCCATCGTTCGTCCACCTTGGTGTAACGCAGATGAGTATCGGGAATGTTGTTTTCTACACTTGCCACTTCAGTTTCTTCAGTAAGCACATTGAACCGGAAGCGGTAGCGGGAGGTGAGGAAAGCGGTCACTTCCTGCATCAGGGTATGTGTATTTCGCTTTCTTGCCAGTATCTTCTGGGGAGGTTGGTCCTGCTTTTTTCTGAACATCTTTTTTCAAGTGAGCGGAATCCTTCTCTGTTTTTTCAGTTGAGACTATCGGATGTATCCGAGAATCGTCCATACTCCCCGGCAGGTTATCCTTACCGTTTTCAGTGAGAAGAACCTGTGAGTCGGCCATCTCTCTTACTCCTTCTTCGTCCGACACGATGTAGTGGTAACTGCCCGTGGAAGCATTCCCGTCGGTGCGCGGAGTCCAGTTCAATGCCAGAACTACTTGGCCCTCGCGGATATCCAGCGCCAGACGCACGCCGGGTATAGTCCGGCAAAGCGGCATCAGCCCGTTGAGAGCGGATACGAGATCACGACGCGGTGTTCCGTCAATAGGAACAGGGCTTGACAGGAATTTGCTTCCGAAGAAGACTGTTTTGAGAGTAGCGAATACATTCATGAGTTACTTTTTTAAGTTTGGCAAACTACAAATATACAACATAAAAAGGCGTTTGTCAAGAGGGGGCGGAAATATGGCAGATCTTGGTGCAAAGTTCAATGAAACTTGGTACAAGATATGGTGAAACTTGATACAATATATACGTACAGGCCTACACATTACTAACGTTACGGTTCATACGTTACTAATGTTGAGGCTTGCACGTTACTAATGTTTATTGTTGAATAAGCCGACATGTTTTTAAAATATACCTTCAGGTTTTAAATATACATCTTCAGGTTTTTAAAAAACAACAATACGTTTAAAAAAAACGTCAGCATGTTCCGTGTACAAAGTTGCCGTGTTCTGCGTACAGGCCTATCGTGTTCCGTGTGCCAGCCAAGCTTGTTCATCGCATTACTTCCTTGTTAAGCCGATATGCTTCCTTCTCCATTCATCCTGTCATTTTATTTAAGACATACAGACGATCAGCTGGTTAAGGTTGAAATTACTTCCTCTCACTCCCGTTTCAGCCGTATGTTTGTACCCTTTTACGGAAAGGTGTGAAAGAACGGTAGGAAAGGAGAATGAAAAGGCAATGACAGGATGTCCCTTCATAGCCGGAACGCCTATCGGCAGGGTGTTTCGACGGTAGATGAAAGGAAGAAAGAAACAACCGGCTTTTATCGCTGAGCCATTCAATATTAAGAGAATCTCAGAATCCCGACATGCTAATAAACAGATAATCATCAATGTTTTGAGCCTGATTTATGATCGGTATGAAAGATTTATATTTTTCAGACTATGTAACAATAATCCTCCCAGCCTTTCCATTCTCAGGATACATTGTTGCTTCATACAGATGAAAATGAGATTCCGGATAGCTTCTTCTTCCAGTTTATCAGGTCCGATAATTCTTTTCAGCTTTTTTTTCAGATAAATTATATCACAATTCTTGCTGCTCCAAATAAACAAAAGTATATTTGCAAAAATAACCATGGTTATTATAACCGTTATTATTTTTATAAACAGCTAAATGTTAACAATATATGGATTTCTTTGGTAGAGAAAAAGAATTAGAAATTCTCAGAAGAGAGGAAGAATTGTCCGCATCATCGGCACGGTTCACCATAGTCATGGGCAGACGCCGCATCGGCAAAAACCAGTCTGATAAGACGGAATTTTCAAGGTAGGCAATGCCTTTATATATTGGCGAAAAACGAGGCGGAAGCTACCTTCTGCAGTTCTATACAAAGACAGATACAGAGGGAACTTGGTATATCCGTTTATGGCTCGGTACGTTCTATGCGTGATATTTTGGATATTCTTTTTTCGTATGCCACTCAGAACCAGCTGAATCTAGTGATAGATGAAGTACAGGAGTTCTTTTATGTACGCAAGAGTATTTTTGCCGACATGCAAGAATTATGGGATAAATACAAGTCGGATATGAAAATAAACTTCATTACTTGCGGCTCCATTTATTCACTGATGAAAGAACTGTTTGAGGATAAAAAATCGGCCATGTATGGACGGATGACCAAGCGTCTGGACTTGCAGCCGTTCAGCATAGCAACACAGAAACAGATTCTAAGGCATTATCATCCTGCTTATACTCCGGCGGATTTACTTTGTCTTTATATGCTGACCGGTGGGGTAGCAAAATATATAGAAACATTGATGGACGAAGGTGCTTTCAAGAAAGAACGAATGCTTACTTGCTTTACCAATGAATACATGCCTTTTCTTACAGAAGGGAATGATTTGATCAATATGGAATTTAGAAAAGAGGGAGCCGTTTATTATTCTATCTTGAGCCTGATAGCTGACGGGAAAAATACATCCGGTGAGATCGACTCAGTTTTAGGTATCACCACAAGTGCCTATCTGCGCAACCTTGAAATCAATTATACCCTTTTGAAGAAGATGCGTCCCATCTTTGCGTCTGAACGGAGCAAGGGAGTCAAGTACAAGCTGAATGACAATTTTCTGCAGTTCTGGTTCCGCTTTATCTATCCTAACCTTGATTTGGTGGAGAATCACCGGTCGGATTTATTATTGGATATTGTAAAGAAAGGATATGATGTTTATTCCGGTTTGGTATTGGAGCGATATTTCCAACAAAAGTTATGGGAAGAGGAGCGTTTCACGATTATAGGAAACTGGTGGGATTCAAAAGGAGAAAATGAAATTGATATCGTAGCTGTAAACCGTATTGACCGTACAGCCCGGATAGCAGAGGTAAAGATTAACCGGAATAAAATATCTATGCCGGTCTTGAAAGAAAAATCCCAAAAACTTATAGGCGAGTTAAAAAGATATCAGATAGAATATACAGGCTACTCATTGGAGGATATGTAAGATACGGAATAAAGGCATTCACACCCCTATTTTATGGTACGCCTATCAGCTGGGAGATACACAATGGATTACAACATGACACGTTTGGAATTGTATATCAGTTCCATCGCTTTTTTCAGGAACCTTCCGGAATAAGAAATCTTACCCTGGGGAAGCTTCATGCCGCTTTCCCTTTATAACGACAGGTACAGTTCACCAATGGGCATTTGTTACTGAAATTCCTCATTGACCGGCTTTTTAATAACCCAAACCTAATTGCCACAAGGGTATGACATTCATTTATCCGGCTTCTTCAATGTACAGGCTATAATCTTCAATATTATTACGGCTGGCGCTCAATATGGCGGCAATTTCAGATTCCAAAGTATGGTTGATAATCTGTTGCAATCGCACATCGAAATCATCTTCCAAAACGAAAGGATAATAACCTCTCTTTAAATAATTAGTAAAATATACCAAGGGGCGGAAATCTTTCGGCAATTCGACTTTGTGTTGCAGGATATCTGATAAAGAATAAGTATTGATGGAAATACGGTGAAACAGTTGGAGATATCCCTGAAAGAGAGGCTCTGCATTTGATACATAACGGTACGGCGGCTTAAATCGGCCCCCCTTTTATCTGCACACTCTTGCTGTACATATATTTGCTTATTTTGCACTATTAAGGTGCATTTTGAAATAATAGAAAACCTTTCCTATCTTCAATAAATGTAATTATTCGTGCTAACTGTCCTCCGTTGATAATATATAAAAATTTATTTAGACCTTCTATAGATAACCAATAGACAGAGTAGTTTTTTATTTGGTAGTTACATTGTTGATTTATAGTGATATAAGTATTCTTTTGTTTTCGGCACGAATACGACCTACCTGAGTAATGCGGTGAACAACTACTTCGGATGCAACTTCAAGCAGCTTCTTAATAAATATCGTGTTGAGTATGCAAAGTCCTTATTACTAGAGGGTACGTATTCAACTAGTTCTCTTTTTAGGAAGTGTGGGTTTGCATCCCAAAGCGTTTTTTATGCCGCATTTCATAAAGTGGTCGGCGCATCTCCCTTGCAGTTTCTATATAAAGCACCATCCAAACGCAGAAAAAGATTTAAAGTCCTTTTATAACAATAACATTTTGAGTTTTTAAATTTATAAATTTAAAGTTTTTCTATTATGAACAAAAAATTTTTAAGTGCAATCCTGTTTGGAACCCTTATGGTCACTTCAACAGGAACATTTGTATCTTGTAAGGATTACGATGACGACATCGACCGCTTGGATCAAGAAATATCCAATGTGAAAGATGCAATCAAGGCCCTTGAAGACAAAGTAGGCTCAGGCAAATATGTCGAAAGCTGTACTCCGTTCACTGATGGTAATGGTGGTTATGAAATCAAATTCAGTGATGGAGAGACCATTAAATTATACAATGGTGCAAAAGGAGAACAAGGTGAACCGGGCAAACCAGGTACTCCGGGTACTTCTGCTGATGATTATGTAGTATCAGTAGAAGAAGGTGAGTCAGCTTATGAATTAGTTATTACTTACGCTAATGGCACTAAAAAGACTATCAGTATGCCTAAAGCTACTTCTGTAGTTAGCGGAGTTAAGTTTATCCCTACTTTCCTTTCTGAAGGTGAAGCTGCCAGAATCCATTTCCCTACCATCGTTACTGATAGTGTGGCAGGTAAAACAGAGATTACAGGTGCAGATTGGAGTGAAAGTAACTTTAATACATTTAAAATCGTTTACTCAGGTAAGGCAGACGTGAAGTATCAGGTAAATCCTAACAGCGTATCATTCAAGGATATGGAAGTGGTAGGATTTGTTCGTGATACTGCTGAAATATGGAACTACAATACAAATAACAAGAATTGGGAATTGTTCAATGCCGGACAAAAGCTATACACTGATGGAAAAATCACCGTTGATTCTTATAAAGAAGGACATGGTATGTTAAACTTCCGTGTAAAGGATTGGGCTTTTGCTGAGCAATCTAATCTGGACGAAAGAACAGTATATTCATTGAGAATTAAGAACAATGACCAAATCGTTCATTCTGATTTTGTTCCCGCCAAGCATGAAGTAATTTTGCAGAAAAACGTACATTTGGTTAAAGTCGCTGATGCATTTGACCAAACTAACGCTCCTGCTCAGATTAAAAATGCAATTGCTCCTAACAAGGTAAATTATAGAGAATTCATCGAAGATGAATATTATCTTAACACATTAAATCCGACTGGTACTGAAGAGGCTAAATTAAAAGCTTATCAAGCAGATAAAGCCAAGTTCGAAGCCAATGCTGAAAACCAGTTATATAAGGGAGATGCTGAATCTAAAGATGATGCAAACCGTATTGTTGTAGAACTGAATTACACGGGCGATGGACATTCAAAAGATTTAAGAGATATCGTAACTTCTTTCTTTGATAACCGTAGTGGAAAAGCCAAAGACGCTCAGTATCCTTTGATGGATAATGGTTTTGATGACTATTCATTGGTGTTTGAACCGGTTGACTTCTACTATGATGGTGTTAACCAGACTAAACGTTACTTGGAAGTTACCAAAGATGGTGTTGCTACAGTAAAACAAACTCCGGACCCGATTTGGGGTGCAGAAACTGATGCCAGTCACACAGCTGCTATAGACAGAACTCCTATTGTTCGTGTGAAACTGGTAGCACCGGGTGAAGACAATGGTAATGTAGTTAAAACAGCAATCATCAAGATTCACATTGTACGCAAGACAGTTGTTCCTGAAATTAATATTACAGAAACAAAAGATGTCACTCTGAAACATATCAATCAAGTTCTTGATATGGATATGGATAAGATATTCAACCATAAAGATGTACAGTTGAGCAAAGACGAATTCCGTAAGACTTATGAGTTTGTTCCTGAATTTGCGACAGCAGACGAGGCTAAACAACACGCTGTATATGCATGGGACGGAAAAGATAATAAAGACTATTCATTAGATCCGAATTTTGTTCCTGAAGAATATAATCAGCTGTTCGTTACAGTGAAGAATACAGCATTCTCTCGTCATGACGATCACGACGTTTACACTGTTAAGGGTACATACAAGCCAAATGCTGATCATAAGGGATTACCTGACATCCATGTTACTTATACTATCAATGTGAAGTATCCGAATGTGGTTGCTCCTGAAAAGACCAAGTTGAACTGGGTAGATGATTCTTACTTCATTGCTCACGGTAGATATGATAACTTTGATGCTCCTACAACTTATGAAATGGTTGCAGCATTGAATGACGAATTCGATTTGATCAACTATAATCCTTATAAGGGTCAGACTCATGATAAGGATTGGGCTAGAGCTACCTTGTCATTCGAATTGGTTGACCAGCATAATAATGCATCTAAGATAGCTGACGGTCACAATTCCGGTATCCGTTTGTATCAAGGTGAAGACAACAAGTGGTATATCGCTTTGGAGGCAACAGACGCAGGACGTGCTTGGATCAATGCTGCTGACGCTAAGGATTTGAAGAAGATCAAAATGCGTGCTGTAGTAAGCTTCAATGAAGATGTTGACGGATTGTATGGTACTTGCAACAAGGAAGCCAATGCTCATAACAAATATGCTAAAGAAGCTTACAATAACTTCTCTTGCGATACTATCAATATGGTAAACAATACTCCTTGGGCTAAAGATCATACTACTAATTATACTGGTGCTGCTGCTCCTGAATCTGGACGTTCTACAGTCGTTATCGATGAATTTGAAGTTGCATTTGTAACTCCGATGGTATTCCACGCTTACGAAGCAGGTCCTTTGTATGACAAGTACCAAGAAGCTGAAAATACAGTATCATTGAAGGATGCATTCTTCTTGTCAGATTATCTGTGGTCTGAAGGTGCTCAGGCACAATTCAATAACAACCATGTTATCTATGACCACAAAGATATGGCTGAGAATAATACTTTGGTTCAAACTGGTAATAATGCAGGCTGGTCACAGAAACTGGTAGTTACCAACAACGTATTCGATGTCAATACAACAGTTAACTTCCAGGTTTCTAAGGCATACTTTGCTGATGGAAGTGAATTGGATGCTGAAAACATGAATAAGATCAAGCTTGATAATACTAAGCAGACTATCACATGGATTAACAATGGTGAAGATATTGCCCAACCGTTTACTATTGATGTAGAAGTTTGTGTAAATCACAAGTGGGGCGGTATCTGCGAGCATACTTGGAAGGGAGATCTCGGACATTCTGTCGGAACTATCCAAATTCAGGTTAAAAAGCACAATGATAAGTAATTAATACGCTCATTGTTTATTTAAAAAGAGGGGGGCAAAATGTTCCCCTCTTTTAGTCTTTACAATCGTTTATCCAATTATATTGTGTATGAAGTATATATATGCTGTCTGTTTTCTGTTATTAGTATGTGGCTGTCATAAAGAAAATGACACCCCCGTTGTTTTACCTGCACGGACACTATTGGTTTATCTGGGAGGAGATAATAATCTTGATGCGGAAACCTATGACAAACTTGTTCAAATTAAAAATGGATGGCAAGACGGAACAGATGGAAAAATAATAGTGTATCAGGATACACCATTTAAGGACTCTCCACGATTGATGGAAATTGATGGAAAAAGTGAGAAAGGCTATATTACCATACATACCTATGACCAAGAAAACTCAGCCTCCCCCCAAGTACTTAAACGAGTTATAAACGACGTAACTCGGCTTTATCCTGCTAAAAGCTACGGTTTAATCGTGTTTTCCCATGGCAGTGGCTGGCTTCCTCCACATACATTGGTTAATGGCTCGCGGTCTATCATCATCGATAATGATAATGAAATGGAAATAACAGATTTTTGCTATGGCCCTCCCGGACCATTTATTTGAATTCATAATCTTTGAAGCATGTAATATGGCAGGTATTGAGGTGGCTTATGAATTAAGAAATAAAGCAGCATATATCATGGCTTCCTCTGCCCCAGTAGTATCTCCGGGATTCACTCCTATCTATGCCGGCAGTATTTCCTGTCTGCTTGAAGAAGCTGCTGATTTGCAAAGATTCGCAGAAAATTATTTTCATTATTGGAATTTGATGGAAGGCGATAAACGTTCTGCTACCATTAGCATAATAAAAACTGCCGGATTATCAAATTTAGCGAATTTGATACGACAGATCAATACAGAAATATCTGGTTCTTTCCTCCCGGTCGGTAACCTTCAAAATTATGATGGAGTTTTAAAAGCCCCATTCTATTTTTTTGATTTCGCTCAATGTTATCAATCATTATCAGATGAAAATACATACAATGCA
>ENA-OQJE01000299-OQJE01000299.1-human-gut-metagenome-genome-assembly--contig:-NODE-299-length-9705-cov-4.118083_pt1 | contig 9705 bp, 9 predicted proteins | sample MGYA00242594_ERZ504760 | MGnify/ENA primary metagenome ERZ504760 (study PRJEB26092, sample SAMD00036358) | human gut metagenome | host: Homo sapiens | study: EMG produced TPA metagenomics assembly of the...
AATTTGGCACTGAAATTTCTTCTTTGTCTGGACATTTTTATGAATCCTTTCTTTGTTACTGATTTTAGTATATCAGATTCATTATAAATTGTCCGAAAAAGTGTCTTAATTTATGAGACCATTATACTTCGCCGGATATAAAGGAACTTGATATTGTTACACTGTATGTATTTTATGCTATATTTAGCAAGAATGAGGATTACGTAGGCAATATCCGTAATGTTGTACTGAGAATGAAATTATATGTAGGACAATATTCAAAATTGTGGAGAGATTATTTTGATTATTTCCTTCAAGTAATTGATTCATACCAATGGAAAAAAGAATTGGAAATTAATAAAAAGAAAGATATGATTCTGCTATATGACTGTTGGGCAAATATTCCGGGCAGGTATAGGAATACCTTATTGTATGTGAAAAATAAAATTGATGATTATATTAATCAAATATGAGGTACCTAAGAAAATAGAACAAGGACGTGGGAAAATGAAAAAATAATTTCTAATTTGTCAGTAGTGATTTTTGTCATAGGATGCGTGATAATGGAAATAACAACATGGTTTATTGATTCATATGTTATGTTTTATATAGGAATAATTATTGTTATAGTGGGAACTATTGGAATGATTATTCAAGGAAAGTTTAAGAAAGTAATTGAGTTTATTATAGAGTATTTTTAGAAAATTTTGCTTTCAACATTCTGATAAGTGCATTGATATCACTTTTTGGAGTGATTTGTGAATTTCTTCAAAAAATGCTGATATATTAGAAAATGGTGAATTAGGAGGGAGAAATTATCGGATGAAGAATAAAATAATAATATATGTGATAGTACAATTTTTACTAATTTTATGTTCAATATTTGTTATTCCAAATGTTGAGGGTGTATTGAGTATTTTCATAGTGCTGATTGTTATTGTTGGAAATGTTTTAAATTTAATTTTTTTATTAAAAGCAAAAAACGTAAAGAGAGTTTTTGAGCATTATTAGCGTTTGAACCAAGTGGTAATTTTACCATTTGATAGTTTATATAAAAAGTTAAGAAAAGGAGAAAATGAAAATGAAAAAAAACCTTGAACTTATTTATTAGTAGGTAACTGGGTAGTTGTTGCAATACAGGCATTTACTATATTTTTATATGGAAATAGTATAGGTTTATTTATTATTATGTTGCTTGCATTAATAGTACAAGTACTTGGTGTTTATGATAATAGAAAGAAATAATTAATATATTGACTTACAAAATGTGTATTAAAAGAATAGTAAACAGGCGTGGAGCTAGTCTCTCTACGCCTGTTTAAATGCGTGCCTTATTCACTTACCACAACCTTACAATCCTTCTTAAAGCAAGCAATTCCATACTTGATGAAATTGCGCATGCCATCCTGCTTCAGCTTATCCACATATGACTTTTCTTCAATCTGCTTCAGTGCCTCATCGCAGGCTGCATCCATATCGCCGTTTTCGGCATATTTAAGCTCTATCACGATGCCGGTTCGGTTCTTTGGAACTTCAACGAGGATATCACTGTAGCCGGTGCCCGATTCGGTGTTTGATTTGATGAGCCAGCTTGCTTTGTAGCCCAGCAGACCGAGCAGTATACCGTGGTAGTAAATTTCTTTTTATCTTTGGCAACTGCGGTATCCCTTATGCTTATTGTATTCCAGAGATAATCGCCAAAAAGCTCTTCTATTTTTCGGTATCCTTATCCACAAATGCATTGCAGAATTGTTCAAGTGTCTTTCCGTCATTTGCGGTTGTATCGCTGAACCATTCGCGGATTTTTTTTGATGAAAAGGTTTTTTTATCTCACGGTTTGGTATTGATAAACGCACCTTGCCATCGTCGGTCACACCCTGCTTGGTCAGGTAACCGGTGGTAAAGAGTACACTCCACAGGTTTGCGATGCTTTTGTCAATTTCATCGTAGGTCAGCTCCTGGGATATTTCTTTTTCAATGTATTCGCCTGCTATCAGGCGCTCAATCTCATCCTTGGTCTGGACATCGGCCTTGTCAATGAAGCTTCTGACCAGAGCATTTCCGCTTGAATTTGACCAGAAGTCCTGCGGCTTTGCAGTAGGCTCAAATCTGAGCAGATCCACGTAATTTATCACGTCCCACGGACAGTATACATTGGCATTTCCAAAGTGATATCCGTCATACCATTCTTTTACATCTGCATAATGCTCTGAAAGATTAAAATACGTAAGTATTTCCTGAACATCTTTATCTGTAAAGCCAAAGCACTCGTCATACATTGAATCCATGATTGAAACAATTTCAAAATTGTTAAGGCCTGTAAAGCTGCTTTCTTTTGATATGCGAAGACAGCCTGTCAAAATAGCAAACTGTAAGTAATCGTTGGTCTTTAGCGCCTGTCCGAACAAGCCTCGTATGAGAGAGACCATCTCATGGTAGTAGCCGTTCTGGTATGCCTTGTCGAGTGGCACATCGTATTCATCTATCAGGATGACTGCCTTTTTGCCGTAATGTTTATATAAAAGCTTGGAGAGAAGCTTTAATGAAGTGGTAAATGTAGCATTGTCAAAAATGAACTTTCCTTTTTCTATATAAAGTAATCCTTTGAACTGTTCTTTTTCCCAAACTGTCAATTTATCACTTTCTGCCAAAAAGGAGAATTTGCTGATTTCATTTCCTATGATGCTGGAGAATACCTGAAATGCCTCATCATATGATAAACCCTCGACATCCTTAAGTGAAATAAATATCACAGGATATTTGCCCATATACTCATCACAAAGAGATTTATTTTGTGAAATATATAATCCGTCAAACAGTGATTTGTCAGTGCCAATCTCAAAAAATGAGCGCAACATGCTCATGCCTAGAGTTTTTCCAAAGCGTCTTGGACGGGTGAACAGCGTTACTTCACTCCAAGTATTTAAAAACTGCTCAATAAACATGGTTTTGTCAATATAATAAAATCCAGACCTTCGTATATCTTCAAAATTTTCGATTCCAACAGGCAGTTTTAATATTTCCATGCGAGCCTCCCAAGTTAAAATATGATCGATACATTCGCATATAGTATAACTGATTTTTAGAGGAATTACAATTTCTATTGACTATTTAAAACTGACCCTAAAATGAAAGTAATGTTGCCTAATACTTGAACAATATCATGGGGTTGTCTATAATGTAGTAAAAAGAAAATGGAGTTTTAATAAATGAAACGATTTACCGCAATATTACTTACAGGCATGATGATATTTACCCTCGCATCATGCGGCAAAAAAGCACAGGATACACCGACAGAGCCTGCAACAGAGACACAGGCTGCAGAGAAGGTTGAGATGCCTACGGAAACGGAAGCCGTGACAGAGGTGGTAACAGAGGCTGTAAAAGACACGCAGCAGACAGAAGCACAGCAGGAAGAACAGACTGCCGAACAGCCGGACGAGGAGCAGAACAATTCAGGTGATAATAATTCCTCTTATCAGTATGTAGAAAGAGCATCCTATGAGAATGGAGAATCAGTATCACTAAATCCTTCATGGCAGTATGCAGACCATTCAGCGATAAATTCAGGCTGTGCGGTCATGTACAAGGCTACAGCAAACCGCAAAAACATAGTAGTAGGTGTCAATGCTGGACACGGTACAAGCGGAGGAACTTCGGTGAAGACACTTTGTCATCCTGACGGCTCTGCAAAGACCACAGGTGGTACAACAGGCGCAGGCGCAACAAAAGCAGTAGCAGTTTCAGGTGGTATGTCCTTTAATGACGGTACACCGGAGAGCTCTGTCACACTCCGTATGGCGCAGATATTAAAGGACAAGCTGCTTGCGGCAGGCTATGATGTGCTTATGGTAAGAGACGGAAGCGATGTACAGCTTGATAACGTAGCACGTACTGTCATCTGTAATAATGCGGCAGACTGTCATATTGCGCTGCACTGGGATGGTGACGGACTAAGCTATGATAAGGGCTGCTTTTACATATCAGTGCCGGGCGGCATAAAGGGTATGGAGCCGGTTGCATCACACTGGCAGCAGCATGATGCACTTGGGGCAAGCCTGATAGAAGGACTGCGCGCCCACGGAGCAAAGATAAACGGTAATGGCTCAATGGCGATAGACTTGACACAGACCTCATACAGCACGGTACCATCAGTGGATGTAGAGCTTGGCAACGCATGCTCTGACCACAGCGATGCCACACTTGAAAATCTGGCAGACGGACTGGTGCAGGGAGTCGAGGGATATTTCTAGAATAAAAAAGTTACTGTTGTTTTTTGGTGTGTATTGGCACTAAACTAAAGTTTGCAAAAACAACCGAATAGCGGATTAAAATGAATAGGACGCATAGTGAGATAAATGCGTCCGGCATGATTTTGTCAGTATAGAGGTGTTATTATAGAAGTGGTACAACAGATAGAGAAAGGGAATATTATGACAGACAACAAATCCGGGGAGATACTCATAATAGAGGATGACAAGGACATTAATGATCTGCTTGCGACAGCGCTTTCAAAAGCCGGATATATGACAAGACAGGCATGGTCAGGCACAGAGGGAGAGCTTTTGCTTAAGCTGGAAAGGGAAGCTTATGCGCTTGTGCTATTGGATCTGATGCTTCCGGGGCTTTCAGGGGAGGAGCTTCTGGCACGGATACGGCAGATGGATGCGTCAATTCCGGTGATAATCCTTACGGCAAAGGATGAGCTGGATGAGAAAATCAATCTGCTCGTGGCAGGCGCTGATGATTACATCACAAAGCCGTTTGAGATAAAGGAGGTCGTTGCCAGAGTGGCTGTGCAGCTGCGTCATGCGGTGGCAGATGTGCCTTCAAAGTCGGGCAAGGCAGGAGAAAACCAGACAAAAGCAGAAAATGATACCGGGCAGGGAGATACTGCAAATACATACATAGCGGGTCCTGCTAAAATAGAGCACAGACAGCTTGTGCTCGATCGGATTTCAAGACAGCTTTATGTAGCTGATAATGCTGTTGACGGCATCACAAAGCAGGAGTTTGCCATACTTGAGCTTCTCATGGCGCATCCCAGACAGGTGTTTGCCAAGGAGGACATATTTGAATATGCCTGGGATGAGCCGTATATTGGCGAGACAAAGACTCTTGATGTGCACATTAGCAATATCAGAAAGAAGATAAAAAGGCTGACCGATGACGAGTACATAGAGACCGTGTGGGGCATAGGCTACAAAATGAAAGAGTAAAGGTAAACAAGCTTTACTCTTTTTTTACTTTTTGTTAGCGATGTATTAGGATTTTACATTTATATTATGATTAAAGGGTTGCTAAGGAATAAAAGAAAAGGAGATTTGATTGTGAGTGAAATATTATTGCAGACAAAGGCACTGACCAAGCAGTATGGGCACCAGAAGGCAGTTGACAATGTGGATATCCACATCAAAAAGGGTGCAATCTATGGATTTATCGGCAGAAACGGTGCCGGCAAGACTACCTGTATGAGAATGATCGGTGGTCTGGCAAAGCCGACAAGCGGAGAGATATCCATGTTTGGATACGCTGGAAAGGATTTGTCAAAGGTACGCTCAAGAGTGGGCTGCCTGATTGAGGCACCGGGTGTATATCCAAACATGACGGCGAAGGAAAATATCGAGATGAAGTGCCGTCTCTTCGGCATCAGTAAAAAGGGCTATGCAGAGGGCATACTGGATAAGGTAGGTCTGTTAAATGTGGGAAAGAAAAAAACAAAGAATTTTTCACTTGGTATGAAGCAGAGGCTTGGAATCGGCATGGCGCTGGTTGGAGAGCCTGACCTTTTAGTGCTTGATGAGCCTATCAACGGACTTGATCCACAGGGAATTGCAGAGGTGCGTGATACGATTCAGAATCTGTGCGCACAGCAGGATATGACTGTGTTTATTTCAAGCCATATATTGGAGGAGCTTTCAAAGCTTGCCACAGATTACGGCATTATAAATAATGGAGCCCTGCTTCAGGAAATTACCAGAGAGGAGCTGCTTTCCAAGTGCAGTGAGAAGATTACACTTACAGTGGACAATCCAAATAAAGCAGTGCCTGTGCTCGATAAGATGGGCTTTGTGCACTACATGATAGTGGACAAAAATCATATAGATGTCTATGAGCGCCTGAATGATAGCGCCGCCTTAAATACAGCGCTGGTCACAGCAGGAGTTTCGGTGGCACAGCTAGCGGTCACAGGAATGGAGCTTGAGACATATTTCCTTAGTATCACAGGAGGTGCGACAAATGTTTAATGCGGTAAGAATGGATATTTACAGACTGATACATACAAAGTCAGCTTATGTTATACTGGTAATAGCTATGGCACTCGCAATAGCTATGAGCGGTATGACAGCTCTTGTCAGAAGCATGGCGGCAGAGAGCATCGTGGAAACAACTGATGAGGTCACTATGGTAAGTGAGTCAGACAGTGAGATAGCAGATGAATACGATACAGCATCAGTGGAATCGTCAAATGGACCAACGGCAACAGTCGGGCTTGAAGTGGACAACTCCGACAGGTCAGATGAGGTACCGACCATAGCAGATATGGTTGAAAGCGATATAGCGGGTCTTGACCTGGCACTTTTACTTGCAATATTTACGGTGCTCTTTTCAACAGCAGACCTAAACAGCGGCTATATAAAGAGCGTAGGCGGACAGGTGAAGTGCCGTGGAGTGCTGCTGTTTTCAAAGATGATAGCGCTTTCGGTATTTACACTTGTGGCTATGGCACTTGATGTGATTGTACAGTGTATCGCGACTCCGCTGTTTTTACATGGAGCAGAATTCGGAGATGCAGCAGACTTATTTAAGATGCTTGGCAGCCAGTATGTGGTCACACTTTTATTTGTATATTTTGTCATGGCAATGGCAATCATTATAAAAAACAATGTAATCAGCATGATTATCGCTGTGTGCATGTGTACAGGTATCTTTACACTGATTTTCAGTGGAATCAGTATACTTATTGAAAAAATCGGAGTAAAGAACTTTGATATAAATGATTATCTTATTGTTAATCAGATTTCTGAGCTTGACCTGAGTGCATCCGCAAAGACCGTAGGCGGTGCATTTGCGGTAGCCGCAGTGTGGGCAGTGGTGTCACTGATTGCAGTGTACGGTGTATTTAAACGCAGGGATATATAATGTGTTTTGAATGAGGAATAAAACATGATTTGGAAAATACTGACTGTAATACTTGCAGTTTCGGTAGCTGTCTTAATAGCTGTGCTCGTAAAAATAAGGGCACAGCTTCGTGACATTAACGAACAGCTTGATTTTTTATGCGAAAAGGATACAAATATGCTCCTTTTAACCGATACCAACATGGCTGATATCGGAAGGCTTAAGGAGCGTATAAACAGATTTTTAGAGCAATGGCACAGGCAGCGTGAGGCAGCAGCGAAAAAGGAGCAGATGATATCTGACACGTACACAAACCTGTCGCACGATATCCGCACTCCGCTTACCTCGTTGGATGGCTATTTTCAGCTGCTTAGGGATGAGACTGACAAGAGCGCGCAGGAGCATTATATAGATATCATCCAGGAGCGCATCACAAGCCTTAAGGATATGCTCGAGGAGCTTTTCATGTTCACAAAGCTTAAAAATGACAGCTTCAAGCTAGAGCTGTCTAATTGCTGTGTCAGCAGACTTTTAAAGCAGACAGTGTTTTCTTATTATGAGGAGTGGAAAAAGCAGGGCATTGAGCCGTCACTTGATATATGTGAGGATACGATATTTATCACTGCAAATGTGCAGGCGCTCAGGCGGGTGTTTCAGAATGTAATAAAAAATGCGTTGGTGCATGGGCAGAAGAGCATCTGCATACAGATGAGGCAACAGGATTCGTGCAATTGCAGGGCTTCAGATTACGAGCGTACTTCAAAAAATAGGATTGTCCATATTTTGGTTTCAAATGATGTAAAAAATCCTGATGATATAGACGTGGACAAGGTGTTTGAGCGCTTTTACAAAGCTGATGAAGCGAGGAGCATATCATCGAGCGGGCTTGGACTTTCGATTGCAAAGGAACTTGTGGAGAGAATGGGCGGGAGTATTGAAGCAAGGCTTGAGGGGAAGCGGTTTGTTGTGGAAATACAGTTTGAATGTGAATAGTTCACTTTTGTAATGTGATAAATAATGTTGACACACCTGAAACAAAATGATATACTGTCAAAGTGTTTGCGGGCATGGCGGAATTGGCAGACGCGCTAGATTTAGGTTCTAGTGGGAGACCGTGCAGGTTCAAGTCCTGTTGCCCGTACTGTTTACAAGGGTTTCAGAGGTTTTTATTACTTCTGAAATTCTTATTTTTTTATCATTTTTTCCTATACGAAAGGATACCACAATGCAGGCTTACAAGGATTTAGTAAAAGCACTTCCCGGCTTAAAAGAGGATATGCCACGCGCATTTTACATGCTCGCAGAACTCTTTGATTACGGTTCATTTGATATATGCAGAAGTGATGACAAATATATAATCCCATATATCATGAATGACGCGGTGGAATGCTATCTGACTGTGGAAAATGCAGTGTTAAAGGGCGATTATCATAGCGAGGAAGAAATTATTTCGGCATCGTTGGTTTTAGGAAGTGAAAAAGGTTATGGACTCATTCTTCACCAGCAGGACAATGTGATGACACTCTGGTTTGATAATTTGCATGTGCATGAAGCATGCTTTAAATACCATGAAATAGGACATTTCTGGGTAAAGGGACAGGAGCAGTGGCGCATGCTTGTATATATGGTAGGAACAATCGCGGACAAGTATATGTACATGGGAAAGGAATACTGCAACGAGACAGAATGCTTTATCCAGAGCCTTATTTACTTTGCACCGTTTCGCAGATGGACACCGGTACCCGGCGATTTGATGGAGTATCATTTTCCGGCCCGTGTAGAGGGAATAGACATTATGGAGGAGCTTTGCAGGGAGGTTTCGGACATTGATTATCTTAAGCTCATTGCACGCTACAGGGCAAATCCATGTGAGAAAACGGAAAAGCTTTTGAGCAGACATTTAGCCGATGCAAAAAGAGTACCGCTTTATCAGTATATTTATAAGCTTGTGATAAAGGCATCAAAGGATTATCCTGAGAGAAATTACGGAAATCAGATAAATGAACGCATAAAAGAAAAGCGTAAAGCGCTTGAAAAGGAGCTGCTTCAAAAGGGATACACCGGAAAATACCCTGTGTTTTCAAAGAAAAATACGACTGTGCGTGTAATGGAGGAACAGCCCTACGTCACAGCAATTCTAGAGTGGGATGATTACAAATACAAGCAGCAGCTTATGATTTCTGAGTGCAGTGCCAAAAAGTATGATGGAGTAAATGCGGGATTTTTTAAAGGAATAGGCAGACACGGACGCATTGTGCAGGTGTAGATACACATAAAACAAAAGCCACGGAGCAATCCGTGGCTTTCATAATACGCTTATTACAAGGATGGGCTTGAGAAGACTCGAACTTCCGACCTCACGCTTATCAGGCGTGCGCTCTAACCGGCTGAGCTACAAGCCCTTGTGTTTTTTCACAAAACGTATACTACAATATTTTTGGTGAGAAGTCAAGAGTTTTTTAGAGGTTTTCTCCATCTCCAAAAATGAAATTTTAAATTCCACCACCACATTTGGTGGTGGAATTTACTCCCGCACAGTAAAGGTTTACTCTTTCATATAAAAATGGTAAGGTTATCTTTCTTTCTGACAGCAGTAGAAAGAAG
>ENA-OQJE01000301-OQJE01000301.1-human-gut-metagenome-genome-assembly--contig:-NODE-301-length-9692-cov-2.699320_pt1 | contig 9692 bp, 9 predicted proteins | sample MGYA00242594_ERZ504760 | MGnify/ENA primary metagenome ERZ504760 (study PRJEB26092, sample SAMD00036358) | human gut metagenome | host: Homo sapiens | study: EMG produced TPA metagenomics assembly of the...
ATTGATATATACTTATACAGATTGGACAAAGACGGTAGTTCACTCTTTTTATAAGAATGTAGAACAGGAGGGAATTGAATTATGCCACTAAGTATAGAAGAAAAGAAATCTATTATTGCTTACCGTATTCAAAAGGCTGATAGCGTTTTTATTGAAGCTTCGGACAATGCTACCATGAATCATTGGAATTTGGTTGCAAATCGTTTGTATTATGCTGTCTTCCACATGGCTTCCGCATTATTGATAGATAAAGGTTTTACATCTAAGACCCATAGCGGTGTAATTTGTTTGTTGGGGCAGGAATTTGCAACTAAAGGGTTGTTGGACAAAGATGAGATGCGTTTGGTCTCTCGTTTACAGAATATGCGTCATGCCGGTGATTATGATGACATGTTCGATTGGGCTGAAGAAGATGTAAAAACCTCTTTTTAACCGAACTGAACTTTTAATCAAAAAGATGAAAAGTTTATTATCGTTGGTGGAATAGTATGTTTCATTTTGTTAATCTTACCCTTCTCCATAATATCGGATTGGCATGGGCCAATCGTTGAGAAATCGCTTAAATTATTAGCTCAAATGTTTTTTAGGCACTTTTCAGTGGCTAAAATCAAATATTTACAATTCAATCTTACGATACATCCCAAACCCCAGTGAATACAGGAGATAAGGACTATTGCCATAGGGGTTGGATACTTATAATATGACGGTTACCGTTCGTTACCTTTATTCTTTTCCGTTTGAAAGAAAGGAAGCACGGAAGAGCGTCTGGAGATAGCTCGCAAGCTGAAAGACAACGGCTTGTCCGTGGAATTTATCGTTCAGACTACCCAGCTTTCAGCTGAAGAGCTGGAAGGGTTGTAACATTTCATTCTGCTTTGGACAAAGGGCTTTAAATGATAAAAAAGATAATCCGGTTAAGATTTCTGAAATAGATATTTTGTTCCTTTGCATAAACGGTAAAAGCGAAAGATAATGGAAAAGCAGCAGTTGAAGAGATGCCCGATAGGGATACAGACTTTTTTGCCGGGAAGAAAGACCTTTTCAAAGGACTTGTTATCGAAAAGCAGGAAACCGAGTGGACGGAATATCCGGTGCTGCACTTTGATATGAGCCTGGCCAAACATTTGGACAAGGAGAAACTGAATGAGTATCTGGTCTGGCAGTTGCGGGAATATAATGGGAAATATGGCCTGACGAAAAACAATGATGCGGAGGTTAACGTCCAGTTGGCAGACTTGATAAAGCGTGCCTATGAGCAGACGGGCTGGCAGGTGGTAGTTCTCATTGACGAGTATGACGCGCTCTTACTGGATGTGTTGCATGAGGAAGAGAATCTCCCCGTACTTCGTAATGTGATGCATAATTTTTACAGCCCGCTGAAGGGGTGCGACCCTTATCTGCGCTTTGTTTTCTTGACCGGTGTCACCAAGTTCGCGCAGCTCAGCATGTCCGGCACTTTGAACAATATCTCGAATGTCAGTATGTTGAAACCATACGCTGCCATTTGTGGCATCACTCAGGGAGAAATGCTGGAGCAGATGCATGAATATATAGAACGGCTTGCCGTTGCGCAGGAAATGACTGAAGAGGAAACGCTGCGGAAGCTGAAAGAGAAATATGACGGCTATCATTTCACTTGGCCTTCGCCTGATATTTATAACCCGTTCAGCCTACTGAATGCCTTAGAAAGAAGAAGGATAGACAATTACTGGTTTGGCAGCGGTATGCCCACCTATCTGATAGAGATGCTGCGCAAGTTCAAGGTGTCTCCGTCTGCTATCGGAATGAAGAAGGCGCTTTCAACCAGTTTTGATGCCCCTACCGAGCGTATGACAACTATCGTGCCTCTGCTTTATCAGAGCGGTTATATTACAATTAAAAACTATGATAAGTTGACTCAACTATATACACTGGATATCCCGAACGGTGAAATTAGGGTGGGGTTGATGTAAAGCCTTTTGCCTAACTATTCCTTTCCACCGTCCCGTATTGTGATAATACGAATTATGAGGGGCATTATCAGCAACTATTCTACATCATCTTTTCTTTGTTCGGGATGTATGTGGATGTGGAAGTCCGTACCCCGAAAGGGCGTGTGGACGTGGTGATGCGTACTATCCACACTTTGTATGTCATTGAATTCGAAGCTGGACAAAAGTGCTGATTCCGCTTTAGCCCAAATAAATCTGAAGAACTATCCCGAACGCTTTGTTCTTTGCGGACTTCCCGTAGTGAAGGTGGGGATAAACTTTGACTCGGAAAGTCACACTTTGAGTGATTGGATTATAGAGGGATAGACAATAATAGGTCCTGTCTGAATTCGGTGGAGGAACAGTTCATAACCGCCGATAAAATAAATTTATAAAGATAGAATATTTACTATAGGCTGTATGCGATAACGTATGCGGCCTTCCTTGTTTTTGTTGTCGGTAGCGACTGGCATCCGTATAATGTATTGCAAGAACGATTGTCTTCGTGACTACCAGCAGGAGATGAGGCTCAGGCTCTTTGAAGAGTGGGAGCTTCACCGGAGTGTGATGGTACAGATGCCTACAGGCACGGGAAAGACACACCTGCTGGCTGCCATAGTGAGGGAGTTCTTGTGTGGTTCCGGTAGCCGGGTATGGATTGTGGCGCATCGTCGGGAACTGGTGGAGCAGATAGAGGAGACGGTCTCCCGTTATGGAATGGGGAGGGAGGACGGAAGTGTGAGGGTGATGTCCATCCAGTGGTTGTCACGAAACCGGAAGATTGTGAACGGACAGCCGGATTTGATTGTTATTGACGAGGCACATCATGCCCTGGCAGAAACTTATCGGGAGCTTTGGAAGAGTTATCCGGAGGCGAGGAAATTGGGTATGACCGCTACCCCCTGTCGGCTGAACCGCAAGGGATTCACGGATTTGTTTGATACCCTGATTACCTCATGGAGTATTGCGGAATTTATCGGGAGGGGCTGGTTGTCGTCCTTTGACTATGTGTCCATCTGTGCGAACAGCAGGGAACAGCGGCTGATTGACTCGTTGAAGAAACGGGGTGCGGACGGGGATTATCAGGTAAAGGAAATGAATGCGGTGTTAAATCGGGAAACCGGCATTAGACAATTGTACGAGAGTAGTCCGAAGATATGCTGCCGGGAAGAAAGGAATTGTCTATGCCGTAAGTATTGCACACGCCCGACAGATTGCAGCCTATTACAGCTTACATGGTGTGGAGTCTGTTGCTATTGACAGCAAGACTCCCGCTTTGGAACGTGGAAGACTGGTAGAGGATTTCAGGCGGGGAAAGATCAGCGTGTTGGTCAATGTGGATATTTTTTCTGAAGGGTTTGACTGTCCCGATGTGGAGTTCGTGCAGCTGGCACGTCCCACGCTTTCGTTGGCGAAATACCTGCAACAGGTGGGCCGGGGGCTGCGGAAGTCGGATAATAAGGAATCATGTGTGCTGATAGATAATGTGGGATTGCACCGGATATTCGGTCTGCCTGTCCGTGACCGTGACTGGGAGGCGATGTTCGAAGGACGGATGGCGGGAAATGCTCAGCCCCGGACACGGATGGAGAACAACGGGCTGTCTGTGTCTTGCTCTCTATCGGAAGATAGCAAACGGAATGAAGGACTGGAAATTGTGATGACACACGCCCGTCTGCTGGATGCTGTTCGGAACGGGGATTTGATTTGTTTGGGAGGAGGTGGTCCGGTCGGTGAGGAACAATGGACTGTTTTGAAAGCCTTTCATGACCGGCAGAGTGGTTTGTGGGGCTTGAGGTGCGGGAACAAAATCACAGTGATTCCTCAATACCGGGAAGTATTTGATATTTGTGCAAACCGGGCTGCTGTCCGTTTTAAAGATGGCCGGACAGGAGTGGTGGATGAGTCCGGAGTCCCCATGGTGGTGACAGGCTGTTGCCGGAGATTGAGATTCCTGAAGGGAGAACTTCTTTCTGTCACCAAAGAGGATGGGAGTGACTGTTACACTGATTTGAAGACAAACAGAACTTATCAGGAGAGGCCGGTGGTTTTTTCATACGGCGGCATAGAGCTGCTGCGGGTGGGGGAGACTTTCCATAGCCGCACGCGGAAGGCGTATACCTCTATGCATGGTTTGCACAAAGACAGTCTTTGTTTTTATGGTTTCTACTTGAAGATACCGGATTACCGTGTTCCGAAGTCTTGCCGGCTAGTTGATCCTGTGTGGTCTGCTATATTTGATGTCTTCGCCTGCGTGCTGGAAGGGGATGATGAAGAGGTGTACTGGTGTTGTGGTTGTTTGGCGGACCGGAGCATTGTGGTGATGGACGGGGAAGGAAGCTATTATCATGTGGAGAAAGGAAAGGGGAAGCGGTATATAGCTTGTAATGCTCCTAAGGCGGGCGAAGCGGATTTTTGCCTCCGTGGTGGAAGGTCTGAGGAAGGAAGCCGGGCGGCGTGCGGAGAGCGTACAGCGGGAACGGCAACAGAATGAGGAAGAGAAAAGGCGGAAGAGGCTGGAGGAAATAAAAGATGTCCTTCCTTTCCGGATGGGGATGAAGTGGGGGCTGAAATGGGGAGATCGTATCGTAGTGCCTCCTTGTTACCGGAATATCTGTATTCCTGTAGGCGGTTATTGTGCTTTTGAAGGGAATGCCTGCCAGTGGGGGGTGATGGCGCTGGATGGAAAAGTGGTGGTGGAGGCCAGATATCAGAAGGTGGAGATAGAAAAGGATGGAACGGTGCATCTGACCATCATTCCGGGTAAGGTAAAGACCATCAAACTTTGACGGATATTGAATTGTTTGGGTATGGAGTGGGTAAATTTCAGTATATCACGGGTATTTGATGAGGAGAGCAATTAGTGTAAAATAGTTTTTACGCCTTGATGTTATAATCTTTACATAAAAGAAAACAATTCTACCGTTGAAGCTCTTACGTGGGATACCGCTTTCAAGAACATAAACGAACCAAGCGGATGGGCCATGAAAGGGATACATGAAGAAGCCTACCAATAAATCCGGCATCAATTGACATAACAAAATCGGATAACTGAAAAATTATCCGCTTTTAGTTTCTTTATTTCGAAAGAAAGATATATATTTGCAACGCTTTTTCAGAAAAGCACCCGATATTGCAGAAAAAACAGTTGCCGAAATGGCTCAGTTGGTAGAGCAATTCATTCGTAATGAATAGGTCCCGGGTTCGAGTCCCGGTTTCGGCTCAAGAAGCGGTAGAATACCGCTTCTTTTTATTTTATATAGTTCTCTTTTTCCATATAATAAAGCCCTTCTCCACGGTCACCATTCTCTAAATCAGTTAACTCTACTTTAAATATTCGGTAGGGGAGAATATTTTTCTGGTGTCTGGGCATATCCACGGTCAGCAGATAGGCATTGCCGTATTCGGTAGCATCGAAGTACTCTTTTATCTCTTGTTTCATCAGAACAGGTACTTCTTCTCCATCTATCCAAACGATAGCTTTTAGTTTGTCAGCCGATGGTGCCAGCAAAACGCCTTTGGCTTGTTTGCTTAAACCTGTTTGCTCAATCTTGCTAAGATCCTGTGCATGTACAAGTGAGGATTTTTCTTCTTTTTGCCATTGCAGGGTACGGGTCAGACTCATGGGGCGAACATATATCTGATAGGTGGGCATGCCTCCAGGGATGTGGAAAATACGTAGTCCATAGACTTCCATACGATGATAGCGAATGTTGAGAGTGGTATCACGATCGGCAATGAAATTCCATGCCCAAAATTCGAGACGTTGGTCTTTTTCCGCTAGTCCGGGTTTTACGGTATGTGGGTAGGTAGACATATTGATAGCTCCCATACTTTGATACTTTCCTTTAGGAATACGGGTGGTGTAGTATCCGTTTTTGTCAGTGATGGCTTGTTTAATGTCATCAAAAGAGGGGCTCTGCCAAAAGATGGAACAACTGTCAATGGGTTGTCCGTTATAATCTGTTACTTGTCCGCGTATGGTTACTGAATCCCGTTGTTGTGCATATCCAGCAGAATAAAGAAAAAATAGGATAAAAAGGAGAATCAATTTAGGAATAAAAGGTGTTTTCATTATTTTATCTGTTAATTGTGTTTTTAATGTGTATCTTTTTCACTTCTCACCACTTCCCATCCTTTGAACTGTATCAGGACTTTATGTAACGTGGTTCCTTGAGCCAGATACAGCACTTTTCTTCAAAATTATCATAATAATAAGAAGCGTAATCCTTTATAAACAGGTAGAGGACAACATTGCAATAAGTCTCAAAACATTTTTCCAGTCTTTCCAATGAAACCCCTGCCTTTGAGAAATCAAAATAAATCACCTGGAAACGGTTGCGCTGGTCGGTGGAATTCTTACCAATCCATAGTCCGCTGAATAACTTTCGAAACGGTCTTTTTGCAAAATGTCATAGTAGGCTTTCATTATGCTTAGGAAAAGGCTTTTTCCGAAACGGCGCGGACGTATCATAAAGATATAGCTGGCTGTATCTTCAATCAGGGGCAAATACATGGTCTTGTCCACATAATAATAATTTTCAGTCCGCATCCGCACAAAGTCCGAGATGCCGTAAGGGATTTGAGGCGCTTTCTTTGTTTCCATCTTTCTTCTTCTCTTTTTTATAGCTATACAAAGTTACACCATTTTTTTCTGATACCCAGCATGGAAAGGGCTGTTTTTTCCACTCTATTTCGAAAACGTTGACAAAAGCACCGCGCAGCCTTCCTCTTTTCGGAGGCAAGGCTGCGCAAAAGTTCGGGGTGCAAAGCATCTCTTCATTTAATGAATGCTGTAAGAGAAGCGTTAAAGATATGCATGAATTTGTCGGAATCGAATTCACGTTGCCATATTATGAATCGTATGCTTCTTCGTGCACTCCCTTCACGGCCCGTCCGCTTGGTTCGTTCATGTTCTTGAAGGCGGCGTCCCATGCAAGGGCCTCGGCGGTAGAACATGCCACACTGGGCACGCTTGGCACGCTGCGGGCTGCGCTTTCACTGGGAAAGTGCTCCTGGAAGATGCTGCGATAGTAATATTCTTCCTTGTTTTGCGGTGTATTGATAGGAAACCGTTCGGCTGCGTGCGCCATTTGCTCGTCACTGATGGCTTCGGCGGTAAGGGCTTTCAGTGTATCAATCCAACTATAGCCCACGCCGTCGCTGAACTGCTCTTTCTGTCGCCATGCTACACTGTCGGGCAACATGTCTGCAAAGGCTTTGCGAACGACTTTCTTTTCAATGGTGTTTCCGGGGCACATCTTTGCTTCGGGATTGAGGCGCATGGCTATGTCCAGAAATTCTTTGTCCAGGAAAGGCACTCGGCCTTCCACTCCCCACGCTGCGAGGGATTTATTGGCACGGAGGCAGTCATAGAGGTGGAGCTTGCCTAGTTTACGCACGGTCTCTTCATGAAAGGCTTGGGCTGTAGGAGCTTTGTGGAAATAGAGATAGCCGCCGAACACTTCATCAGCCCCTTCGCCACTCAGCACCATTTTGATTCCCATGCTTTTAATGACGCGTGCCAGCAAATACATCGGGGTAGAGGCGCGAACGGTGGTGACATCGTAAGTCTCGATGTAGTAAATGACGTCGCGGATAGCGTCCAATCCTTCTTGGATGGTATAGTGGATTTCATGATGCACGGTTCCGATAAAGCGGGCCACTTCGCGGGCTTTTATCAGGTCGGGCGCACCTTCCAGACCGATGGCAAAGGAATGGAGCTGAGGCCACCAGGCATCTTTTTTATGTCGGTTTCTACCCGTTTGCCTGCATATTTCTTGGCAATGGCAGAGATGACGGAACTGTCCAGACCTCCGGAAAGAAGTACGCCGTAGGGCACATCACTCATCAGTTGGCGTTTAACGGCCTCTTCCAGCCCGTTGTGTATGTCCTGGGAATAGGCATTGTTGTTTTTCACGGCTTCGTATTCAAACCAGTCGCGGACGTACCAACGGGTCATCTTGCTTTCTTTTCCCCAATAGTAATGGCCGGGAAGGAAGGGCTCGTATTCATCACAGAACCCTTCGAGGGCTTTCAACTCGCTGGCGCAGTATATTTTGCCGTCCTTATCCTTACCTATATATAAAGGTATGACTCCGATGGGGTCGCGGGCGATAAGAAAATCATCTTTCTCCTCATCATAGAGGGCGAAGGCGAAGATGCCGTTCAGGTCTTCGAGAAAGTGAATACCTTTGTCACGGTAAAGGGCAAGGATGACTTCGCAGTCGCTTCCAGTTTGGAAATCATACTTTCCGGCGTACTTTGTACGGATATCCCGATGGTTGTAGATTTCTCCGTTCACGGCAAGGATTTGTTTCCGGTCGGGGCTGTATAGGGGCTGCCCTCCACTTTGAGGGTCTACGATGGAGAGGCGTTCATGGGCCAGGATGGCAGAGCTGCCTACATAGATGCCGTTCCAGTCCGGCCCGCGGTGGCGGAGTCTTTTGTGACTATTTTCAATGCTTTCTGACGCAGTTCTTGCGTTTGTTGCTTTATCTTGAATATTCCTACGATTCCACACATAATTGTATTTGTTGCTTTATTTATTGAGATAACTGTCTATGTCCGTTGCCGCTTTCCGTCCGCTGGCAATGGCGCGTACCACCAGGCTGGCTCCGCTTGCTGCATCGCCGGCTACGAATACGCTTTCGGCGAATTGGGGATGTTCGGGCTTTAGGAATCCCATTGCCAGAAGAACCAGGTCGGCTTCAATCACTTCCACCTTTCCGGTGGGCTTCATGACAGGGCGGCCGCCGTCGGGACCGGGAGTCCATTCCACCGGTTCCACTTCCACACCGCACACTTTACCGTTTTTGCCTAAAAACTTACGGGTGGCGAGAGACCATAGGCGGCTGCACCCTTCTTCGTGAGAAGAGGTGGTTTTCAGTACGACGGGGAATTGGGGCCATGGAGTGGCAGGATTCTGTCCTACGGGCGGCTGGGGCATGATTTCTATTTGGGTGACGCTTAGGGCACCTTGCCGGTTGCTGGTCCCTATGCAGTCGCTGCCGGTATCCCCTCCGCCGATGACCAGTACTTTTTTCCCTTTGGCAGTAACCAGTTGTTCTTTCGGGAACGTCATGCCGGCAAGGATACGGTTTTGTTGCGCCAGCATGTCCAGTGCCGGGTGGATGCCTTTCAGTTCGCGTCCGGGGACAGGGAGGTCACGCGCGGTCGGAGTTCCGGTACAAATGCAGTAGGCATCAAAACCTTCGGGGAGTTGCCGCACATCCACATCGTTGTTCATTTTGAAGTGGATGCCTTCTTCTTCCATCACCCGGATACGGCGGTCGATGATGGGCTTGTGCAGCTTGAAGTTGGGGATGCCGTAACGTAGCAGGCCGCCGGGAGCCTCATTTTTGTCGAAGACGGTTACTGTGTACCCTTTTCCGTTGAGTTGGTTGGCAGTAGCCAGTCCTGCAGGCCCGGCGCCGATAATGGCTACTTTCCGTCCGTTGCGTTCAATGTGCCGGGGGCTGATATAACCTTCGCGGAAGGCTGCTTCGGCAATGGCCGCTTCATTCTCGCGGATGGTGACGGGGGAGTCCATGCTCAGTTTCAGCACACAGCTCTTCTCGCAGAGGGCGGGACAGATACGGCCTGTGAATTCAGGAAAATCGTTGGTTTCGTTCAATATCTTGTAGGCTTCTTCCCATTTACCTTTGTAGAGGGCGTCCTGAAATTCGGGTTGCTTGTTGCCCAACGGACAAGCCCAGTGGC
>ENA-OQJE01000303-OQJE01000303.1-human-gut-metagenome-genome-assembly--contig:-NODE-303-length-9662-cov-4.146408_pt1 | contig 9662 bp, 8 predicted proteins | sample MGYA00242594_ERZ504760 | MGnify/ENA primary metagenome ERZ504760 (study PRJEB26092, sample SAMD00036358) | human gut metagenome | host: Homo sapiens | study: EMG produced TPA metagenomics assembly of the...
TTCTTTGTAGGATCCGCATAATAGGATATAGCCTGATAATCTATTTCAGGGATAGTGAGGTGTGCCCATGCAGGCATCTCCATTGTCAGCCAGTAGCGGTATGCTTTCAGGCGAAACTCCAGTAACCACTCCGGCTCGTTTTTCTTTGCAGAAATCAAGCGGATAACATCCTCATTCAATCCCCTTTCTATAATATCTGTGTGAACTTCTGTGGTGAAGCCATATTTGTACTTCTCCTGCGTCAGTTCTTTCACATATTTATTGGGTTCTTCTTGCATATCTATCTTATATTTCTATTAATTGTTCTGTTACATTCTTAAATACCGGAAAAAGATACCGGACAAGTCCTCATAGGATAATATAACACTGATTCCTTCTTTTTTGTTGTCACTAATCAGCTCATTGTTCGGGTCTATATATTCTATCACATGAATAGCTAACCCTATCAGTATCATATACTTCAATGCTCCCAATCCGCTGCCTAACCAACGGTTCAGCCATCCCAGGTGCACAGCATCCAATGCTTTTGTCAACAAAGAGGCGACGAACGCAAAACCTAAAGGTACAGCTACCCAGATCAATATAAAAGCTAAGACCTGTGCTACAGTCGTCGAAGTACCTAAAACCGGTGCCAACCTTTCAGCAACAATGCCAAACAAGGCACGAGCCATCAGCAGCAATCCGGCTATCAACCCTACAATAGACGCCATCTGCTTCACAAATCCCTTCATTAATCCCATAATGACACCCACACCAATCATAGCCAATATAATAATATCTATTGTCGCCATCTTTATCGTTATTACAAAAAGCAGTAATGCCATTCTGAACAAAGCGAAGAATCTGCCAGCCCACGCGCTGGGCGAGGTGCCAGATCCTTCGCTATGCTCAGGATGACATTACCATCTATATTCTCAGACTTCAGTATATTACAAAGTCTGTTTAACCTCTACTTCTTCGTAAGCTTCAATAATATCACCGACCTTGATATCGTTACAGTTTGTCAGACTGATACCACATTCAAAGTTAGTACCTACTTCTTTCACATCATCCTTGAAACGCTTCAAAGCATTGATAGCACCGGTAAAGACTACAATACCATCACGAATCAAGCGTGCCTTATCAGAACGTTTCACCTTACCTGTCTTCACCATAGCACCGGCAACCAAACCGACCTTGGTAATATTGAAGACTTCACGCACCTCGATGGTTGCAGTAATCTGTTCCTTCAAAGTAGGTGCCAGCATACCTTCCATAGCAGCCTTCACTTCTTCAATCGCATCATAGATAACAGAATATTTGCGGATATCCACACCCTCCTGCTCAGCCAGTTTGCCGGCAGAACTTGAAGGACGAACCTGGAAACCTACAATAATCGCATCTGATGCAGCAGCCAAAGTCACATCCGACTCGGAAATCTGACCGACACCTTTGTGGATCACATTAACCTGTACCTGTTCTGTAGACAGTTTTATCAATGAATCGCTCAACGCTTCGACAGAACCGTCCACGTCACCTTTAACAATCACATTCAGCTCATGGAAATCACCCAAAGCCAAACGACGGCCCACTTCATCCAATGTCAGCAGTTTCTGAGTACGCAAGCCCTGCTCACGCTGCAACTGTTCACGTTTGTTGGCAATGTCACGAGCCTCTTGTTCCGTATCAATCACATGGAAAGTATCACCTGCCGCAGGAGCACCGTTCAGCCCCAGAATCAATACCGGTTCGGAAGGACCGGCCTCCTTGATGCGCTGGTTACGTTCATTAAACATAGCTTTCACCTTACCATAACTAGTACCAGCCAAGACTATATCGCCCATTTTCAGCGTACCGTTTGCCACCAACATAGTAGCCACATAACCGCGTCCCTTGTCCAACGACGATTCAATGATAGAACCGGTTGCCTTGCGGTCGGGATTAGCCTTCAAATCCAACATTTCAGCTTCCAGCAATACTTTTTCCAACAAATCATGTACACCTGTACCTTTCTTTGCCGAAATATCTTGCGACTGATACTTACCACCCCACTCTTCCACCAGGAAGTTCATGGCAGCCAGTTCTTCCTTAATCTTATCCGGATTGGCGTGCGGCTTATCCACCTTATTAATAGCAAATACGATAGGCACACCGGCAGCCATAGCATGATTAATCGCCTCTTTGGTCTGCGGCATCACATTATCATCGGCAGCTACAATAATAATAGCAATATCCGTCACTTTCGCACCACGGGCACGCATAGCGGTAAATGCCTCGTGACCCGGAGTATCCAAGAATGTAATATGACGTCCGTCTTCCAATTTCACATTGTAAGCACCGATATGCTGGGTGATACCCCCTGCCTCACCGGCAATTACATTTGCTTTACGAATATAGTCCAGTAATGAAGTCTTACCATGGTCAACATGTCCCATTACTGTCACAATCGGAGCACGCGGCTGCAAATCTTCTTCGTTATCTTCCTCTTCTGTAATAGCCTGTGCTACCTCAGCACTTACATATTCTGTCTTGTATCCGAATTCTTCTGCTACCAAGTTAATTGTCTCGGCATCCAGACGCTGATTGATAGAAACCATGATACCGATACTCATACAAGTAGCAATAACCTGAGTAACAGGGATATCCATCATACTTGCCAATTCGTTCGCAGTAACGAACTCGGTCAGTTTCAATATTTTGCTATCTTCCTGTTCCATCTCCTCCTGTTCCATCAGGCGGTTCTGAACATTTTCACGTTTCTCCTTACGATACTTGGCAGCCTTGTTCTTAGTCTTGTTAGTCAGACGTGCCAATGTTTCCTTAACCTGCTTTGCCACATCTTCATCACTAACTTCCGCTTTTACAACAGGTTTCTTGAAACGGTCTTTATTAAATTTGCCTCCACCCTGATTGTTATTACTATTAGGTTTGGAGTTATTGTTCCTATTCGGTCTGTTAGCGTTATCGTTACGTTGGTTATTATTAGATGCTCCTCCAACATTCGTTGTACCGGCAGCATTTATATCCACACGTTCCTTATTTATTCTATTGCGCTTTTTCTTCTTTGCGGCATCATCGTTAACCAAGTTTTTAGAAATCTTATCGTCTCCCTTACGGATCTCTTTGATAATAGCATCCTTCATCAGTTTACGCTGTTCCTGACGCTGCTTATCTTTCTCTTCTCTCTCTTTCCGTTTTTCTTCCTTCGATTTCTTTTTCGGACGGGTAGACTGATTCAATGCAGCCAGATCAATCTGACCTACTACATTAATTTTCGATTTAAATTCAGTAGGACGAATTTTAAATACATCGTCTTCTTCTTTTTCCTGAACGGGTGCTGCTTCGGGTGTTTCTTTTTCCATCTCTTTCACCTGGGGTGTCTTTTCTTCCGTCTTTTCAATTTTAGGCTCTTTCTTCTCTTCCAAAACTGGAGCAGGAGCAGGTTGAGGAGTCGATTCCGGTTTCTTTTCCTCTACCACCACAGGCTTCGGCGTTTCCTTCTGGGGCTGGGGAGTTTCCTTCCTCTCAACCACCTTTTCCACCACGGGTTCTGCTTTCGGAGTTTGTTCAATAACTTTCGCAGCTGGTTCTACAACCTTTGACGCAGTTTTCTTGTTCAAATTGTCCAGATCTATTTTACCCACTTGCTTCAGTTTGGGGCGTGCCTCTTCAGGAATAACAGTTTTCACCACCTCTTCTTTCTCTTTCTTAGATTCAAAACCTTCGATAGAGATAGAAGCTTTGTTGCGATCCTTATTCTGTCTTTCCTGACTAAATTTTTCAGACTCTATTTTTAAATTTTTATCTGTGCTGAACTCTTTCACAAGTACAGCATATTGTTCTTCGGTAATTTTCGCATTAGGACTAGCCTCAATGGTATAGCCCTTCTTCTGCAAGAATTCAACTACCGTCGTTATTCCTACATTTAAATCTCTTGTTACTTTGTTCAGTCTAATCGTCATACTCGTTTTTTAATTATTAACTACGAGCCGGGACTGAAGAGTTACTCTTCAAATTCAGCTCTTAAAACTCTCAACACGTCATCAACCGTGTTTTCTTCCAGGTCCGCTTTTTCTATCAACATCTCGCGCGGAGCATTCAGTACAGCCTTAGCTGTATCCAATCCAATATTCTTGATGGCTGTGATAACCCACTCATCAATTTCATCCTTGAATTCATCAAGGTAGATATCCTCATCCATCGCGCTCTCATCCAATTCGCGGTACACATCAATCGTATATTCGGTAAGCATACTAGCGAGTTTGATATTCATTCCCCCCTTACCGATTGCCAAAGACACTTCTTCCGGTTTCAGATATACTTCTGCTTTTTTCTCCTCTTCGTGCAGCACAATAGAAGAAATCTTAGCCGGACTCAACGCACGCTGAATGAACAACTGAATGTTAGAAGTATAGTTGATCACGTCGATATTTTCATTACGCAACTCGCGCACAATACCGTGAATACGTGATCCTTTTACACCTACGCAGGCACCTACCGGGTCTATACGGTCGTCATACGACTCAACAGCTATCTTAGCACGTTCTCCGGGAATGCGCGCAATCTTCTTGATAGTGATCAACCCGTCATTGATTTCGGGTACTTCCATTTCAAACAGGCGTTGCAAGAACACAGGTGAAGTACGGCTCAGAATAATCTTCGGATTATTATTTTTATTATCTACGCGGGCCACTACGGCACGGGCAGTTTCGCCTTTACGGTAGAAGTCACTCGGAATCTGTTCAGTCTTGGGCAAAAGCAGTTCGTTACCTTCATCATCCAGCAACAACATTTCTTTCTTCCATATCTGATAAACTTCCGCACTGATTACAGTACCCACCCTATCAATATATTTATTATACAAGCTATCTTTCTCCAGTTCTAAAATCTTCGATGCCAGTGTCTGACGCAAGTTCAGAATGGCACGGCGGCCAAACTTGGCAAAGATTACTTCATCGGTCACTTCCTCACCCACCTCATAAGAAGCATCAATTTTCTGTGCCTCGGTCAATGAGATCTGCATATTGGGATTCGTCAAATCCTCATCTGCTACAACTTCACGGTTACGCCATATTTCGAAATCTCCCTTGTCAGGATTCACAATAACGTCGTAATTTTCATCAGTGCCAAACATTTTCGCGATCACACTACGGAAAGACTCTTCGAGTACACTCACCATAGTTGTTCTATCAATATTCTTTAATTCCTTAAATTCCGAAAATGTATCAATCAAGCTGATTGTTTCTTCTTTTTTGGCCATAATTATTTAAAACTAATTAAGTATTTAGTGTATTTTATCTCATCATACGCAAAAGTAATATCCTCCTCTACCAGTTTGGGGCGTTTGGCTCCTTCCGGTTTCACTTTCTTTTCAATGGTTACGGTAAAGTTCTCTTCATTTGCATCCTTCAATACACCTTCCAGCTTCTTTCCCTCTTTAGTCAGGATTTCCACCTCCTTACCAATGTGTATCAAGTACTGTTGCAATACCTTGAAAGGTTGTCCTATACCGGCCGAACCCACTTCCAGTTCATAATCCTCTTCTTCACGGTCCAGTTTAGACTCAATATAGCGGCTAAGTTCTACACAATCGTCAATCCATACTCCCTCGGCATGGTCAATTTCTACCACAATTTTGTCATCCGGGCTCACCGTGACATCTACCAAAAAGTAATCTTTACCTTCCAGCCACTCGTCAACAATCCGGGTTACTACATTTTTATCTATCATTTATTCACTATTAAGAACAAAAAAAGGGCTTAATCAAGCCCCACCATTCATCCATTTCGGTGCAAAGATACAAATTATCTACCAGTGCTACAAAATATTCTATTAAAAAATTGTAGTTTTGCAGAAACTTATAACACTATGGATAAAAACAGTTTAAATACGAACAAGCAATTCATGATAGGTAACGGTATGCTGGCTTTTGGAGTCTTTGCCGTTATTATCATTTTTTTGTATATGTCCTTCCGTTTCCAACGCAAGGCTGACAAAGTACAGACTTATGAAGGAGTCTACAACATAGAACTAACTAATAGTTTTGCCGGAGATAGTATAGCGGTATATCTAAATGACAGTCTGCTGCTGGACCAAACCATGCCCGACGCCAACCTGAAAGTGGAAATAAAGCGCTTTGCCGAAGATAATGTACTGATGGTCGTAGATAACAAAACAGACAAGACCACACCTTTCAACCTGAATCCGGAAGGTAGCCGGGTAGAGGTTAAAAAGAGTGGAGATGTGATTTATATCTTGGAAAGAGAAGCCGATTCCCTTTTGGAATAAAGGGAAACAGCGACAAAGCCGGTCAATACGATAAAAACTCCTACCAAAGCCGGATACCGATAACCCAATCCGGCATCTATGGGTAGCCCACCGGCATAGGCACCAATGGCATTGCCCAAATTAAAAGCGACTTGCACACAGGCCGCTCCCATCATTTCTCCTCCGCGTGAATTTTGGAGTAACAATAATTGTTGTGGAGCCGAAACAGCAAATAATCCTGCCGTACATACACACATCAATATCACTGCCAGCCAAGAGATAGAAGCTGCAAAGAAAATGGCAAGCAAACCGGAGGCCATAATAATCTGTGTATATTTCACCACACGGGCTGCTCCATACTGATCAGAAAACTTTCCACCCATCAAGTTTCCTACAGTCATGCTAAGACCTGCCAGCACCATAATGAAAGTCATACTGTTCTCACTGAAACCTGCCACATGTGTCATCAAAGGAGTAACATAACTATACCAACAAAAGATACCTCCATTCCCAAACATAGTCGTAAATATCAACAACCATGGAGCTAGATTCTTCAAAAAACGGAACTGTCCTTTCAAACCTGTATCCGGCAAAGCAGGCAGTGAAGGAACCCATTTCCAAATATAGAACAAGGTAATCAGTCCCCATACTCCATTAAAGAGAAAAGGAATACGCCAGGACATTATATTACTCATGAACGTACCCAAAGGTACACCAAAAAGATTGGCAATCGTCATACCCGACACCATCAATGCCACTGCCTGCGAACTTTTCCTTTATCAGCCACTCTTTCCGCCACAATGGAACCAACCCCAAAGAAGGCGCCATGAGGCAATCCGGAAATAAAACGCATCATCAACATCATCCAATAATTCACTGAAACGGCAGCACACAAATTACCACAAATATAAATAACCATCAAGCCTAACAGAATATGTTTCAGCGGACGGGTACGAGCCACCAAAACCATCCCCGGTGCTCCTACGCACACACCTAGTGCATAAGCCGAAATAAAATGTCCTGCTTGCGGAATACTTATATGCAAGTCCTTCGCTACATCGGGCAAAATGCCCATCATTACAAACTCGGCAATGCCCAATCCTAATGTGCCGAACGCCAAAGCCGTCAAACTCTTCTTCATACCTGAATAAAAACAATCCATTAATTAAAAAACGTACAAAAATAATTGTTATGTTTTCAGATATAAGTGTTTTTAGCACACTTTTATAAGAAAAGGAATGATTACTTGCTTTATGTCAATTTATTGTTGCCACATGCAAAAGAGGTCAAACATTTTAGCTTCATGTTCAGAAGTTAAAAAGACAAACAAACTTCTCTACAAAGCCATGCTTACTAATCAACATTCACACTAAACAAACCTTTGCTTCCTGCTCCATTATCAACATCCCGTAAACTCTGATTGATTTTACATTCAGCACTTTTCAGCTTAGTACTTTTATACGAAAACAAGCCTTTGCTTCCTGCTCCGCTAGCGACAGCATTTGAACTTTTCGTTATTATACACTTATCACTCAATTCATAACCGTGATCCAGCTGAGTGCTTTCACCCACCCGAACATCTACAAATTCTTGTGTTTTCATAATTATAAACATTTAGTATATTGAGATAATTCTTTGTCTAAATAACACAAAATAAATTCGTTTCTCGCTTGCAATATTTCTGCAAAACTGTTTTTCACTATATTCACGTTCGGTAAAGCGATCTTATCAAGATACTTATAATGAATATCATCTGCACAGGATATAATGTAACCATCATGAGTAACGACCAATTCATTAAGGAATGGAATGCTGAGTAAAGGATAACTAAACTCCAACACCTTATTCCCCCTCTGATATTTCATTTTATTGCCTCTGTATATATATTCCTCTATTTTTCCGGTTAATATATTTTCTTTCAAAAACAGTTCATACGCCATTGCTTTCGTCATACAAATCCTTATATCAATAGCATCCGAACTGTTATCATTATTCATAAAATCAAGACAGAGCGAAACAAAACCAAGCAAGGATTCACACGACAAACTTTTCAATGGTTTCATTTCAAATGGTGAATAATACATGATAGGAGCAAAATTAAATTTATCAACTCCTAATTTCCAATATGCAAGCAACATGGATAATAAATCAGCTCCATTATCATCAAAAATAGTAGAAGTAATGTTTATTTTATCTCGATGCTCCACATTTTCAATCAACTCATAAACCGTATTGTATCCGTTCTCACCCCTTATCAAATCATTGTATTTTCCAGAGCCCTCAAGACTAATTTCAAGGTATGAGATGTTGGTTGCAAGAACTTCGTCATACCCCTGAATATCCATACTCATTCCATTTGAAACAACTCCATAAAATATTTTCCTATCTTCTTTATACTCTGCTAAAAGATTCAGGATATCAAAGATTCTATTATCCAAAAAAGATTCTTTACCCGAAAAATGAAAATGTTTCATACCCATTCCAATAGCTTCATCAAGAAAACTTCTCCATCTTGCCAAAGAAACCGACTCTGATATGGGCCGGGCATCTCCAAAATAACAATGTCTACATTTCAGATTACATTTATTACTGACGAATGAATCTATAATCATAGGTTCATTCTGCCGCAGCTTGGCATCTATATGTTCCATAAAAGATGCCTTATCTATATATTTTTTCAGATTTCCAATCATCTGGCAACTTCGTAATACAATATATAAGTAGAATTCATTAACGGATTATCTTCTTCATAAGATATCGTATCTGTGATTTCGGACATATCAACGTCCAAAATCAACTGGGCCTTATCCATACCGACTTTATATTTATATATACTTGCCGATTTAAAACCTATATCTTCTTTACATTCCAAAGACATTTTCAGATGTTTCACCGTACCAGCCAAAAAATTAGGCAATGTAGTATAGTCACAATCTGTAACATTCAACATATTAGGCCAGCACCATTCAATCATCAAATCAACAATACTACCGGGACTTTTTACTTTGCCATAAGAAACAACAACCTGCTTCAACAAAGAATCCTGTCCGTTATCAGCAATTCTTGCACATAATTTTTTCTGCTTCCCACCAACACGCTCGAACGCTTGTATGTTTATATCTTCAAAGTTAACAATGGTATCACCTGCCACCAGCAAATGAAATGTACTGATTTTATGTGAGACAACACCTCTTATATTTAATCGGACAAAGGAATCTCTCTTGTTTCCCATACCTCTTTTTTCTATTGTATTCTTTATCTCTATTGAATCAATATCAATGTTATTCTGTATATATTCCCCCAATTCATTGTATAAATACTCTGTGGTCAAGAAAAAGCGTCCTTTGAATGGCACAATTTTCATCATTTCCTGCAACGAACGAATTATTGCATTTTGCTCGTTCAATTTAACATTC